>Ga0209195_1002152_pt1 | contig 11966 bp, 27 predicted proteins | sample COGITO_mtgs_1004_3_FD_184788 | JGI IMG/M metagenome (GOLD analysis project Ga0209195, IMG submission 184788) | Pelagic marine microbial communities from North Sea - COGITO_mtgs_100420 (SPAdes) (version 2) | ecosystem: Environmental > Aquatic > Marine > Epipelagic ...
AGTGTTTTGTGAATTAAATAATAAAAAATATGAAAGTGTTAAAGATTTATCTTTAGATTTAAACATATCCATATCACATATTAATAATATGATAAACGGTAATTCACCAAATAAATATAAATTACACTTATAATAATAACAACACAATAAAATGCACATATACAAATTAGTTTTTGATACAGAACAACAAGGCAAACAAGTCTTAATAGATAACAACGTTTGGGAAGAAGTAACAGAAGAAGGTGTTACAACTTTACGTTACATAAACGGAACAAAAGGTGTTGTAAATATTGGTAAAGTAATTAATCCACAAGCAACAACAGACCCAGAGCATCCTATTTATTATCCTGGTTATGCTTATGACGTTATAAGTACAGATGAATTAGAATTAGAACAATACAGAGTTTATCCAAATGGAACTGCTGCACATCAATTTTACGGATATAAAAGAGACGATGACAAGTAAAGTTATGACCCAAAAAGAAATAATATCAGAAATAAGAGAGGAGCAGAAAACTATGGCAGAAATGCAATTTAGACTAGCTGCTGATTTATCTAACTTTTTCAACAAACAAGAACTATTTAACCAACGTATATCTGACATCTTAGAGAACGATGAAAAGACAGACAAAAAAGGTTTAGTTTATGAAGTTGCAGAAGTCTCAAAAAGAGTAGATGAAATTGAATTAAAAGGAAAAGTAACTGCTGGTAAAATTGCAGTAACTGTAACAATACTAACCTTTATTGGAGGGATGGTTTTAAAAGCAATAAACATATTTGATTAATGAGTAAATACTTTAACGAGATTGAAAATAATATGAATAAAGACTTTTTATTTGTATTAGACGAAGCAAGAGAGTTTGCTGGAATACCTTTTGTAATAAATAGTGCGTACAGAAGTCCAGAACACCCTTTATCAATAAAGAATCCTAGTTCAAGTCATATTAAAGGTTTAGCAGTAGATATAAAAGCAACAGATAGTGTAACAAGATTTAAGATAGTTAAAGCTCTTATTGAAGTTGGTTTTACACGAATAGGAATAGCAGATACATTTATTCACGTTGATTTAGATTTAGATAAAACACAAAACGTTATATGGACTTATTAAATAAAATACCAAAAGATAAACTACTACACTTTTTTGTTGGTAGTGTTATTCTATTTTTATCATTACTTATGTTTAATACACTTGTCTCAATATCTATTGTTGTTATTGCAGCAACTATAAAAGAAGTTGTTTATGATGACTTTCTTGGTAAAGGTACACCAGAAGTACAAGACTTTATTTATACTATACTTCCTTGTTTATTTCACTTAATTAATATTTTATTTTAATGAGCAATCCAAAATTAAGAAAAAACGGAGGTAAAGGTACATTCTTTGGTAACCTCTGGAGAGGTGTTGTAAAAAACAATATTCCAATGGGAGAAACAATAGTTGCTGCTATTGATGGTGGTAATCCAATAGACGTTATAAAAGCTATAACAGAAGATAAAGATATACCGGTAAAAGACAAAGAAACTATGTTAGCTGATTTAGAGCAAGATGTAATGGAGATGCAAGAGATTACTAAACGTTGGGAATCAGACAATAAAGCAGAATCATATATTACAAAGAATATAAGACCATTAAGCCTTGCTTTTTTAACATTAAGTATGTTTGCTTATGTAATATTAGATAGTTCTTTAGATAGCTTTAAAATAGACCAGCAATGGATATCTTTACTTGGTAACTTACTAATGCTTGTTTATGGTGGTTACTTTGGAGCAAGAACATTAGAAAAAATAAGAAAAATTAAGTAAACACTTTTTTATTTAAAAATAAATATATAACTTCGCATTTTTTTAAGTAACTATTTAAGTATTTTTATATATTACTTCATACCTAAAAATAGATATCTAAAGTATTTAATTAAACAAGTAAATAGTATTAAAAATAAATATAGGTTTTTGGAATTGTATTTAATTACAACATCTGTTAATAACTAATTTTTTATAGTATTTAAATAAAGTTTATCTTTGAGTATATCATTTTGCAATTCTTTTTCCCTTTTATTTTTGTTTTAATTAGAGAGCTTGTAAAAAGGCTCTCTTTTTTAATTTTAACATTTCTTTAACACTTTTATATGTTTTTAATACTTAGATTTGCTGAAACTTAAATTATGAAAGTAAACGAATCACTTTGGGAAGCATTAAAAAATACAATTGAAATGCATACAGAACAAGACCCTAACATAACAGATGTGTTAATTAACTACCAAGTAAAAGAATCAAATGGAGTTAAAAATATAATAAAGTTAAATGCAACTTTAGAGTAACGGTTTGTGTAAGAACTGTTGCGACTTTATAGATATTAAATAACCCTTAAATTAAAGATAAAATGAATAGATTAAAACAGATTTACGGCAAGATTAAGCAATGGTTTTTACACGTTGTTATGTGCCGTTTAGGATTTCACGATTGGTTAATGGATAAAGAAACCGTTGTTAAATGCAATAGAACTTGCAGAAGGTGTGGTAAATGGGAACACTCAATGTATGATATGTCTTGCGGTGATACTTATTGGGTAGATGGTAAGTATTGGTAAATGGCACATAACTGTATTGTACAAGAATAGTTGCGACATAAAGCAACAAGTAAATAAATAAACATTAACCAAGAAGCATTAAAACACTTATAAAACAAGCCCTAACTAGCAATTAATTTTGTACGTTGTTAGGCACTTTTAAAATTATGGATTCTCTAAAATACATTGACGAAGAAAATATTTATAAAATTCAAGAAATGACCAAATATATACCCACATACCATAGACCACCTCAATATTTTAGAGATAAGCCTAAAATTGGTAGAAATGAACCTTGCCCTTGTGGAAGTGATAAAAAATATAAAAAATGCTGTATGTCATAATTTTTATTGTGCCTAACGTGCGAGTGTATGATTAGTAGCGTGGAATAATAACTAAAGACAATAGAAATGAAAGAAATAATAAAACAATTAGAAAGTAAAGTAAAAAATTGCCATAACACAAACACAATTTTTGATACAAGAAATTATGTACTCCTTGATGATGTAAGAAAGACAATAGCAGCTATTAATTATACACATTGTTGTACGGAGTTGCGTGATGAATATTTGCAACCCGAATTAGATAAGTATAAAAATATAAAGATAGAACGAACTAAAGGTAAAAGCGATATGTAGCAATTACTTACAACACCAAGATATAAAAGCGTTTTAATGCTTTATATCGACTGTTGACCAACGTTTTAATGTTGGTGTAAAAAATAAAAACTATATTTGTAAATAATAATTAATTAAATAAATAAAAATGGAAAAACTAAGAAAGATTCAAGCCGAATTAAAAGCACCAAAAAACCAGAGAAACAATTTTGGAAAGTACAACTACAGAAGTTGTGAAGATATCCTTGAAGCAGTTAAACCTTTACTGGATAAACACAAATGTACATTAACAATCTCTGATGAAGTAAGAGAAGTATGTGGTGTATTGTTTGTTGAAGCAGTAGTATTTATATCTGATGGTAAAGATTCAGTTCATACTAAAGCACAAGCTGGTATAGACCCAAACAGAAAAGGAATGGACATAGCACAAAGTTTTGGTAGTAGTTCATCGTATGCACGTAAGTATGCCTTAAATGGTTTATTTTTGATTGATGATACAAAAGATGCTGATTCTACAAACACACACGGAAAAGCTGCTAAAACAACTGAAAAGAGTTGGTTAAATAAAGGTACTGCTGAATTCAAGAAAGTACAGACATACTTAAAAGGTGGTGGTAATATTTCTAAAGTTGAAGAAAAGTACAGAATGTCAAAAGAAGTAAAAGAATTATTAACTAAATAAATATGAATAACTTTGAATTAAGAAAAACAAAGAAAGACCATTACAGATTTTTTATTAATGGAGTAGATGTAACTGGCGAACAAGAAAGAAGCACTTTTAGACACATTATAGAAGTGATAGACAATAAAATAACAACTGGATTATAAATTAAAATTAAAATTATGAGTGCAAAAAAACCTTACTTATTAGGAGACGTTGAGTTACAACTTGACACAATTAAAAAACTTTCTCAATACTTTGAGAACATCTTAACCTACAATGCTAAAAGAGAATTAGTACCAAAGAAAGGAGAAGATGGAAAAGAGTTAAAGAAGCTGAAGTTAAACTTTTCAATTTTTGAAGAAGGTAACTTTGGGCAGAATGTATCTTTTACAATTCCTCAAACAAAAGAGCAGAGAGAGAACGGAGAGAAAAAAAGGTATGTTGCCAATGGTAAAATTTACTATGCATCAGATGACTTACAATCTTTTGTTCAGAAGTCAGAAGCAAAGGCAGAGAAAGCAACACCAGTTGCAGCAGATGACTTGCCATTTTAAATTAATTGGGAGGTGTAAAAGCCTCCCTTTTTTTTCACTATGTGGAACTATAAAGGACAAAGAATAAAATCAAGAGAAGATTTACCAGCAGATGCAGTTGGGTTTGTTTATAGAATACTTAACAGACGAACAGAACAAGTTTACATTGGTAAAAAGATACTGCTTAACAAACGTACTAGACCACCTCTAAAGGGGTATAAAAGAAAGAGGGTTGATTACGTTGAAAGTAACTGGATGAAATATACTGGAAGCAATAAAGAAAGTAAAAAATGGAATATTGAAGATTGTTATAGAGAAATTATATACATTTGCTACAATCGAACAATGATGAGCTATTATGAAACCAAGTTACAATTTACAGAGAACGTTTTAGAAAATGATAAATTCTTAAATGATAATGTACTTGGTAAATATTATAAAACAAAAATACAGAAATATATAGATGAAGCAAAAAATAAAAACGAATGAGCAAATTGAAGAAGATAGAATGGCAATGCAGATGCTTGAAGAAGAAGCAAATGTAGATATATCAGAAGTAATAAAATACCCTCCAGTTTCACTTAGTCTTGGTACATACATAGATGTTGATGTGGAAGGAAACCAAATAGAATACCCAATACCAATTGGCACAGATGGAAACTTTAGTTTTGTACAAGCATTTCCAAAAGTAGGTAAATCATTTTTTATCAGTTTACTTGTTTCAGCATATCAAAGTGGAGGTAATAAATACTCTGGTAATATTAAAGGACATAGACGAGGCAGAAAGATAATTCATTTTGATACTGAGCAAGGTAAGTTTCATTGTCAGAAAGTATTTAGAAGACCAGTAATAATGAATGAGCTGCAAACTGATGACAACTACCATACTTATGCATTAAGGGCAATGACACCAAATGAAAGGGTTAATTTTATTGAATACATACTTTTTGATAAATTTAATGAAGATAAAATAGGTTTGATTATTATTGATGGTGTTGCAGATTTATTAAATGATGTTAATTCAATGACAGAAACAAATTATGTTGTTCAGAAGATTATGACTTGGACTGCAAAAAAACAATGTCATCTTTTAACAATTATACATCAAAACTTTGGTAGTGATAAACCAACTGGAAACTTAGGAAGTGCATTAGAAAAGAAAGCAGAGACACAAATAAAGTTAGAAAAAAATGAGGTTAATAAAGGCTGGATTACTGTTGAATGCAAAAGAAGTAGAAATAGAAGTTTTGACCCTTTTAGTTTTTCAGTAAATGATAATATACTACCAGAATATGTTAATAACGATTTTGAATTTTAAGTAACTTTTTGGTTATATTGCATCTATGAAAATATAAAATTAAATTGATATGAGTTTTTTAAAAGGTAATTTAGGAGAAAGTTTATGGTTAAAGGAATTGTCTAACACACATACGGATATAGAGAAAGCACCAAACAAAAGATTTTATGATTGGGATATAAAAGCAAATTATAAAGGCAGAGAGGTTACTTATGAGGTTAAGTATGATTCAAAAGGTTACTACTATGCTGATAGATATAATAGACCAGTAAATATTTATATTGAATTTCAGAATACAAGAAAAGATGAGGATAGTGGTATTATAGCATCAAAAGCAACTTACTATGTTTACATCTTAAAAAGTCTTGACAATGTTGAAACTGCTTATGTTTTTAATAGATTACAACTTTTAAGCTACTTAAAGAATGCAGATGTAAAAGTAAAAGGAAATAGCTTTGGAGGGGATAATAACGCAAAAGGATGGATTCCTCCTCTTAGCACATTAGAACACTTAATATTAAAAAAAATAAAACTAAAATAAATGGAAACAATTAAACTATTAAACAACGAAGTATTTGACAAGAAAGACATTTTAAGCAAGATGATGGATGATGAATTTTACTATGGTTACTTAGGTGTAAATGCATTATCAAGTTCAGCATCAAAGAAGCTTTTAGATTCTCCTTATGCTTATCATCGTTCATTAACAGAAAAACAAACAAATGTACAAGCATTAAGAGATGGTCAATTAATACACCTTATGGTACTTGAGCCAGAAAAGGTAGACTACCTAACTTTTACAGAAGGTACAAAAGCATCAAAGCAATATAAACTTGCAGTACAAGAGCTTGGCTCACACAAAGTATTTACAAACTCAGAATATCATAAAGCAAAAAAGATATCTGAAAGGGTAAGAAGTGTAACTGATGTAAAGAACATACTGGAGGGTGCAAGATTTGAAATACCAGCAATTGATACCTATAATGATTTAGCATTTAGAGGTAAAGCAGATATATTAAAAGATGGTGTTGTAATAGATTTAAAAACAACTGCTGACATAAAAAGTTTTGAAAGGTCTGCTAATCACTTTTCTTATGACTTACAAGCTGCATTGTATTTAGAATTGTTTGGAGCATTTGACTTTGAATTTGTTGTAGTTGATAAAAATACTCTTGACGTTGGTATATTTAAATGTTCAGAAAACTTTATTGATAGTGGTAAAAGAAAACTTGACATTGCAACAGAAAGATACTATGACTATTTACAAACAGAAAATATAGAAGATTATGTTACCAGAGGAACTTTGTAACAATCAAGAGAAGATAGCCTACAAAAGTTGTGTTGATAGCTATTTTAGTAGTGGAGATAGACAAGACATTATGGAATATTGGATTCAACTATTTGACCAGAAAAGATTTTGTGAGGCAAAGGGAGTAGAAAAGGCACTTGAATTAATTGACATATATGAGGAATTAAATGCCAAAGATTAAAAAGAAGATTGTTTTAAAAAATTGTAATTACAAGCACCAGCAATACTGTTTTAAAAAAGGGTTTATTATTTATCCAGTTGTATCTGGTAAGATGTTTAAAATATATTGCAATAGAATAAAAGGCAATTACTATATGAAAGGAAAAGAATTTAATAAACAAGAATCATTCCAAGCTATTTGGAATTTATACACTAAAATATATAACTATGAATTTAATAAGATACGAGATTAAAGCTGGGTTTTTTAAAGGCTTTTTGTTTGGGGTTAGACATTACCCTTTTGATGATGAAGATATATACGAAGAAGATATAGTTTTATACATTGGTATCTTTCAAATAATTTTAACTTTAATATACGAAAAATGAGAAGCACACAAGTACACTACGACAATGGCAAAGACTATGATGTAATAGACGTTATAAATGATTTTAACCTAAATTTTAGCAGAGGTAACGTACTAAAGTATATTTGCAGAGCTGGAAAGAAAAAGGATGAGTTACAAGACTTGTTAAAGGCAAAAGACTATTTAGAACGAGAAATAGAAAGAATAAGGGATACAAATTAGTATCTCTTTTTTTATTTAAAATGTTAAAGAAATGTTAAAATCTGTTAACATAGTTGTTAATTAAATAATTTGTTTTATATTTGAGTATTATTAATTAAAACAAAACAAAATGAAAGCAACTATTAAATTACAAGAAATTACAAAATTAGATTCAACAATTGATTTAGCTAAATTATCATTAACACTAGAAAATAAAACATTACAAAACTTTGGTTTTAATGGTAAAGTTACTTTTTTATTATCATCAACTGGTATGAGTTTAAGAGTAACAAGTGAACACTCTACTCTTGAATTAATGAAACTTTGTGAATGGCTAAATGAAGCATCAAGTGATGACTCTAATTTAAGAGATAATGATTCAGAATTAAGAATTTTCGCTAAAGAAATGATTAAGACAAATAGAAAGTTAAATCAATCAAAAACATTATAATAATAACGGGAGGCTAAAACCTCCCTTTTAAAACAAAACAAGATGAAAAAATTACAGACATTAGTATTGATTTTAGCACCAAGTTATTTCGTAGGTAGATTATTAATCGGTTTAATCTTTAACGTATAATTATGAAGAAGATACTTACAAGATTCGGAGAGTTCTTATTTGGACTTGCAATGATTATGGTTGTAGCTTATATGACATTATGGTTTATATCAATGGTATTAATATTATTTAACAGTTAAAACAAAAACAAATGGAAGAAACATTAGAAATGATTAGAGCATACGTTAAAGGTAAAGATGATTGGTGGATAGAAAGACAATTAGATATACTTGAGGTACAAATAAAGATAGAGATAAACAACGCAGAAATAAAAACCTTAAAAGGAATAAGAGATGGACTTAATTAAGATTGTAAAAACAATAGAGCCAGAGTACAAGAATACAGACCAATGTATTAATCCTTTACCAAATGAAGTAGAGCTGATGTTGGACAACGAAGATTATTTAATAGAAGTAAACTTAAAAGAAGATGTATTAAAAACTAACTTTTGGCAAGGAGAAGAAAAGTATAATGCATCAAGTGATGAGATAGATTTTATTTACAATCATCTTGAACAATTACTTTTAAGTAAGATAGAGGAAACAAAAGTATATTACAACGAACACAATTATAATTATCAATTATGGAATTAACAAACGAAGATAATATGGAGTTAATGGCAAGGTATGAAGATAATCACTTTGACCTTGCTATTGTAGACCCACCTTATGGTATAAATGCTTCAGAAATGACAATGGGAAGCGGTAAAAATAAAAAATACAATAAGGGTAAAAAATGGGATAATGAAACTCCTTCGAAAGAATATTTTAATGAATTGCAAAGAGTAAGTAAAAATCAAATAATTTGGGGAGGTAATTATTTTGCAGATAAATTAAAACCAAGTAGATGTTATGTTTTTTGGGATAAAGGTATATATGCCGATTGTGATTTTGCTGATGGAGAATTAGCTTGGACTAATTTTGACAAAGTATTAAGAATTGCTAAAATAAGATATAAGGGTTTTTTAGGTGCTGATAAAATACGCATACACCCTACCCAAAAACCTATAAAACTTTATGAATGGTTATTAATGAATTACGCAAAAGAGGGGAATAAAATATTAGATACACATTTAGGAAGCGGAAGTATAGCCATTGCTTGTCACAACTTAGGCTATGATTTAACCGCTTGTGAATTAGATAAAGAGTATTACGATGCAGCAATAAAAAGAATAAACGAACACAAACAACAAATAAGAATGTTTTAATATGGAATTAACAGAAAAGAAATTAGAAAAGATTAGTGGAGCAATAATAAGCTCATTTATAAACTTACACTTACTGGAAGATGCAGACAAGATAGGTTTATTTAGACAACGAGTAAGAAACAATATTAGACGTACTATAAGCGATTTAAAAGACATAGAGATAAACTACTATAACAAGATAGAAGAAGTTGATGAGAAAGAGCTGGGAGATAAACTAATTGCCAATAAACTAATATTTATTGATTGGGTGTTAAACAAGTTTGACTTTAATGATTTTTGTAAGATACAAGAAGTATGTTTGGCATACGAAGCAGACAAAGAAAGAATAACACAAGTAACAGATGAAGTATTAATTAATAACGGAGCAGAACAAATAGATGAGTAGATATAATTACAACAGACAAGCAGCAGAAGAATTAGTAAATGATTTTTGTGAGATAACAAAACTAAACATATATGATAATTCACGTTCAAATGATAAAGCATCTTTTAGAGCATTACTATACAAAGTATTAAATGAAGTAAATGGAATGAATGATAGAATGATATCAGACTGGTTTGCTGAGAAAGGTATTAAAAGAAATAGGTCAAGTATATTTCACGCATTAAAAAAGATAGATGTATATTACGATAGCTTTACAAGGTTTAGAAGTATTTATGATATTTACTTTAATGACAAGAAGGAAGAAACAATAAGAAAGGAGAGAGCTAGATTAGAACGTTTAAAGAACAAAACAAAAGCTATTAAGCAAATCATACTAAACAAGGAAAAAGATGCCTTAGCATTCTTAATAGATACTATACCAGACAATAAAAGAGATGAGATTTATGAGGTAGTAAATCTTAGAGTAAAGTCTTGGGATTGGAAAAGCAAAGATAAATGTGAGGTAATAGAATGTGGTACATCAATGGAAGGTATGCATTGGTAAATAAATATAAAAATATGAAAACAGTAAATAGTTTAAGTGGTGGTAAAACATCAAGTTACATAGCAGCTAATTATCCAGCAGACTACAATGTATTTTCTTTAGTTAGAACAGATGATAAGAATTGTATGTTTCCAGATGCTAAAATAAGGCAAGAAGTTTCAGATAGATTAGGCACAGAGTTTATTGGAACTTTAGAAGAAGATATGATTATTTATACAATGTTAGATTTAGAGCAGTTTATAGGTAGTAAGATTGATTGGGTAACTGGTAAAACATTTGATGATGCAATAATAAAAACAAAGAAAGGTACTAGATACTTGCCAAATAAAATGGCTAGATATTGCACAACTGAACTAAAAACAATGCCTATTCTTTACTGGATGTATGATGTGGTTAAAGAGCCAGTTATTATGAGGTTTGGTTACAGAGCAAATGAAACAAGGAGAGCAGTTAAGATGATGGATAAAACAGATGAAGAAGGTTTTACTAAAGTTAAAGCTACATTTACAACTTTAAAAGATGGTAGAAATTCTTGGGGTGTTTACAAATATTGTAAGCCAGAGTTCCCTTTAATAAATGATAATGTTTATAAAGATACTATTGAACAATTCTGGAAAGGTAAAGATGTTAGGTTTGCTTATATGAATAATTGTGTTGGATGCTGGTGGAGAAGTCCATTGTTATTGAAAAAGATGAGTGATAAACATCCTAAAAAAATGCAATGGTTTGCAGACCAAGAAACAAGTAAAAGTAAATGGAGAAGTGATATTATGTATAAAGACATTATTAAATGGAAATCACAAACAGAACTATTTGATGATGACTTTAATGAATGTGATAGTGGATATTGTGGATTATAAAAATAATTATGTAAATCTTGTAAAATGTCATATTTTTTTTATTATATAACTATACGTTTATTTAGCAACTATTTAATCTTAAGTATGTGTACATACCTAAACGTTGAGAGATAATTAAATAAAAATATATTTATATGTACTGAGGGTAGCTATACCTTTTTTAAAAGTGTTAATAAAAACATATAAACATTCTATAAAGTTCCAGTTATTTTTATTACTTTGTTGCAAACACAAAAGCTATGTTAGAGAAGATATTTGAATCTCACAATAAGTGGATAAACACCACATTAAAGTTTGGATGCAACAGAGAAGAAGCAGAGGACATTGTTTCTCATATGTATCTTGTTATCGGTAAGATGCTTAAAAAGGGTTTAGATATAACCTATGGAGATGAAGTAAACTATTATTATATTTACTTAACTTTACGCACTACCTTTTTACAAATGAAGAATAAGCAGAAGAAACAAAACAAGATATCTTTAGACTTGGTATTAGATTTAGAATCTGGAGAGTATATTAATTTTAATGAAGCAAATGATTCTGTTGAAGAAGAACTTAGTAAGTTGCATTGGTACGATAGAAAGGTTTACAATCTTATTCAAGATGAATACAGTATTACAGAACTATCAAAGAAAACAAATATTACATATCATTCATTGTATAATACATACAGAAAAGTAAAAGATAAATTAAAAGAAAAA
>Ga0209195_1002160_pt1 | contig 11928 bp, 16 predicted proteins | sample COGITO_mtgs_1004_3_FD_184788 | JGI IMG/M metagenome (GOLD analysis project Ga0209195, IMG submission 184788) | Pelagic marine microbial communities from North Sea - COGITO_mtgs_100420 (SPAdes) (version 2) | ecosystem: Environmental > Aquatic > Marine > Epipelagic ...
TGCACATACATGTATAATGGCTGCTCTGGTATACATGCTAGCTGGGAACCCGTGCTGATCGAAAGTCACTTTAAAGACGAGTTCACCGCTTATAGAAACGCTCATTCTTCCTCGTTATGAAGACCAGAATACCTATCTGCCATCATTTGGCGATACAGCGTGAGGCTCTGGGTATCAAAAAGATTGAAAATGGGTTCTTCCTTGAAGAATTTGACTTGAATGTCCTTTGTTTTTTTCATTGTTTTACAATTTAAATTAAACTTAAATTGCAACAAGAAGAGATGTGGTATGCTCGTTATTTTGGAGAGATCCCGCATTCTAAACCACCGTGCTACGAGAGAGTCGGTTGGTACGTATAATTACGTTCCTGATGCTTTGTAAATATACGAAAATTAAGTATATTTATGTAGAATATTTTAGATTTATTAAATGAAAAAAGAGACGCTATTAGAAATATGTTCTAATCATAAATTAGAAATAGAAACAGACATAACTCCATATGGTAGGGGGATGATTGTGAGTTTGGATGAAAACAAATTAGATTCTAATGACAAAGAAGAAAAACATAGGGAGTTAATAGATTGGTCATATGATCTTCATGATATAGTAATAGAATGGGATAATTTGGATGGTTTTTCTTGTTTAATTAAAAATGAAAATCAAGAACTTATTTTTAAGTTTTATTTTAATGAAAGTTGGAAATACAATGGGATATATGGTGACAAAGAAATCACAGCGGAACACCTACTACCCCATCTACCAGAATTTATCAATCAATTTAAACAGTACCAAAACCTTCAGTTAAAAGAGGATGAGGTGTATTGTTATTTTACCTACGACAACAATAGCAGCCCAGAAATTGAGATACACGATTTGTTTAGTGAAGGATCTGTAGAAATGTCATTTAATCAAAATGTTGATTTAATCGAGAAGCTAAAAGTTGAAATAGAGAAACGTATCAATCAAATATTTCATGAACATGAAAAATTATGGATAAATTGTGAAGACGGAATTGATATTGACATAAGTATACCACATGAAGAAGAGTATACATATGAGGATCTTTTTGATTAAATTTGATTTGAATGAAAAAAAATCAAAATATATGGTATGCTATATATTATAAAATATAATAGAAATTGGAGTTGTGTTCCATTCCTAAAACATGACACTAGATTTGCATTATTTATTAATTGCGATAAAAGTGTTATTTGTTATGTTTGAGTTTATTTAATAACGAATACTAATAGTACACCCAAAATTTTATAGGATAACAACTACAATATTGTTGTTATAACCCGTTGTGTGGCATAAAACATGAAAATGAAATTTTTATATCTCTTCTTATTCTCTTTGTTAATCAGTTGTAATAACTCAGATACCACAAAGGATAAGAAAACTACAAGTATAAATGAGACTGAAGAGTTTCAATTGATACCTGTGAATTATGATTTTAAAAACTTAAATATTCGACTGAATACTTTGCTTGATGATAGTTTAACGAATATTGAATGGCGGTGGGACTATATGAACTCTCCGAACTCAATGCCTGATTCAAATGGCCAAGATAGTTACATGAATATAAACCAAGAATCGTTCAAGTTTGATGACGAGGAAACTTTACCTTCCATAGGAATTAAGACTCTTAAAAATAGAATTAAAGAATTTTCTGTGACAACTATATTTTCATTACAGGACACTTCAAAAACAGAAATTGAAAGAGTTCTGAATGAACTTAGCAAATATGATTTATTGAAGACCGATAGTATAAAAATGCAATTAGTCCAAGAAAATAGTTTTGTAATTACTTATGACGACCATATAGAAGAATTGAAATTCGAACTTGCTGATATAAATGGTGGATACAGCAGATTGAAATACAGTATTAAAACAAAATAACGACCACACAACACGGTATATAGCAAATAGGGCGTTCGGTGGTCTATGAAAGTTCATTACTATTTACCAACACCGCCAAATCGTTGATTTGGCTTTTAAAAATGAATAAATTAAAAACAAAATACAACGCTTTGGCTCAGTGCAAACCTGAAAGTTTATCGCTTTCTACTGCCCTACTTGCCATATACTAAACGGTGGGCTTAATACAAAACAAATAAACTAACAAAGCAGTAAATGGAAGAAATATTAAAGGCTAATGCCGAAATAGTTGAATTTATATTAAAGAAACTTCCTTGGATTTTTATTGGTTTATGGACATTATATTCATTACTCGTACTAGCTTTCAAAAAGCTAAGAAAATCTATTTCAAATTTTTACATTATAGAATCAATTCCTAGTGTATTTGTGACACTTGGCTTATTTGGAACATTTACGGGAATTGCATTTGGACTACTTTATTTCGATACCTCACCTGAACTCATCAAGGAAGGTATTAAAACCTTACTTGATGGATTGAAGTTAGCAATGTTTACATCAATTACAGGTATTCTAATGTCGCTTATCTTTTCTAAAATTATCAAGATTGCAGTATTTAGCAAGAATATTAATCCTCCTTCTAGTCCAGAGCTTCATGAATTACAACAATTAAATAAAAACTTCATTGAGTTTAATGAGTCAATTTCAACAACACAGTATGAAGCTCTTGTTGATGCGCTTAAAGATGTATTAAGCGACTTTAATAAAGTTTTTTTAAAGTTTATAAATGAATTAGTTGAACAAAACTTTGAAGAATTGACCCTAACAATAAATCAATTATCAGAGTGGCAAAGACAACACAAGGATGATGTAAATAATCTTACTTCAGCCTACCGAGAATTAGTAATTAAACATTCTGATTTTGCAGACAAAACAAATGAATGGGTAGCAATTCTAGATGAAGTTTCAGGTCAATCTAGCAGACTACAAAATGTAATAGACCAATTCAACAAAGCTTTTAATGAAGATGGTAATCTATCCAGAGTTTTGAATGAAATTAGAGAGTCAACCTCAGAGTTAAAATCAACTACTGTAAATTTTAATGAAATTTCGACAAAAATGAATCAATCAAGTTATGCAATTGAAACTGTAGGTGAGAAAATAACACAATGGACTAATTCCGTTGAAAATGTATCCGAAAACTCTCAAAAAATAGTCGAAAAAGTTGAAGCATTGCAAAATATTAGCACTAACCATATTGACAATTTAGTGGATGAGTTCAATAGTGGTTTAAAAGGAACATTTGGAACATTTGATGCATTGATTCTAGAGTACATTAAAAGCATTGAAGAAAAAATTAAAAGAAACTAATGTTTAGTAATAAATCGGAAGAATCTAATTGGTTAACAATTGCGGACATGATGACCGCCTTAATGGTCATTTTTATGTTTATTGCAATAAACTATATTATTCAGGTTATTGAACATACTTTCGTGCAAGAAGACATTTACAATAAACTTGAACAGACATTTGCGGAAGATTTAAAAAACTCTACCATTGAACTAGGCCCTGACGGAGCAATTAGGTTTAATATTAATGAAAACAATAAGCTTTTTGATCTAGGACAACCATATCCAACCGAAACTTTTAAAAACCTACTAATTGACTTTTTACCAAAGTATTGGAATGTAATTACCTCTGACAGTTCCTACTTAGATTTTATTAAAGAGATAAGAATTGAAGGACATGCTGATGAAATTCCGTATTACAAAGATTCGGATAAGATAAAAACTCCAGAAGTTAGTTATTTGAACAACCTTGAACTCTCACAGCAAAGGGCAGCAAGGATCTTAAAATTCCTAAGGACTCAACCAATTTATACTGATGCAACTTTATCAGAAAAGGCAAGAATGGATTTTTTATTTACCTCAATAGGTTTTTCATATTCAAGAACTTTAAACGAGGAAGGAAACTATGTTTACCTTGATTCAAATCAAATAACGGATAATCAAAAGTCTAGGCGAGTGGAATTTAGAATAGTTACCTCAAATGAAAGCTTAGCTGAAGAATTAATAAAGAAAAATGGAAATTAAAGCTCATTTCAATTTCATAAAAGGAGAAACTGCTGAGTTCCTAAAAGAGTCTTTGGAATTAGAGTTTAGTGCATTCAGAAATATTGAATTAAAGCCTTTAAAAGGAATTTCTGCAAACAAGGTGGAGTTTGACAATAAGGGTTTTGCAATTCACAAAGATGGAGAAAATGAATACCTGATGTTTTATTACTTACCTTCTTTTAAAGTGGGCTTATGGAAATCATTACCAAAGTTTCATGTTTGTCAATGTGTTACAAGGAATTCATATACTGGATTCGTGTTTTCTAATAAAATGCCGGTAGATATTTACTCTAAGGACGAACGAAAAACTTATAAGGGACAAAACTTATCCTTATGTAAAAATTGTAGCCGCCAAGTCTTTAAAAGTTGGTGGGGTTCAAGTAGACCTTGGTATGATTCTATGCTGGATTATGTTCAAAATCAGGATAACCCAACTTTTAATAAAGACGGATATCATTCAATGTGGAGTCAAATAACTGACACTTACAGAGAAAAAAGAAATTGGACTTGTGAAAATCATAATTGCAAAATTGATTTATCAGCAATTCAAGACCAGCGCTATTTACACACTCACCATGTAAATGGAAATACAAAGGACAATAGGACAAAAAATTTCCAGGCACTCTGCCTATTATGTCATTCTCTTGAACATAAAAATAAACTAAAAAGTGGAACAGGTTTTATGGAAGTTGATTCTTTTATTGCTAAATATAATTCAAGACTATCAAGTAATCGACTCAAAGAATATGAACGAATAAAAAAATAAAGTACGAAAGCCCAACAAAATGTATAGCTCATACACTTTGAGATACGCACCATACACAACAAAGTAAGCCATTAATAAGTATTGAAATAAAACACCCTCAAATTGTGCCTCATTAAAATAGGCAAGCACTCACCTAATTCTCCAAAATTATACCTGGAAACAACATTTTATTCTTGAAGATAATAAGTTGTAAAAGAATCCAAATCCTCTCCAAAATAGTGTGACTTCACTCCTATGGGCTCCCAGGCATTATTCCCAAGAATAAAAAATTATTCTTAGGAATAATTACTGTAATGAATTTACATCATATATCCTCCTTTATCACAATATTCCCATTAACGATTTTAATAGGCCCTACAAGTCCCAAAACATGTTCTAGCAAGTATACAGGGCTTTCTTTTAAACGCTCTTTAAACTCCTGCCTAAGGGCTGCTAGGTACAAAGCCTGCCTATGTACTCCAACAATACCACACTTGGCCTCTTTGTTATAGGCTTTTACTAGCTCTTTTAGTGTGTAGGTTTCTAAACTTGTTTTATAGTCTGCAATAATTTTTGCGTCTCCTTCTCTGTTTATTAAAATATATTCCATTGTTTTATTTTCTTGTTAATTTATTTTTTAATGCAATTGTTACAAAAGCCAAAGCCTGCTATTACCTGGTTTTGTGGGCATAACGCCCCACAGGTGTCGCAATACCAAATTTCTGATTTTTTATTTTGGACGTTACTTAACCCCTCTTGAGGGGGCTTAAAAAATCTCGATTTAAATGCATCCATTGAAATTGGTTTGAATTTAGAAGACCCACCGGGTTTTCTCCAATATCTCAAAAAATCTTTGTCATACTGCTGTTTAAGTGCCAGTAGTTCTTTACTAGTAATTTGATGTATATCTCTCATGCTAATAGGTTTTTTCTGAGACCAGCTCAATGTTGAAATTATCAAGCTTAGAGGGCTTGCCATTATCACCAAATGGAGACATGGCGTATATCTGGCCTGCACATGTGTGTATAATAGCTGCTCTGGTATACATGCTAGCTGGGAACCCGTGCTGATCGAAAGTCACTTTAAAGACGAGTTCACCGCTTATAGAAACGCTCATTCTTCTTCGTCATGAAGACCAGAATACCTATCTGCCATCATTTGGCGATACAGCGTGAGGCTTTGGGTATCAAAAAGATTGGAAATTGATTCTTCCTTGAAGAATTTGACTTGAATGTGCTTTGTTTTTTTCATTGTTTTACAATTTAAATTAAACTTAAATTGCAACAAGAAGATATGTGGTATGCTCGTTATTTTGGAGAGATCCCGCATTCTAAACCACCGTGCTACGAGAGAGTCGGTTGGTACGTATAATTACGTTCCTGATGCTTTACAAATATATAAATTTAGTATATTACAATCTAACTAAATTTTAAAAAAAAACTATTTACTGATGGATAAAGACTTAGTAGTAAACATTACCGCACTATTAGATGAAGGATTTCAAATAATCATGAAATATGGTGAGGCTACACAGGGAGGAAACCCAGTAAAAATTTTTATAAACAAAAACAAAATTGGAAGATATTATCACAATGGTGAGTGGAAACTTCATGGAACTAAATCTGAAATAAAGTTAGCTGATGATATATTGAAATGGGATACGCATGAACATTTTGGCAAATATGTTTCTGATAATTCCGAGCTCTTGGCAGACACTTATGAATGTTTTTTTTATATTGATGATGAACCTGAAAAATTATATTTATCAATCTCTGGTTATGGTGAGTGGGATGAGGAAGAGTTTACAACTAGTGGCGCTATGGAGATTATTACTGAAGAAAATTAAATTATCAATAGGAAACAGCTTATTTATGAAAAATCTTGAAAACAATTTAGATAAAGCATTGGATATGTTTATTAATGCAATGCGCTTATTTATATCAACAGAATTAAAAAGAAAGTATGGAGACGATTGGGAGAAAATATACTTTGAGACATTAAACGATCAGCAAAAAAAGAATTGGGGAAGTAATCGTGATATTAAAAACCAAATAACATTAATTGATTTTGGAAACTTGTATAACTTTGCTATTAAACAAAAGTTTTTTCGTGATTTCGTTGATAGAGGCGCAGGGAATTTTCCTTCAAGGTTTTCCGACATTTATCAAGCAAGAAATATGCGTGCTCATTACCAAGATTTTGATCAAGATAAATCGGATTTAGCCTATGCCCAAATGTTATTCATTGCCAAAAAACTTGATATGGATGAATTGGAAAATGATATTAGGCAATTAAAAGATGATTTATTTACAAAGGTAAATACAAGTGTTGATTCTTCAACTTCAATAACAAATGAAAAACTTAAAAGGTCTAAAACAAAACAGCGCCCAAATAAAAAAAAGGTAATCAATGTTATATTTAATACTAAAAGAATTTATGTAGATAATCCCTATACAAATTTGTCTACAATTAACTCCAATAACATATATTCTGTAGAACCAAATTTTAAACGCAAAGACAACGACTGGTATTTATTATTAATAAATACTGAAAAGAGAACTATTTATGTTTTTAAAATACCTTCAAATGATAACGTTTACAGTAAACTTCATAAAAGAGATGATAAAGATGTATATAGACTGACTTTTGATATCGATGATTTAACTTTTGAAGATAAATCATCACAACAAAAATTTGATATATATTTAGAAGGGGAATGCAACTATGATAAAGACTCCTTGATATTTAAATAAGAAAACACCCTCTTACAATCTGAATACGAGAGTAAATTGATAATATATTAATACTTAAAAAAACAGATGAAATTCAACAACAAAACACTAAGAGCCGCAGTTAAAGAGTGGTTAAACGATACTTCATCAGCTGAAGCTACATACGGACATATTTCTTCCTGGGATACATCAAATGTTACTAATATGAGTGAATTGTTCAAAAACAAAATAAAATTTAATCAACCAATAGGTGATTGGGATGTCAGTAATGTGACTGATATGAGTAGTATGTTTTCTGATGCAGAAGCTTTTAATCAACCTATTGGGAATTGGAACGTGAGTAATGTCACTAACATGTATAATATGTTTTCTGACGCCGAGGGCAGACACAAAGGAAGGAGAAAATCTGCCTTCAATCAAGATATTGGTAATTGGGATGTTAGTAATGTTAGTAATATGTCTCGGATGTTTTATAAAAACCAGGCTTTTAATCAACCAATAGGCAATTGGGACGTGAGTAATGTAACAAATATGGAAAGTATGTTTAGATTGACAGATTCATTCAACCAACCTATTGGTAATTGGGATGTTAGTAATGTAACAAACATGAAGTCTATGTTTTCTCAAGCTGCTTTTTTTAATCAACCTCTTGGGAATTGGAATGTGAGTAATGTTACTAATATGAGTAATATGTTTTCTTGTGGATCTTTTAATCAACCTATTGGTAACTGGGATGTTAGTAATGTGACTGATATGAGTGATATGTTTTATGGTGCACCTTTTAATCAACCAATAGGTGATTGGGATGTCAGTAATGTGACTGATATGAGTAGTATGTTTTCTGATGCAGCAGCTTTTAATCAACCTATTGGTAATTGGAATGTCGGTAATGTCACTAATATGCATAATATGTTTTCTGATGCCGAAGGTGGCATTAGAGGTTGTAGATCTACCTTCAATCAAGATATTGGTAATTGGGATGTCAGTAATGTCACTAACATGCATAGTATGTTCTATTTTGCAACTTTTTTTAATCAACCAATAGGCAATTGGAACGTGAGTAATGTAACAGTGATGAACCGGATATTTGAAGGTGCAACATCCTTTAAACAAGACATTGAAAATTGGAACATAATTCAAGACGGAGATATAGAAATAGAAGAACACCTAAGTGAGCCATCTGGAACTGAGGATCAATTAGATCAAATCCTTGATCAAAAAGCAATTGATTATTTAGATGTATTAGAAAAAGCATTAAAAAAAGTTGAGTTGCCTGGGGAAACATCAAATTTTTCTGAAATACTCAGCAATTGGAAAGATTGGAAAGGAAAGCAATCGGACATAAAAAAAAAAGATAAATAAACTACTATTTTAAATACTCATATACTTTTTTATTTCTAATACTGTAAACCCATTTCCAAAAGATAATAAGTTGTAAAAGAATCCAAATCTTCCCCAAAATAGTGTGAGGTAACTCCTATGGGCTCCAAAATTATTCTTGGAAATAACATTTTATTCTTGAAGATAATTTCTTGTTATAACATCCAAATCTTCCCCAAAATATTCTGATTTAACTCCTTTAGGCTCCACTTTTTATTCTCAAGACTATTTCTTTGTTATAATTGCTAAGTCCTCCCCAAAAAAATGCTATCTTAATTACTTTCTCTTCAAATTAATATCATAACCAATAAAAAAATATTATGCAAAATTATAATGGCAGTGCTTTAAATTATATAAGAAAACATATTATACCCTGTTTGCCTAATAAAAACAATACTATAAATTTTACCAAATCAATAAAAGTGTATCTCGAAAGTGATAAAATAAAATATGTTAGAAAATTTAAGGGGTATTCAAACAGGGGTAAAATATATAATAACGGTCCTTCCTCTTTTACTGTTACAGATAATGAACCTGCCTTGTGGGCCTATATGGAGTGTTTTGAAAAAAAAATAAATTCCTTTAATTATTATCATGAAAACTCTGTTTTCCCAATTGCTTTTGCTCTCAAAGCTGAAGAAAAAAAAGAGTTTAGTTCAAAATTCAATTACGGTAAAAAAAGTAGAGAAAATAATTTTTCCAAGTCAAAACTTAAACACTGCCATATAATAGATTGTTCACCTCGAGGCACAAGTTTAATAGATTTAAACATTAATCAAAGAATGCTTAGGTTAATGTCACCAATGAATCACTTTCCATTTCCAGCTCCAAGACATTTTAATATGAGCGGTGGTGATATTGGAGAATCAAAAAAATTTTTAAAATTGTTGAAACATACCCTATATCATGAGTTTTATAAAAATATTGAAGAAAAGGAAAGTTTTTTTGAGTTTTTAAAAGACTCTGGTGACAACCCAGATTTTAATGAATTAACCACAGATTTTAATATAGAGTTTAGTTTGAAAAAGTCATCAAATAAAACTAAAAAGAATTTAATTATTAAAAAGAGAAAAGTTTATTCAGAGCAAGAAGAGGTAATAAAATTAAATGACAATATGAATCTAAGCAAGGCTTTGATTAAAAAAAAATATTTTAAAATTTCTAAAAATTGGTATGGAAAAGGTATGATGATTCAGGTAAGCTTTAATAAAGGAAAATACCAAGACAATATTTTCGTTTATGATCATGACAATGTTTATGATAGTACTATTAATCACCTTGAAACTTTAAATTGTTGGGATAAAAGCAACTTCTACAGTAGTAGTTCTAATATACCTTCTTGGGCTAAAAAGTATGTAAAACAAAAAAATAATGAATAGAGAATTACTAATAAATCTAAATGGAAATAAAACTGGGCAACTAAAAAAATTCTTAGACAACTTTGAAGGTGAACCAAGAATTGCTTGGTATCCTTCAGCAGGAGAAGATTTTAGGCCATTGCTTTATTTACATCCAAAATTTTCGAACTTAAATCGAGGAATTAGACAAGAACCACAAACACCTGATTTATTTATCTTTACAGACTATTTTCCTTGGAAATCTTCTAAATTTCTAGATAGTAAGAAAATTTACTCTAGCTCTAAAACGAGAGTAATCATAGAACACATTGAGGAACTACCAAACCTTAACCTTCTCCCGCTTGAAAAAGAATTGGTTCATTCTCAAGCAGGTAGCCAAGTGACTGACAAAGCAGTTTTTCTAAAAATTAAAATAGAGAGTAATGCGCTTGGTAGTATTTCTTATCCTGTAATTTATGCATTTACCGTAAACGAAACATTTTATTGTAAAAAACTAATACCTTTCAATGCAAAAATCTCCCATATAATTCATGTTCGCTATGGGGGTGGTCTAGGAGGGGGTGGTTTTGCAAAGGGCGCATGGTTGCTTAATGTATTAGGAAAGCTTCATACAGAACTCTTTATAACAGATGGACGCCTCTCATGGCAACAGGGCGATAATTTTGCTATTAAATATTGCTTATCAATTCCCAAAGAAAAGAATGTAAAATTAAAACAGATACGAGAGCAAAGAAATGGTTGGGCTACACTGAGAATTGGAGAAGGATATTATCATAAACCAACCTCTGATATAACAGTAAAGGACGGTTACGTTAATTGGTATTTGGTTGAATAGTATTTACCCGCACTGGCATATATATGCAGTATTGAAGCCTCAGAAATCTATTGGCTCATCTCTCCAAAAATTACTATTGGAAATCACTTTGTATTTTCTTTATTGACTTATAATTCCAAACCTCATACAAAATGATTTTTTACTCATTGGTTCACCAAATACTGGATTACTCTGTCTGTATTTATCTGCTATTTTTGTGTACATAGGGTTACCATTCCCAAAATTAACAAAACCATAGGTTGCTGCTATGTTTTGTAGCATTAACTTGATACTGCTTAGGGAGTGTCCTGTTTCTCTAACACAACGATCTTCATTATTTATATAATTATCTAATATAAATCTTACTTGTTCTTCTGTATATGGTTCCATAGTCTTCTAATTTTTTATTTATGTTCTTTGTTATGTAAGTTTATATTAAAAGCGTAACTCCCCTATTGTCTTGGCACCGCGAGTTAATACAGCCGTGTCAAGATATAAGTACCTTCCAAATCACCACTGTAGACTGCCGAGATTGAATCTGCAGAGATTAGTGTGTACTCGATTTTTACTCTATATCCATTGTCTGGATTGTAAAGATTTGATGTAAAACTGTTTCCGTCTTGGGTTATAATTTCTTCGGGTATAACATCAAATTCTTCAAATGATGTATTATAACAATTTACAACAGCATACTCTGATGCTAGAATGGTGCAAATGTAATCTGAGCCTTCATTGAGCCACATTCCATTAAGGGATTCTTGTGCTGTTACTGATAAAGATGTCAAAAATAAAATGGAGGTTAAAAATAAATGTTTCATAAAGTTGGATTTGATTATTAAAATTCATTCTTACATGTGATCACACATGATTTTAACATACTTTATTTACATAGGCACCTAGTTTTAAATTG
>Ga0209195_1002161_pt1 | contig 11926 bp, 8 predicted proteins | sample COGITO_mtgs_1004_3_FD_184788 | JGI IMG/M metagenome (GOLD analysis project Ga0209195, IMG submission 184788) | Pelagic marine microbial communities from North Sea - COGITO_mtgs_100420 (SPAdes) (version 2) | ecosystem: Environmental > Aquatic > Marine > Epipelagic ...
ATTTAGGATTTAAGATGGAATTTGGCAGTTCTTTTTTAGAATCTGAAAAGAAACCAATTAGCTCAAAGCTCAGCGCGTCCGAGAGTTTAAAATCAAAACGCCCGTTCAAATACTCGGACTCATAGTCATCGTTATCACGTTCGTTACTGGTGCTTAATGCGGAGCCTGAAAGACTAAGGCCATACGTATTTGAACCGTATCGAGTATCGAAACTGCCGCGTCTGTAATCGTTGGAGCCAATCTCAGCGGAGATGGAGCCAGTGATATCTGTCTCATTCAAGCCAGAAGAAGTCTGCAAATCAACCACACCGCCAATCCCACTGGAGCCGTAATTGACAGATGAGGGACCACGTTGAATTTGCACGCTGGTCAAATTTCCGATGTTCAGATACTCTAGGCCATATTGGTTACCCAAGCCTGTATTGAGACGACGGCCATCAGTGAAAAATGCGGTGTGATTACTCTCGGTACCACGCGTAAATAGCGATGTTTGGCCACCGAGACCACCCGAGGTAATGAGAGTCATTCCTGGCTGGCGATTGAGTGCGTCGACCAGATCACGATCCTGCCAAAACTCCATCTCTTCAGCAGAGATATAAGAAACTGATGGTGAAACACGGTCCAGCGTCAATGGTGTGCGGGTAGCAACCACCACATACGGCAACAGCTCTTGGGTGGTAGCAGCGTCGGGTTCAATCGCCTCAGCTGGCAGCGAGACGCTTACACAGGTAAGCGCGAGTCCTAGGACGGACGCTCGGCGTAATGTATTTGTTGGTTTATGCATAACTTCGCCCAGATATTGCCCAAAAAAACAGCGCGACAAGCATAAATGATTGATGAGAATCATTCGCATAATTTAACCTGCGGTACTAAGCCTATATTCAGGTATTTTATAGGCATTAATCCATGCGCATAAATGACTTACCGGCCAACTTCCCGATTAATGAGAACAATTCTCAATAGCTATTTATTTTTGGAATACAATCACTCCGCAACGCTTGCGACAAAACTCTAAGGAGTGAGGGCGACTCGCCCTCGTTTGCATTCACAGAGGCTCAACATGGGCGAGTCGCCCACACTCCTATGTTTCGGCAGCTCCCTACTCAGCAATGCGATGCCAATCCCTCGCTACGCTCGCTGAGCTTGGCAGGACATGCCGCAAGACTTCGGCCGACAATGACCGACAAAAAAGCCGGCCAACAGGCCGGCTTTTTAAGAATTCGATCTGCAAGCGACTAGCAGTCGTAAAAAGCGTTTTCAGCGACTAGGATATTATCCGCCCGCACCACGCGCTTGTTGCCATCGGCGAGGACTAGCACCTTTGGCTTCCAGGCCTTGGCCGCTTCGGCTTCGAATTGGGCAAATGACATAATCACCAGTAGATCGCCAAGTTCGCCCTTATGCGCGGCTGCGCCGTTGAGCGAAATGGTGTGCGAGCCCTTTGGCGCTTCGATCGCGTAGGTCTCGAAGCGCTCACCGTTGGCGATATTGGCAACCAGAATCTTCTCGTAAGCGACGAGGCCGACCTGCTCCATCAATGCAGCATCGATCGCCAGGCTACCCTCGTAGTGGAGGGCGCTGTCAGTGACTTCTGCGCGGAGCAGCTTAGACTTGAGGAGCGTGACTTGCATGATGATTTAAAGTATTTGGACAGAACTAGTTTGTCAAAAAGTGGCGCAGGTTGGAACGTTTGCGAGCATTTGACAATTTGAATCTGCCGTTCTTTCCACATTCACTGGCTGAAGCGCGCTTAAGCCTCTTCTTCGTGGAGGACGACCGAGAAGGTAAACTGACTGCCCTTACCCAACTCACTTTCCACAACTAACGAACCGCCAAGCCGATCTGAGACGCTCTTGCACAAGGCTAAACCCAGCCCTAATCCCTCATGCGAACGGGATAAAGAAGAATCTCCCTGCGAAAACGCATCAAAGATCTTGCCGCCCGCAAGGTATTCAGGGTCGATTCCCGGCCCAGTATCGCGGACTTCAAAGCTCAAACGAATCTCGGAATCGGCAGCAGTCCGGGCGAATTGAACCGCAACCCGAACGTCTCCTCCAGACGAAAATTTCACGGCATTTTGCAGGAGCTTGCGCAATACAATCCGCATCTCATTTTCACAGCCGCTGACATACTGCGGTAAATCCTCAGGAATCTCGGTCTGAATCCCGACTTGACCCGCGGTCGTCGCTTCGTTGATCAATTTAAGCAACATCGTCGCCGGATTAAATGATAATTCGGACAATTCACTTTCCCCCATGGAGAGCTTGGCATAGGTCAAAATATCCTGCACGTGCTCGAAATATGTCAGGCTACAGTCGCGGATGGTGGCAACGAAGTCGTTCTGCTCTTCATCGAGTTGGGTATCTTGCAGTAACTCAATGAAACCGAGAATCCCGTTCATCGGCGTGTTTAACTCATGCCTGACAATTTCCAAAAAGTTATTTTTCGCGGCATTCACATTCTGACGAATCACTGTATCGCGCTGGGTGGTGAATAAATAATTCTCGTAGCAACAATCCACCACCTTCTGAATGTGGTCCAAATCAAAAGGCTTTTTCAAATATTCGGAGGCACCCAAGCTGATCGCCTGACGAGCCGTCGCCAAAGTTTCGTAGGCAGTTAAAACGATCACCTCGGTGTGCGCATCGATTTTTTTGACCTCACGTAGCACATCGATCCCACTCATACCACGCATGCGGATATCAGTAATCACCACTTCGAACGGAGCCTCTTTTGAAAACTCAATCGCCTCTTCGCCGGATCTTGCAATCGTCACATCGAAGTCGTCGCAAAAAATCATATTTAATGATTCACGCGGGCCTTCTTCGTCATCGACGACCAGTAGACGTTTTGCTGGGAGAGCGGTGGGAGCAGTAGTCATAAATAAGTGTGGGGTATGAAATTACACGAGACTATGCGCTGAGTGAAGGCCTCGGCTCAAGCCAAATTGAACTGCAGTGTCACGGCATCAACCACGGTCGCGGCATCAAAAGGCTTTTGCAACAAGCACGCGCCCTTAGGCAAGTCATGCTCTGCACGAGCCATCTGCGGTTGCTTATAGCTAGAATAGAATACCTTAAAACCAGAGCCCGCCATGTCTGACGCCGCTTGCATACGAATTAAAACCGCCTTGTCGTAGCCATCCACGTCGAGAATTAAACCATCGACTCGTCCAGAACGTATCAGCGCCTCCGCCTCATCTAAAGAATTCGCAGTGCGCAGACGACACTCGTCCGCGACAATCATATCAAGCGCATCCACCACTGGCGGATAGTTCGCCAGCACTAATAATTCAGGCAGCAGCGCGCTATCCGGCTGAGCCAATTCAGAGTAAGCTGTCGCAATCAGTTCCTGTGCGGGTTCGACCGAAGACTTGTTCGAATCGTAAGCGACGACCGAAAGGCGCAGCCCCTCCAGTTTCTGCAGCGGCAGTCGGTGTTTCAGTAAATAGCGCACACTACGCAAAGCCTTGCCCTTGAAAATACAGGCACAGCTATACGCATCCAAAGGCTGTATTTTAGCAGGCTCTAATTCAAAATCTGCCGCCGCCGCCTTCACCTTCTTATAAATATCTCCCGCAATTGCTCGCGACTCCAACAGCGCGACCACCACAGCCCCGCCGCGCGACTCACTCATGTAGGCCTCTAGCTCTAAATCCTTCAACAGCTTCTCGCGTGACCCACTCAGATCATACAGCACATAAGCATCAATCACGATCCCTGCAGCCACTTCTAACGAACGACCTTCAGAATAAATGAGCTTACCATCCACCTCGAAATGCAACCTGACGCGTTCACCCTGAACTTTCCCTGCCGAGGTCAGCTGAGCTTGTATGAGCTCCGAACCACCCTCACCTAAAAGTCGCTGAGCCACTTTATTCTCGTTTAGCAAATTGCCGCCACCATCAAAGCAGACCACGCCAAGCGGCAGTTGATTAATTAAATACTGTAAGATATGAGCTTGCTCCTTTAAACCCTGATGCTCCTTCGCTTTAAGAAAGAGGATAGAAATCATGTCGGCAATAGACCCCATCAAATGAATGTCTTGAGCGCCAAACGGCTCATGATCTCGCCGGCCTCCTATCCGAATATAATTCGCCTCACCAAGCCCTTTCAGAGGAACAACAACACTCCCCTTCTCAAATACAGTCAGAGCGTGATCGGCATCACTTGACTGCAAACAATCCAACAGTAGCTCGTTAGCCAGATATGAATCACTAGCAATGGCCGATGCCAATGATTCACGGAAATTTTCAAAATCTGAGAATGCCGATAAGGCCTGTGTAAAACGGCGATAAACCTCTGATAATGCTGACGACGTTTGAATAGAAGCGTCACTATTTTCCTTATACTGTATCATAAGCGCAGTGTAATCAGGCACATGGAATGGATATCTTAAAGTGAGCCCCCTTGCCCACCTGAGAGTCGACCGTAATCAACCCTCGATGATGCTCAATTATTTTAGTTACAATCGCAAGGCCTAAGCCAGTACCTGCAGCCCCAGACCTAATACCTGTATCCCGCGAAGTAACAAACGGGTCGAACATCCTAGACTGAAACTCTACTGGCATACCTGGCCCATTATCGGAGATCTCGACATCCACCCAGCGCTTATACTTACGGCCGCCACGAATATTCACATTTATTCGTCCCTGCTTGGGTCGATCATCCCACTCCGCAATCGCATTGATCGCATTCTCCAACATATTCTGAAAAACTTGAATTAGTTGCTCAGAATTTCCCAGTGCCGCAGAAACATTCTCTTGAACCAGCAAGTTGATCTCTACTTGCTCAGGAACAAGCCGGTGTTCAAGTGCGGACTTTGCCTCCAAAATGACTTGCTCAATTACGACAGGCATAGTCGGGCGTTCTGCGTCTTGAGCAAATGCCGCCACCCCCTCGACAATTCCCGAGATTCGCTTCACGTCGCGCTGGACCGTTGCACTAAAACTGTGTTTCAGAGACAGATTCTCTGGGGTTTTTTCCAACAAGCTCGCTAACGTCCGAATCGACACGAGCGGATTCCTGAGCTCGTGAGACAAGCCCGCCGCCATCGTACCCAGAGAAATCAGTTTCTCCGCCTGATTCGACATACGCTCGAATTCCCTAAACTTAATAGCCAGTCCAAGTTGCGAGCACAAATTCTCTATTAATAAGAAATCGACATCGGCATAAACCGCTCGAAACCTACGCTTGCCCACGACTAAAAACCCAAGCAATTCGCTGAATCCAGAAATTGGGACCAAAACATCAGTCGGCTGAAACAGTTTTCCATCTCCGCAGACATTCGCCAATTCTGCCTCAAAAGAACGTGAATTATGTATCAATTCCGCCAATACTATGGCATTAGGCTGTCCACTTAAACGATCCAATATAAACGACAGGTCGCTAGCGGGAATTCGCTTCGCCCAATCTCGTTTCCCCGCGGATCCACTACTGACATAATCAAACTCGATCTCAGAACGTATGTATACTCCGACTGAATCAACGGAAAGCACATCCATCAACTCACGTGCAATCTCCGAAATCGACTCCTTAGTGCCGGCAGCCAATGCAACACGCTCCGACAGGATTTTTAATTCGGTCCGATACGCATAGCGGTTTGAAAGGAAACGCTCATGAAGCATCTCACTAAAAAAAATCGACACTGGGGAGCCTAAGGAGACAATCACGATAGAGATCAAAAGGCAAATCCCCCACCAGAACAAAAAGCCAGAAGGAAAGAATTCAGGATATACTGTGGACAGTAAATAGACTAACCCTTGCGCAGTGACTCCTGAAAATAGGATCGTAACAAGCAGCATCGCAAGCACCCGAAAGACCATCTCATTAAAGTCCAATATCCGATACTTCAGCATCGAGTATCCCAAGCCTAAAATATACACTAGAACTAACAGGTGCCCGAAGGGAGGAATCGGAATATCCATCCACAACAAAAAATTAGTCGAGCCTCCAGCAAAGCCGATACCAGTGCCAAGCAAAATATATTTATATTGGTTCTTAGCCTCGATAGCAGACGTCCGATACTTATCAAACAGCAAACACGCCGCCACTACGACCAACGAACAGAAGCTTCCCAAATATGCAGGAAAGCCTGCGCCTGGAACTGGCCAGAATGGAAAGCCTAAGCGAGGCTCCAGCCGCACCACCACAAAAGGCCCAAAATTCAGCAACGCCAAGCAAGCCGCTAAACCATAACTGATATAGACAAATTTTCGCAATGCATAGCGACCAGTGATATTTACTACAAAGTGAAAATAAGTATACGGCACAAAGATAGACCCAAAGACTAGTACCTTTACCCAGTACAAGGCCTGCGCTTCAGTCTCCGACAACAGCCAAAACATATGGCCAGTCGACCAGACAAAGATCGAGAAGCTAAAAAGACAAAAGGCCAAATTTCGTCCTCCATCCGAACGAATTCCTTTTGCCAAGACGGCAAAAAAGAAAAACAGCGTCAGAAGCGCAATTAAGAAAGAACTGAAAATTAAATATGCAATCATCGAACCGCGGAAACCAGATTTGCTTGATCACCAAATGATCTAAAAAACTGAGCACGATCAAACCCAGACGATGTTAAAACACTCAGCAACTCTTCCTCGGTGTAAAAGACATAATGTCCCTCTTCTTCCTTTTGCTGAATCGCGCCCGCAGCACTCAGCAAATTCCTAGCAGACTCAATGGCGTCTTCAGTATCTGCCTCGTCCACAAACCCCTTATAGATCAAAGATAAATCACAATATGGCTTCATGCTGGACACAATAATTCGCCCCCCTGGCTTCAATATTCGGTGAAACTCTGAAATGAGGACTTCAGGACGTTTCAAATAAGATATCAACAAGCTACAACATATACGATCAATTGAGGCATCTTCAAAAGGCAATCGCAGACCAGCCTCACTCCCTGGATCCAGCTCATCCAAATCGAAACGGTAATACATCATGTTCAACCCGCCAAAGCTGGCATCGCCCAGCTCCTTGGTGGCGATGGAATGGTTTTGCGACGCTTCACTTAGCCCCTTGCCCGTGAGGTCCAATCCAAAATACGAAACAGGCTCCGCCTGATTAACTCCGGCGCGCACGGCAGAATCTCTCAAGCACCAAGCCCCAAACATCCCATTCCCGCAACCGCAGTCCAAATAGACCTGCCCAGCCCGAGGGGCACCTAAGCACGCACCAATTAAATCCAGATACTCTTGATAAGCCCCCACAGACTGCAGCATCTTATATTTATCGAGATATTTCTTCCAGAAATCGCCTTCACATTCACGCAGCGGTGCGACCGCTCGGAGGCGATCTCGCTCTATTCGGTTTTGAGCAAAGATCGATTTTTTATCAGGGAATGATACAGTCTCCACTTCCTCAGCGTCAGGGAACTTGCCATGCTTACAGACATACACCGCCTGCAAAATTGTATTCATCGCAATTTCAGGGTTCTCCATTAATTCATGCATGGCCCCTTCAACCCGGCGCATGCTCACTCGCGGGGCTTGTGCATCCAGCGCATCCAGCTCCGAAGTCTCCACCCAAGCATCACGTCCTGCGGCAAACATGAAGACATCGCACTTCGCTTCACGCAGATCCGTCATACTGCCATCTAGGTTATGCATATCCTCGTCCACGCAAGTCTTCAGAAATTGATCAATATTAACGTCGTGCCCCAAAATATCTCCGACGCCCTGAATCGCGCCGTCCATATATGCGCTCACAATGTCCTTCTGACATATCGTCGTAATCGTGGACTGGAAATTCACAATCCCCACAAGACACACTAGCCGTTCGATTCGCTCATCTAATCGAACCGCTCGGATCGCACATCTAGCAGACATACTATTCGCCTGAAGTAAAATACTCTGGGCTTGATATTGAATCTCTAAAAAATCAACCGCCGCCAAAATGTCATCCACCGCGCCCGGCAAAGTATAATCTACAATCTCCCCCTCACTCTCGCCGATGTGATTCGTCTGATCGAATCTCAAGACACGCATCCCATTTTGAGCAAAATGGTATGCTAGCTGAAGATTATTCTTCTTCGACTGACCATATTTCGGGGCCATTACAACGTATGGCGCAGTCTCTGGACAACCCGCCGCAATATCCAGAAATCCGACTATTTTTTTACCGGAACGAGACGGGAAAAAAACTACCTGACTCGCAATGCCTGTAAGCGCTTGTCCTTCAATCATGAATTAGTATGAAGCAGATCATGTTAATAATAAGAATGCCGTTGCTTGTGCAAAATTCCATCACCGCAGTGCAACAGCAAGTGTAAACGATGCAAACACATCGCTAAATTTAGTTGCTTTGCTGTTGCAGCTCAGCGATCCATCCAACACAAATAGCTATTATCCCGTAACGCACCCATATTCACGGACCAGTGACCCACATTTTATTCATCAAGAATAGTGAATCTATCTCGGAAAATTTACGAGGGGTTATCACAGCGCCGCATATACGAAACGTCGATAGGCGCGCGCCCACCGAGGCCGCCTCGTCCCTAGAAAGAGGGGTCTTCAACCTGGCTATTATTTATGCCGATAGTGGCGACTCCACTCTGGCAAAGCACCTTCGCTCACTACGATCGCTGAATCAAACACTACCGACGATCGTCATCGCCCCGGAATACAACCTCGCGACCGAACAACTTGCCTTCGATGAAGGGGCTGACCTCTATTTCGCTGAACCTGTACCAAAACAGACACTTGAGCGGTTGATCCAACAATACGTAGGGCCAATCGAGCCGACAGCGCCGCCGCTCCAAGCGCCTCGACACGTAGAAGACCTGGCCGAAACGCCCTCGCAAGCCTCCGCGCTGCACGTGTTGCGCGACTTCTCCCAGATTCTGAGTTTTAGCTTAGACTACAAAGCATTTACGCATCACTTCATTTTAAAACTACGCGACCACATCAGCTTCAGCCGGATCGGTATCTTCTTGGAGCACGACGTCCAAAAATCCTTCCCCAGTAAGAGCCGTCCGACCACACTTGCCTGCATTGCATCACTAGGTCTGCCCGCAGATTTAGTCGATTGCTACCAACTCAGCCGCGACACCGGCATCGGCCGGGCACTCACGGCACAGCCTAGCATACTTCAGCAGCACAGCGGCCAGTCCCGCTCGCCATTTGGTGAAATCGATTCGGCTACTCGTAAAGAATTCGAAATTTTAGGCTGTCACCTCGCCATCCCGATCAGCGACCGCGAACGCCTGATTGGCGTCGCCGTACTCAATGGCCCTGTCACTGGGCGCAATTACAGCGAAGATGAGCTGCAGTTGCTTTATTTACTGATGGAAGAGCTCGGGCTCTCCATCCGCAACAGCCGCCTTCACACCGAACTCGCCGCACATGGCCAATTGACTGAGAATGTGCTCGGCTCGATCTCCAGCGGCGCACTGGTGTTGAGCGAGCACTTAGAAGTGCTGTATGCCAACAATTCCGCCAAACGCTTCCTCGGCATGGGCAGCGAAGATGCCGAATCCGTCGAATGGGGCGACTTGCCGAACGAATTGGCTGGCCCCATACACCGCGCCGTCGAACTCGGCGAACTCCCAGAGCCGTTCTCGATTCTCGGCTCCAACAATATTGGGCAGCACAAGATCTCGCTCATCCCTTTTGCCTCGAATGACAAGCTGCCGCTGCTGCCTCGTCCAGTGATGGTGGTGATCGAAGATTACACCCATATTGAGGCCAGTAAGCAAACCGCACTGGATGACTCGAAGTCGAAACTGATTACCCTGATCGCCAAACGATTTGCTCACGAAATTCGCAACTCGCTGGTGCCGTTGACGACCCACATGCAACTGATCGACAAAAAAATCGCTCAGCCAAAATTTCAGGCCTCACTCAAATCGGCCCTCACGCGCGAGACTGGTCGGATTAAACGCCTCAGCGAGCAAATGCTCTACCTCGCCGAACATTCGAAGCCTTCCAACCACGATGAGGTTGATCTGGAAACCGCTATCCTTGACGGCTTCGGCAGGGCCAAAGAGCAAAGCGGCGCAAGCGAGATTCAACTGAATCTGGATAACACACTCAAAGCCGCCACGATTCATGGTAACCCTGAAGGGATTGCCTACGTTTTTGAAGAGCTGTTCCTTAACTCGATCCAATCGAATCAAAGTGGCGCAGGCGCGGTCGGGATTAGCCTACGCCGCAATGACGAAGACATCCTGACGCTATGCATCCGCGACGACGGTCCAGGCTTCGCCTCCGACACCATCCAGAATGCGACGGAACCATTTTACAGCACACGGACGACTGGCGTTGGCCTCGGACTCTCCGTTGCGAAAAAAATCATTGAAGAGCACCACGGCTTCATGCAACTCAATACCCGTACCGCACAGGCTGACTGGGATATCAAAATCGAACTCCCCGCCACTTTAACACACCCTAATCATACATAAATGAATCTAACTATAAAAACTACTATTCTGGTCGGCCTTAGCCTTGCCAGCGCCCTCACTACTTATGCTGCCGCGACACGCGTGGCTTTCGTCGATGCCTTCGCCACCGCCCGTGGCAACGCATTTACCGCCACCGCCGACAACGCCTCAGCTGTTTTTTATAATGGCGCAGGACTCACTCAGCTCGAAGGCACGCAGATCCAAGGCAATGTCTTTGCGGTTTCGCTCGACTACAGCGCAGACACCGCAAACGGCAAAGACAAGATGGATGACGACTTTCAAGCCGTCCCTAGCGCCTTCATTAGTCACAATCTGAAAGATAGCCCGCTCGCCTTCGGCTTCGGCGTGTACTCGCCCTTCGCACTCGGCGCGGATTGGGGTAACGATGCTGCATTCACTACCCCAGCCGGGGCAGACGACCCAGCAGCACTCCTGGTCCCCTACGAAGCCGACCTCGTTTATACCAAATACCACGCCGTAGTGGCTTGGCAAGTTACCGAGACGCTCTCACTCGCTGCGGGCGTCAGCTACGACAACACCGACATCGAAATCAAAGCCAATTGGTTAGAGTTTGACGGCGACGACGACACCGTCGGCTATTCCCTATCGGCACTGTGGCAGCCTTCCGAGAAACACTCGTTTGGCCTCAACTACCAAGCGAAAACCGAAGTCACTTACGACGGTACAGCATCTGGCTTCTTGATTGGAAAACCACAAGGCGCGACGGCCGATTTCGTCCACCCTGAGTCTATTGTATTTGGCTACTCTTACCGCCCCAATGAGCAGTGGAACATCGAACTCAACGTCGATTGGACCAACTGGGATCGTGTCAACGACCTGACAATCGAAGGGACTACATTAGATCCAACACTGGACACTTATACACTCAACTGGGAGTCCGCCTTCATTTGGGAGCTCGGAGTCACCCGCTACTTCGACAATGGTTGGAACGTCAGCGCTGGCTACACCTACGTGGAAAGTGCCGTGCCCGACCAAGGCCTGCTGCCGATCGTGCCTGACTCTGACCGCCACTTCTTCGCACTCGGCGTCGGTCGCGACTACGGCAACTTCTACTGGCAAGCCACCTACCAGTATACCTACGCGGACGAGCGTGGAGTCAGCGGCAACACTTTCCCGACTGTCGATGGCGACTACGATCTCGACAGCCAAGCAGTGGCCTTTTCAGTAGGCTACCGCTTCTAAGGCACACGACTTTCACTTTGGGGCGGACAGCAATGTCCGCCCTTTTTATTGGTTCATCACCGATTAGTCCGACAGTCTCGCTTGAAACGACAGACCGTGCATCTGAGAGGCAGCGGCTGCTTGAGCCATTGACCGCGATAGGAGTGTGGGCGACTCGCCCACATTCATCCTATGTTGCGGCAAAGGAGGGCGAGTCGCCCTCCCTCCTTTACTTTCCTCGCGAAGCGAGCATGACCCTTTTTATTGCCACACGCCCAACACTTCGAGCTGCTTAGTCGCTTGCTCGCCCCAGCCGCGGTTCGCGGCGGGACTCGCCGGGCTCG
>Ga0209195_1002167_pt1 | contig 11914 bp, 9 predicted proteins | sample COGITO_mtgs_1004_3_FD_184788 | JGI IMG/M metagenome (GOLD analysis project Ga0209195, IMG submission 184788) | Pelagic marine microbial communities from North Sea - COGITO_mtgs_100420 (SPAdes) (version 2) | ecosystem: Environmental > Aquatic > Marine > Epipelagic ...
TAGGCTAATCCCCGCTTGAGCGAGCATTTTCGCCGTTGACCCATAGCCCGGGTCGCGATCGCCTGTTACGCGGGTAACGATTTTGTCTCCCGCCTCGGTAGTGCCAATGAAATGCAAATCAAACATCCCATTAAGTTGCTGCTCTGGTGTGGGTCCTTCCCCTGGCTTTGGCAAAAAGAAACGCTGAGCGAACGCCCGAATAGGCGCGATCGCCATCGCCGTCATTCCCCACTTCATGCCAAACGCGAGTTTCTTGGCTGCTTTATGACCTTTCTCGCCATCGCCTAGAAGCAGGGCTTCGTCGTAGAGGAAGTTGTTGCTGTAGTGATTTGGCCACAGGGCATTCGAGCGTAGCACTATCCGTGTGTTTATCGATGCCATGATAAAAGGTCCGGCCCACGACTTCATGTCGTCGTCATATTCGACGCCAACGCTCGGTTGCCGCAGAGTAAAGTCGTGTCCCTGAGGGCACAAAGAATAACTGTCTCTGAGCTCTGCCTGCAGAGCGGGATCTTTAGCCGCCTCGCGGTAGACATTAAGACCGCTCGCTACTGTGCCGCCAGAGGCGCCGCCCTTCATCTTGACTACGCGCATCTTCACTTTGTCGCAGTAGCTGCCGAACTGCGTTTGCGCAGCCTCTTGTAAATGCCTCACACCTAAATCCGAAGGAATCGAGTCGAAACCACAGCTGTGCACGATTCGAGCGCCCGACTGCTGCGCGAGCGCCTCGTAGCGGTCGACCATCCGCCGAATCCATTGTGGCTCACCCGTGAGGTCACAGTAGTCGACGCCACCGCGGACACAGGCTTCGATTAACAGCTCCCCATAGAGCGCATAGGGGCCCACTGTCGAGATCACCAATTCGGTCCGATCGCAGAGCTGAGCGAGGGATTCTGCATCCGCAGAATCAGCCACAATAAGCGGAATCGCCTTCGCATTCTCACCTAATTCCGCCTTCAGTTCGGCGAGCTTAGCACTAGACCGCGCGGCCATCGCCCAGCGCAGGTTCGGCTCTCGGTATTGGTTGCAAAGATAGTTGCACAGGATTTTGCCGACAAAACTTGTTGCGCCGAAAACGACTATCTCGAACTCTTTCGTGTTGACACTCATGCTGGGTTTTCCATCGAAGGGTGGGACGCGTTGGCATCTCTGGCGTGGCGATAGCTCATCCAGATTAAGAATTGCAAACCAAACAGCAGCGCTGCGGCGAGCAGATGAGTAGGCTGCACAAGGGCAGGCATACCTAAGTGGCCTAGGGTGGCACCCGAGACAACGGAAAGAACAATGACAGCAATCATCGCGAGCGTCATCTTCGTTAGCGCATGACCGAATCCGAGCGAGGTGATCAGCAATTTCGCAAGCCAGAGATTGCTAAACAAAACGATCGCCGAGAAGCTCCTGTGTACATAAAAGAACCAGGGCATAGCATCGATCCAGCTCGAACGCATTTGCTCGCCCTGCATCTTGCTAATGAGATCCGTCATCTCTCTTACTTGCGTCCCCATCGCAACCTGTAAAATAGTCATGCCAAGAACAATATAAAGCCATTTAGGAAAGCGCTGATCTAGAGCCGTCACTGGCTGCGCCGCCATTATCCCGCGACGTGCTTGGGCGACCGCATAGAGCAACACGCCAACAATAGCCAAGGCAACCAGCATGTGAACTGTGATCAGTCCCGGCATCAGATTAGACCCGACGACTTTACTCCCGAGCCAGCCCTGAAAGCCGACCATAAGAAATGCGGCTATCGAGGCTTTGGCGATAGCGGGATCGTGCGCTCGTGTGCGCCACGAGAAGAGCGCGGTCGCAAAGATCATAAAGCCGATGGAGACACCCAACAGGCGGTTCATATACTCCGTCCACGTCTTGACCACATTAAACCGTGTTTCTGCATAGCCCCTTGCGGCATAGATTTCTTGATAATTGGCCGGCAGCTGCGCCTCGCTCGTCGGCGGAATCCATTGCCCAAAACAGGTCGGCCAGTCGGGGCAACCCATGCCAGAACCAGACGCACGCACGCTCGCACCGACCAAGATCAAAACATACACCGCTATGATTGTGATCCACGCCATGCGACGAAATAGCACGAGGCTTCTATCGTCGCTAATGGCTTGGCTGGTGGGGTTAAGAGTCATTGTAGTCATGGGGAAATCTCGCAAGCTATCTATTATTCTAACATTCTAAAGGCGATCCATTAGGTGTCACTCAAGGGCGCGGCGCCCGGAGAAATACGTGCTTGAACTTGTTACCGCTCTGCTTGTAACCGCTCGAGCAGCGCTTTGGATGCGTACGCATCCATTCGAAGTTGTGCACGCTCTTGATACGCCCTGATGGCGCTTCTAGTTTGGCGCCCTACTCGCCCATCGGGTTCACCAGAATCGAATCCTGCAAGATTGAGCAATTCTTGTAGCTCTCGTACATCGGCCAAACTCATTGCCTGCTCATTGACTGGCATTCGCTGAATGGGGCCGCTGCCACTAAAGCGATCGGCGAGATGGCCTACCGTTAGCGCGTAAAAAGTTGAAGGATTATAGGCGAGCGTCGCCCGATAATTGCCATAGGCGAGAAACGCGGGGCCATCTGCACCGGCGGGAAGGATGACGGAGGCTTCCATATCGGCGACTGGCAGCGCTGCGCCGGACACCTGACGGATCCCAAGTGCTCGCCAGCTCTCTAACAAGCGTCGTTCAGAAACGCCGGTGAGTGAGTAATCAAAATTCGCAGGCAGTATTACCTCCCTTCCCCAGCGTTCATCCCCTTGCCAGCCTGATTGGCTTAAGAAATTGGCAGCCGAGTGAAAAATATCCGGCAAGCTGTTCCAAATGTCGATTCGGCCATCGCCATCGCCGTCCACGCCGTAGCTGAAAAACACGCTGGGCATGAATTGCAACTGCCCCATGGCACCCGCCCATGAACCTGTCATGCGCTCCGCGCCAATGTGTCCCGCATCCAGTATTCTCAGCGCGGTGATTAGCTGGTCTCTAAAAAATTGAGCGCGCCGCGGATCATAAGCAAGAGTGGCCAGTGCTTGAAGCACTGAAAAACCGCCAGTCGCACTGCCGAAGTTACTTTCTATTGCCCAAAAGGCAGCTAGATAATGCGGCTGTACATTGTATTTCGCCTGCACCTCGGCCAGCAGGTCAGCATGCTCATCGAGCAGCGCTTGACCGCGCTCAACCTGACGCGCTGTGACGCGCAGATTGAGATAGCGGGTAAAAGTCTGGACGAATTCGGGCTGACTGTTATCGTATTCGAGCACTTTTTCGAGCGGTGCCTCCAAGGTATCGAGAGCCTCGAGCGTTTCTGCGCGAATACCTAGACTCAAAGCCTCAGCCCGCAACTCCTCAACCCATTCATCGAAGGTGAGCAACTGGTTCTCGACTACTGGCTGCGCGAGGCCTATCGACGCGTAGCCTAGGCAACATAGAGAAAATAGAGTACGTAGAGAGCACAGAGACCATAGAGAGCACAGAGAGAAAGGCAGACTCAGAAGACGCATTCGCAGCGAGCGCGCGAACAAAGACCAAGCAGACAAAGAAAGCCATGAAAGGAGAATGGCCGCAGACGGAGATTGAGCGATAGAACGAGTTGATTTCATGCCTACATGATAAAGGATGCGACAGAGAATTAGAATCATCGTCCTTGCCGTTAGAGCGCCGCCACGACAAGACCCCAGCTCGTCCTCAAGAGCACTTAATTTCTTTCCTCTTCGCTCGGGCACTGCTAGCATGATTTTGGACTTTTTAATGATCGCGTTCGTCTTGCTAGGCCTTTTGCTAGGCCTTTTGCTAGGTCTTTTGCCAGGCCTGTTGCTAAGCTCATAGCGCGTGGACAAATATACTGATTCAGCAATCGAAGCGCACGCCAGCGAGGCAGTGACTAAGTATGCTAGACCACCACCAGAACCGAAAAGCTCGCTGGATAACTCGCTGGGTAACCCTCTTGGTAACCCTCTTGGTAAAAGGCATCACAGTCACGTTAACTGGCTTCTGCAGTCTTGCCTTCGCCGCCGCAAGCGACCCTCTAGCCAACTCGGTGGACATAGCAGGCGTTGGCAACCAAACGACTTCAGCCACAACCGTTGCCGGCGAATACATAGCGTGGCGCGAATGGATAATCGACTCGCCTGAACTAGCAGGCTTCGCCTTGAATGGAAGCGACGGATTAGTCGTCGGCGATTTGGATAACGATGGCCGAGAAGACATTGTGTCCGTCCATGAGTCCGACAGCGAATACGATTCCAGCGAATTTGATCCAGATTATATTCCAGACTCAGAGGGCCATGTACGAATCGCTTTTGCAGGCGCTACCCCTTCGGATTGGGTCAATGTCACGCTCGCCGAGGGGGCAGATTCTCCCGCTCCCGAGGACGCCGATATAGCTGACGTTAATGGTGACGGCTTTCTTGATGTGATTGTCGCAGCAGAACTCTCCCACCTTATTTACCTGCAAAACCCTGGGCCCGATGACGCGAGACGAGGCGAAGCGTGGGAACGCCTCATCCTGCCTATGACGAAAGGCAATGGCTCCTACATTCGCGTGTTTTTCGCAGACCTCGATGGCGATAACACCCCTGAAGTAATCGCCGCGAATAAAGGCGCGCAGCGACCAGGGCCTAGCGACCTTGTCCGCTCGACACCCGTTTCCATTTTCTCAGTCACTGGCGATCCGCTAGTGGCCGACGCGTGGCACGAAACTGTTTTAGGACGCTACAGCGTGCCACAGAACGCGCAGCCGGTGGATCTTGATGCTGATGGGGACCTTGATATCGTCGTAGGAAGCCGCGGGGAAAACAGACTCGCTTGGTTCGAAAATCACAGCAGCCTCGGGCAGCTGAGTTTCATTGAACACGCCATCGGGATAGTCGGCGGTACAGCCTCGGGGTTTAACCTCGAGTACGCCGATCTCAACAACGATGGCCGAACGGACATCATCGGCGCGATTGGTACAGAGTCACTAGCCTCCTCCCTTGGATGGCTAGAACAACCAAAGGATAAAGATAGCGCTTGGATTCATCACCCAATTGGCAGCTTGGCACCCGACGCTATAACCGGCATTGTCCTGACCGATATCGACGGCGACGGCGATAGCGATGCCTTCGTAGGCAGTTACAGTAGCGGACCCCGAGAAGGCGACGGCGAGGTGAAAGCAAGCGACGCACTCGGCCGCCTCGCGTGGTTTGAAAATCCCGGTGCAACCAAAGTCATCTCCTCGGTTTGGCCGCGCCACGATGTCTCGAGACGCAAGCGCGGCATGTTCGATAAATTCATCGCAAGAGACATCGATGGCGATGGTGACATTGACCTTCTTGGCACTCGCGGCAACAGTGCACCGTTTGATGGGGTTTTCTGGCTTGAGCAGCAACGCGCGGAAGAACCAATCGCGCGCTTTACCCCTGCTCGACAAAACGAAAGTCCAGAAATGCCTCTGCCCTAAGCGAAACTCAAGTCACCACGCCCGATCTTATTCCTTGGCGCTCAACTAAAGTCTTGTTATCTTTGAAACTAACACTCTCCCGCAAAGCTTATGCGTTGGCGGCCACAATTAAAACTTCAACCTCCCCTCTGGAGAGCCATATGCCTTTATTTCCGACCTCGCACCAAAAATTATCTGGCTGCACAAAACCCGTCTTGCGTGATTGGCTAGCCACCGCCGCAGTGGGAGCCTTTTTTTCGCTGCCCCTCAGTGCCGCGGAAATCGATCCGAGTGGCCCTTCCCCCTACAATTTCAACACCCAAACTTGGATGCAACCGTTCGCTGCCGACGGGCTTTCTTGGGGCGGGACTTCTGGCGTGTATGTCGAATCCACCGAGCGCATCTTCGTTCTCCAACGCGGAGAGACTCAATTACCGAACCCAGTGCCAGGTGAGTACACGAACTTTGCAGGCTCATTGGGATGGAACGTGCTTCGTGGTCGCGGACGTGTTTGGCAAAACTGCCTGTATGTCATTAACGCTGAAGGTGAGCTTCTAGAAGTCTGGGATCAATGGGATCACCTGTTCACTGGCACCGACGGACCGGGACCACATCGCATTCGCATGAGCCCTTATGACGAGGAAAAGCGGCTGTGGCTCATCGATGAAACCGGCCATATCATCTATGTCTTCTCGAATGACGGCGAAAATTTGTTAATGACTTTAGGTGAGAAAAACGTCGCTGGCGAAGACGAAACCCATTACGCACAACCACAAGACGTCGCGTTCTTGCCAGACGGTAAATTTTTGATCGCCGACGGCTTAAGAAATACACGAATAGTCGTGCGCAATGCCGATGGCAGCTACCGTTCCGAGTTTGGCGAGCGCGGTAAAGAGGCGCACCAATTCAGCAGCGTTCACTCGCTCGCACTGGGGCCAAACGAACGCCTTTATGCGCTCGACCGCGACAACCGCGACATAAAAGTCTTTCAACAGATCGCCGCACATGATTCAGATCGCTACCCAGACTACGAATACGTCACCACCTGGGGCGGACTGGGCATGCCACTAGACATTACAGTGAGCGAGGACAGTGCCTGGGTAACAGACCTGAATCCGCCAAAAATCGTGCAGTTCAATTTAGACGGGACACGCCATTACTCATGGAATCTTCCTACCGAGGGGCCAGATTTCTGGATCGAAATGCATTCATTGTCTGTCGATGTAAACGGCAACCTCTACGGGACTGATAATCAGGCAGGCAGACCACAGATGCTGTCGCCCAAGGTAGATGCAGATCCGGCGCTAATTGTGAAGCGTCCTTATATACCGCGCTGAACGCCCCTAGGGTTAGCGAGAACTGGTTCGCGATGAGTACGGCCGCTACGTATTTATAGGCAGCGTCATCGCTGGTTGTTAAGGATCTATAGCAGAATATACCGACTTATCTATCAGATAGGAGGCGAGGCGACACTATGTACGGAATGATCCACAAAGCGATACGAGATATGGTTAAAACTGTGCACGGCGAGCAAGCCTGGCTATCTGTTTTGAATGAATCCGGAGCCGCAGACGGGGACTTTCTGTCGCTGCGTAGCTACAACGACGAGATCGCTTACAATCTTGTTGGGGCGTGCTCGAAAATTTTAGGCGCCCCAGCAGAAGCTTGCCTCGAGGATTTTGGGCGATTCTGGATTCTGGTCACAGCCTCTGAACACTATGGAGACATGATGCGCAGCTATGGGCAGGACACGTTCAGCCTACTGGGCAAAATGGACGAAATGCATGAACGCATAAGTTCGACCTTCTCTGGTTATAAACCGCCCTATTTCACTGTAGAGGTACTCGATGAACACCATTATTTATTACACTATCGAAGTATACGCGCAGGGCTAAGTCCTTTTGTTATAGGCCTAGTTCTTGGGCTGGGTGAGTTTTACAGTGAGCCGGTTAGCATCGCTCTCGATAAAACCGAGAATGCAGACGGGGGAGAATATTCGGTTTTTTCGGTAACCCGTGGTATGGCTGCCGGCGCGTAAAAAAGACAATGAGCTCAAGCCTCGACCTTTGCCTACGACTTTTTCCCTATGTGATCTGCATGGACGCCGACGGCCGCATTAATTTTGTTAGTGACCAGCTGTCCAACCGGTTGGCTAGAGACCTTATCAACAGCACGCTCGCCCAGAGCTTCACCATACTGAATCCCGCCCCTCATGCGCTAGATTGCACACAGATTGGCGATCAACATATTGGTAAGCTTTTCTTGATGCATACCGCAGACAAAAGTATGGCGCTTCGGGGCCAGATCGTTGACGGCACACTTCAGGAAAAAAACGCCTACTTCTTTGTTGGAGCGCCGTGGAGCTCCTGGCTCTACGAGAACGGCAAAAGAATCGCGCTCGGCGCCGATGAATTCCCGATTCAAGACAGCCAACTCGAGCATCAAATGTATCTGACAACGCAAAATATGATGCGCGCAGATTTAGAAGAGCTTGGAGATGAATTAGGTCGAGCACGTGTCAAGGCTGAGGCAGCAAACCAAGCCAAAACAGAATTCGTCAAACACATTAGCCACGAAATTCGCACGCCTCTCAATGGTATAATCACGTCACTTGCCCTCATGGCCGAGCCCTCGACCGAAGCCCCACTCGAGCGCCTGCTGACGATAGCCAATACCTCTGCACACGCACTCATGGACCTAGTAGACGACGTTCTGGACTTTGCGCGCATAGAGCAAGGGCTAACCGCGAGCGATCCGGTCGTCTTTAGCCTTCATGAATTCGCTCGTGATCTGGAGACATCGTTTACGGCGCGCGCAATCGAGCGCGGCATGAAAATGCACTTTTACCTGGCCGACGACCTGCCTGATTTTATTCAGTGTGACAAAAAGGCGTTTCATAAAATCTGTCTAAACTTAATCAGCAACGCCATAAAATATTCCAAGAGCAGGCTGTTAGAGATCAATTTCTCCACACGACTTGCGCAACCCAACACCACAGACCCTCACTCGCTACTCTTCGAATGCGCCGATTACGGTATCGGAATCGCAAAGAGCGATCAGGCGTCGGTATTCGAACCCTTTTGGACATCGGCCGAGGTCAAGCGAGGCAATGAGCAAAGCACAGGCCTCGGGCTTTCCATAACCCGCGAACTCGCACAGGTTTTGGGCGGTGAACTTACTCTCGAATCAGAAGTGGGCAGCGGTGCAACGTTCACCTGCAAAATTCCTATAACCTTGTCCTCACAAGCGCCTTCAACCGGCGAGAAGCAAGACTTAAAAAATCACTCTCACGCTCAATTTAATGGCCGAGTTTTATTGGTCGATGACAATGCGATTAATCTAGAGCTCGGGACTATTTTACTTAAGCGCGCGGGTCTTGAGGTTACTGTTGCCAGTGATGGGCGGGAAGCCGTCGACTTAGTGCGTGAGAATGAGTTTAATTTGGTTTTCATGGATATAAGCATGCCTATTATGGGAGGTATAGAATCGACGGAAACCATCCTTGCCCTCCCCAACAAATCCGACACAGTGATTGTCGCGTTAACGGCAAACGTCTCGAGCGACGACATCGCCCGTTATAAACAGGCTGGAATGCTCGATACGCTCATCAAACCTATCAACCAGAGCGAGCTATTGAAGCTCTGTGACGCTTATCTCGATCCGGCTGATACGGCACTTGCAGCTTCCGAGCCGGCGCTGAGCGCCGGCCGCGTCGCTGATGAGATGATTAGCGAGGCCGAGGATACTCATGCGCTATTGGACACTGCGCGCCTGCGACAACTGAAAGACGATATTGGCGAAGACAATGTCGATCGCATTGCCCTCTTGTTTCTCGATGAGACACGCTCTCGTGTGACAGAACTGGGCGAATTTCTCCGTTCAGGACAAATTCAAGACATTGCGAGCTCTGCGCATCGATTAGCGAGCAGCTGCCTTGCCTTTGGGCTACTGCGCCTCGGTACCGCGCTGCGCGAGGCCGAAGCCTCCGCCAAAGAAGGGAATCTGCCAACCCTAAAAGCTGAGGCGTTAAATCAGCTACTCGACCTTTCACTCGCCGAGCTTAAGCACACCCTCCGCTAGCCCAATCCCACGAAACAATCTGATACCAATAAAACCTGTGGGTACGCTTAGCCCTCGCTTAGACTGTATCACATTGTAACCATGCGTAATCGAGCAACAATCGTGAAGAGTAAACCAAAAGTAGTAGTGATTGAAGACGATATTGTCTTTGCCAATTTGTTAGAGCTGAGTCTTCGCAATAACGGCTACGATGCCTATATTATCGCCACCGCTAAAGAAGCAATTGACTTCATCCCTGCATCTAAAGGCGTTGACCTGTTCATCGTCGACTATGACCTAGGCGATGTAAAGGGCAACGGGTTAGACCTCTGCCGCAAGATCAAGGCCTATGCTCATAAGCCGGTTGTAATGCTCACCGGAGAAACCTCTACCGATACGACTGTCGCCTGTCTATATGCGGGCGCCGACCAGTATGTCTTAAAACCCTATGACCTCAAGGAGCTACTCGCCCGCATTCATAGCGCCCTGCACAATCAACCTAAACCGTCGAAAGATACAAGCAGTCATAAGCTCTTGGTCAACGACGTCGAGTTAGATGGCATGGCAAGAACCCTCTCTTGCGGGCCCACGAGTGTCAAACTCACAGAGCGGGAGCTCGCTGTCGCTGAAGTGCTCTTTACTAATCACAATACCGAAATTAAGCGTGACTACATCTACTCGGCCGTTTACGGACATCAAATGAAAGCCTTTAGCCGCGCCGCAGACATTTTGATCGCGCGCTTTCGCAAAAAATTAAGAGAGATTAGTGACGACCTGCTGATCCTACCAACGCGCAGTGCTGGCTACATTCTCGTATCCAAAAGCAACGCACGAGTAGAAAAATAGTTTCCCGAGAACACCCCTCTATGACTGAGAACAACGCAGCAGCGTTCGATAAAAATGCATTCAACACATTGCTCGGCAGCGACGACGCCTCCTCGCTTTCTCCCCTATTCGATCGCGCGTTAGAATCGCTTACACAGTTTGTGAACGCAGACAATTTCGACTACTCGCAGCTTGAATTTGACGCACATAAACTCAAGACAACTTGCACACAACTGGGGGTAAAAAGGCTCGCGAATGTCTTCTTGTCATTAGAACATGCTGCGGCCCAAGGCGACGCAGCGCGCTGCGATGCACTTATAAGAATGCTAAAATCCGAGTTCGCACAAATCCAAGATTCACTGCGACGCCACTCCGAGCTTCTGATGCGAGAAGCGAAACCTAGCTCATAGGCCGCTCGCATGCTATCGTTCCCTTATTAGAAATTAGCGTCACAGTTGGGATTATGCAAAAGAAAATTCTTGTTTTAGATGACGATTTAATCATCACAGAAATACTGGGACAACTAGTTAAAAACCTTGGTCACTACCCTGTGATCGCCCACAATGCGCCGATTCTTGCGTCTGCCAAAATAAAAGAATTTGACGCCATTCTGCTCGATCTTTGGCTATCGGACTCCTCGGCTGAGGAGTCGCTGGAAGCGATAGCTAGTCAGGCTTTTCGCGGGCAAATCGTTTTAATTTCAGGCTTAGAAAATAAAGCGTTGGAAGAGGCTTGCGAACAGGGTCGTAACTTGGGCTTGCGCGTTACCGGTATTCTTCGAAAACCAATCAACGCCGACTCACTCAAAGCGCTTCTCGCCGACCTTGAGTACTAGCCAATCACCACGCTAGACATTAACGCACTATTTCTTAACTAGCATATAGCCCGAGTTGCGGGTTGGTATGATCACGTAATCGTCGGTAACAAGTTTTAGCTTCTTTCGCAGACGTGCGACCAGAATATCAACGGCGCGACTGAAGGGCTCCATCGCGCGGCCGAAGATTGCGAAATAGATATGCTCTCTCTCCATTTCGATACCCATACTACCCAATAGGCTTTCAGCAAGGCTCACCTCACGCTGAGTGAGCTTGGTTTCGTTGTCCCCGCAGCTAAGCACTCGGCTTCGCCCCTGAAGCGTAAGCGTTAGTTTTTCGGCGTCCCCACTCGATTCGAGATAAGAGACGGCAGCTCGTGCCCACCCCTTTAGAACCACATGGATTCTTGCCACCAGTTCATCGAGCTCGTAAGGTTTGGTCACATACTGCTCGGCACCGGCATATAGACAGGCAACAGTGGTTTCGACGTCGTCTTCTCCCGTTAGCATGATGACCGGATAAGCGCCCTTAGATTTGATCCGTCGACACAGATCTAATCCATTAATATTCGGCTTATCTAGATGAAAATCGATGATGAAAAGGTCTACCGGGTTAGCGCTGATAGAGCCAAGATATTTTAGGAAGGCGTCGATTGTGTCGAAGCGCTGAGTAGTAAAGGCATTTTTATGGAGACCTGCGCACAGAATTTCGCCAAACACTGCATCGTCGTCTACTACTACAATGTGTTTTTTCACTTGAGAGGCCTTTGATCTAACGCGACTGGTGATACAGGATGATAC
>Ga0209195_1002171_pt1 | contig 11901 bp, 6 predicted proteins | sample COGITO_mtgs_1004_3_FD_184788 | JGI IMG/M metagenome (GOLD analysis project Ga0209195, IMG submission 184788) | Pelagic marine microbial communities from North Sea - COGITO_mtgs_100420 (SPAdes) (version 2) | ecosystem: Environmental > Aquatic > Marine > Epipelagic ...
CCAGATCTTTGACATCTTCAATCAAACCCAGGACACGGACAAAAGAAACGAATTCCCCACCCTGCCGCTATTCTCCGAGTCCCAGAAGGGCCAAAAATCACAACTCACCAGCCAGATCACCCAGCTCGAGAAAAGCCTCGCCGCACCTGGTGAGGATGCACGCCTCATCGCCGCCGTAGCCGAGTGGGAAAAAAGCCTCATTACCAACTGGCAATTACTCCAGCCCGTCGGTCCCAAAGCAGCCTCCGGTGCCACTCTGAGTGTGCAGGAAGACGGCTCTTTACTTGCCACCGGCAAAACAGCGGAGACCGATGACTATAGCTTCAGCGCCCAGTCACCTATTGCCAACATTACCGCCATCAAGGTCGAGTTACTCGCTGACAAGCGCCTGTCCAACAATGGCCCGGCACGTGGGCACAACCTCGTGCTCAATGAAATCACGCTGGGCTCAGAGGGCAACGGCAGCAGCAACAAGCGAGGCCGCTTCGTTCGTATTGAGCTTCCCGGTAAAGACCGCATTCTCCACATTGCCGAGGTCCAGGCCTTTGATGCCAACAATAAAAACGTGGCACTCGCTGGCAGTGCTACTCAGAGCACCACAGGATACGATGCTCATGCAGGGCTCGCTATCGACGGCAATACCGACGGAGACTTCTTTAAGTCCAAGAGCGTCACCCACAACAACAGCAATGGCGACGCCTCCCCATGGTGGGAAGTTGACCTCGGTGCGGTGCATGATCTTTCCCGTATTGTTCTCTGGAACCGCACCGACAGCGGCCTGCAGCCACGCCTCGATAACTTCCGCCTTCAGGTTCTGGATGCAGACCGCCAGCCCGTCTGGGAAAACGTCTACCAAAAAGCCCCGCAGCGCGAGCTCGTCGCCACGCTTGAGGGAGCCCAGATCGCCCGCTTCTCCCACGCCAGTGCCAGCTACCAACAGAAGAATTTTGAGGCCTCCGAGGCCATTGACGGAGATGCTGGTCGGGAGTCCGGCTGGGCGATCGCCGGCGGCCATGGTCGTAATCACAACGCCGTCTTTGAACTTAGCTCGCCACTATCCGGTGGCCAGCTTAACTTGAGGCTCCAGCAAACCTATCCGAACCATGCTATCGGCCGCTTCCGTATCCTTGTGACTGATGCTGCCAAACCAGCACCGGCCTTGCCCGAAGACATTGCCCGCATCATCGCCACGCCTCAAGGCCAGCGTGACCGCGTAGCCGCAGCCAAACTACTCAGCTACTACGCCAAACATAGCCCTGAGGCGAAACTACAGGAGCAAAAAATCGCCCAGCTTAGGCGTCAACTCACTAACATAAAACCTGCCACCACGGTTCCCGTCATGCGCGAGCTCGACCCAGGCAACCGTCGCGAAACCCACATCCACCTGCGCGGCTCTTACCTCAGCCACGGCCCCAAGGTCACGGCTGGATTTCCCAAAGACTTCTCACCAGAGGGCTTCACCCCAGCCAATGAAACGCCGAACCGTCTTGACCTCGCCAACTGGATTCTGCACGAGAACAACCCGCTGACGGCTCGCGTAGCTGCCAACCGTTTTTGGGAAAAAATATTTGGCATCGGCATTGTCGCTACCAGTGAGGAATTTGGCTCTCAGGGGGAAGTGCCCTCACACCCCGACTTACTCGACTGGCTCGCGGTGGAATACCGTGAATCTGGCTGGGATACTAAGAAATTCCTCAAGCTCATTGTCACCTCCGCCACCTACCAACAGAACTCACACGTTACCTCCGAGCTTCAGGCCATCGACCCGGCCAACAGACTGCTTGCGCGTGGCCCGCGTGTCCGCCTCAGTGCCGAAATGGTACGTGACCAGGCCCTCGCCGTTGCCGGCCTACTCAGCCCGAAGATGTATGGCAATCCGGTACATCCACCGCAGCCAGACATGGGACTCAGGGCCGCATTCGGTGGTGGTATCGACTGGAAAACCAGCAAGGGTGAAGACAAATACCGCCGTGGTATCTACACCACTTGGCGTCGCTCAAACCCCTACCCATCGATGGCCACCTTCGACGCTCCCAACCGTGAGGTTTGTGTGGTGCGCCGGAGTAAAAGCAACACCCCCCTACAAGCCCTGGTCACACTCAATGACCCCGTCTTCATAGAGGCCGCTCAAGCCCTCGCACGCCGCCTTGTCAAACACAGCGGCGAACTTGAGCAACAACTCAGCCACGGTTTCGAGCTCGCCCTCTCACGCACACCTGCAGACAAAGAGCTACAACTCCTGAAACAGCTCTACAACGAATCCCTCAGCGACTATCAGGCCGACCCCGCCCAGGCCAAAGAAATAGCCACCAAGCCGATTGGTCCAGCGCCCCAAGGCGTCGAGCTACCCGAGCTCGCCGCGATGACTGTGGTGTGTAACGTTATCCTCAACCTCGACGAGCTTCTCATGAAACGATGAAACAAACCTCACGCCAAGACGCCAAGACGCCAAGTTTTTCAAGACCTGCCAGAATCACAAAAAAGCCCGATACCACCCCCACGTTTTCTAACAACTGATTAATCAACATCTACCTTTGCGCCTTTGCGTCTTTGCGTGCCATCAAAAACCACTCGCCAACCGCCAACCGCCAACCGCCAACCGCCAACCGCCATGAACCTCGAGCCAAACTTCGAAAAAATCCGTCTCAATACCCGCCGCCACTTTCTTAAGAATTGTGGTGTCGGACTGGGCTCTGCCGCTTTCTGGAACCTGCTCAACCAAGGTTCTTCTGCCAGTGAGCTTAAGACGCCGGAGAGCCCACTGCTAGCTAAGGCTGCCCACTTTGCGCCCAAGGCCAAACGCGTCATCTACCTGCACCTCACTGGCTCGCCGCCTAACCTTGATATGTTCGACCACAAGCCCGAGCTCGTCAAACGCGACGGCCAGGAGTGCCCGGACGCCTTCCTCAAGGGCAAAACCTTTGCTTTTACCAGTGGCACGCCCAAGCTGATGGGTTCACCGCACAAATTCGCCCAGCATGGTGAAAATGGCGTCTGGATGTCCGACGCCATCCCTCACCTGCACGAAGTGGCTGATGACCTTTGCTTCATCAAGTCCATGCACACGGATCAGTTCAACCATGCCCCTGCCGAGCTTTTCCTGCACACCGGATTCCCCCAGCCTGGACGCCCCTCCTTCGGCGCCTGGGCAACCTATGGCCTCGGCTCAGAAAACCAGAACCTGCCTGGTTATGTGGTACTCATTTCAAGTGGCACCCAGCCCAACGGCGGCACCAACTCCTTCAGCTCCGGCTTCATCCCTTCCGTCTACCAAGGGGTCCAGTGCCGATCCAAGGGAGACCCTGTGCTCTACGTCTCTGACCCCTCCGGCATGGACCGCTCCATGCGCCGCAAGACCCTCGATGCCATCCGTGATCTCAACGATCACGCTTACCAGGAGTTCGCCCATCCGGAAACCCTAACACGCATCGCCCAATACGAGCTCGCCTACCGCATGCAGACCTCTGTGCCTGGGGTCATGGACATCAAAGACGAATCACAACAAACCCTCGATTCCTACGGCGCCAAACCTGGCGAAGGCAGCTTTGCCAACAACTGCCTGCTCGCCCGCCGCCTCTGTGAGCAGGGCGTGCGCTTCGTTCAGCTCTTCGACTGGGGTTGGGACTTCCACGGCACTGGGCCAGCTCTCGGCATCGGTGATGGTCTGGTCAAGAAGTGCTCCACCATGGACCAACCCATCGCTGCCCTCATCAAAGACCTCAAGCAACGCGGCATGTTTGATGATACCCTGATCATCATCGGTGGCGAATTCGGCCGCACACCTTTCCGTGAGGGCCGCACTTCTAAAGGACAGGTTCTCGGCCGTGACCACTACCCCGATGCCTTCACCATGATCATGGCGGGTGGTGGAGTGAAAAGCGGCTTCAGCTACGGCCAGACTGATGAACTCGGCTTCAACGTCACCGAAAACCCGGTGCACGTCCACGACCTCCAGGCCACCTGGATGCATCTCTTGGGCTTCGATCACGAGAAGCTCACCCACCGCTTCCAAGGCCGCGACTACCGTCTCACCGACGTCCACGGCCACGTGGTGAAAGACATCATTGCTTAGCCTGGCAAGCGAAGCTGATGGTGATCGCCTCGATACCCCTTCACTCTACGGGTGAAGCTTCTTCTATCTATCGACTTGACGACTGCAGCTCAAAGGCAATGATAAGCAATCCCCAAGAAACCTCACTATCCAAGCCGCAAACAAAGCCATTTATTATGAAACTCATCACCTTCTTTCTCTTTTCACTCGTCACCATTCACTCTTCCTTTGCTCAGGCAAATGAGCAGCGGGCGGCCGACGGAAGTGCAAGCGCTACCAAGCCGAATATCATTTTCATCCTCACCGACGACCAGGGTTACGGGGATTTGGCACGCCATGGCCACCCGCTGTTAAGAACACCGCACACCGACCGCCTCCATGACGAGAGCGTGCGCTTTGATAATTTCTACGTCAGTCCCTCCTGTGCTCCTACCCGCGCGGCCCTAATGACTGGCATGCACGAGTTCCGCAATGGGGTCACCCACACGCGTGACCCGCGCGAGCATCTATGGAAAGACGCTACACTACTGCCACAACTACTCAAAACTGCGGGCTATAAAACCGGCCACATTGGCAAGTGGCACCTCGGCTGGAATGATGAATATCACCCACACAAGCGAGGCTTTGACTGGACCCTTCAAGGGGCCGACCACTTCGACCCAAAATTCGTCGTCTACAAGGATGACAACAAGCCAAAGCACGTCAAAAACAAGGGCTTCCGCGAGGACCTCTACTTTGACCACGCTATGTCATTCATCAAGCAGGCTGGTGACCAGCCTTTCTTCCTCTATCTCTGCACCTACTCACCGCATACTCCTCTGCTTGCCCCGGAGAAATACATCGCCCCCTACCGTGGCAAAGTCACCGATGAACAAGCGACCTACCTCGGTATGATCGAGAACGTGGACTACAACGTCGGCCGCTTGCTGGACTTTCTCGAAGAGGAAAAACTCGACCAAGACACCATCATCATCTTCATGAATGACAACGGTGTAACCGTCGGCCTGGATGTCTACAACGCCAACATGCGTGGCAGCAAATGCACCATCTGGGAAGGTGGCAGCCGTGCGATGTCCTTCTGGCGCTGGCCCGGCACTTGGAAGCCAAAAAAGGTGGATAATCTCACCGCTCACCTGGACGTTCTACCAACCCTCTGCGAACTCGCAGGTGCGGAAATCCCAGCCGACCTAAAACCTCAGCTGGAGGGCTTCAGCCTGACCCCCTTGCTCACCTCGGACAAACCCGCCTCCTGGCACGATGATCGTCTACTCTATCAGCACGTTGCCCGCTGGCCCAGTGGTATGGCCGTCCAGCACAAGCACAAGATGGCCGGCATTCGCCAGGGTAACTATCTGCTGGCACGCAGTCACCCATGCCATGATCCGGAGTGCACCACGGAAGTCTTCGGCATGCAGTGCAATACTCTGCGCTCGATCGAGCGAGGCGGTAAGTCAGCCAACTACACCAAGAAAAACGGCCAGTTCCACTGGGGAGTTAGCCCTGCAGACAAGTGGGTGCTCTTTGAAACCAAGAAAGATCCTGGCTGCCTCAAGGACCTTTCTGCTGAGCATCCCGAGCGAGTCAAGGCCATGGCTGCCGCCTATGAAAAATGGTGGAATGACATGTATCCGACGATGGTCGAGCGAGGTGGAGAAATTCAACTCCAGTCCGTGCTGGAGAAAAGGAAGCAGCTCTTACCATAAGCGGGCATTCTCACATCATTAAAACCCCAATGAAAAAAAAAATCCTGTTTACCCTGATTACCTGCGCGCTTATCTATCCCAGCACTTTCAGCCTTGCTGCTGAGAAAAAGCCCTCAGCCAAGGATCCAAATAATATTGCACCCACTCACAAGGATGTGAAATACGGGGCGCACAAAAAGGAGCTGATCAACTTCTGGCAAGTCGATGCCGACAAGCCACTCGGCGTATTGCTCGACATCCACGGGGGAGGCTGGATGGGTGGCAAAAAAGCCGAGACTCAGCGCCCGCACCAGCTTAAAAACGGCTACCACGTCGCCTCCATCAGCTACCCTCTGGTCAATGAAGGAGCACAACAACCTGAAATGCTCAACGCCGCCCTACGGGCAGTGCAGTTCCTGCGCTCCAAGGCTGTCGAGTGGAACATCGATCCCAAGCGCATTGTGGTCAGCGGTGGCTCGGCGGGAGGATGCTCCAGCTTGCTCGTGGCCTTGCACGATGATGTCGCCAATCCTGAGAGTGATGACCCGGTAGAGCGCTTCTCCTCGCGGGTAAGTGGCGCTCTTGTCGCCGGAGCCCAGACCACCATGAACCCCTTTGTCATCAAGGAGAAGATCGGTGAAAAGACCTTCGATAACCCGATGCCCTACAAACCCTTCGGGTCCGAGACCATCGAGGAGCACATGAAGAACTGGGACAAGCACAAGGAGCTGGTGTTGCTATGCTCTCCCCTCACCCACCTGACAAAGGATGACCCTCCGCTGCATCTCTATTACAACGTGATGCGTGAGTTCCCGACAACTAGTGGCGGAAACGGTATCCACAGCCCGATTTTTGGCGAACTCATGCTTGAAGCCTGCCAGAAAATCGGCGTCGAGTGCCACCTCAAGTATTGGGAAAAAGATGAAGGCCGTCCTGCAGTGACGATCAGCCGCCAGGAGTTTGTCGACAAGCTGCTGCTCAAGTAACCCCTCCTAACAACAATAAGATAATGCACACAAAGACCTCCTACTGGCTTCGCATCCCCCTTTTCACTCTTCACTTTTCACTGCTCACACTTCTCTGCCAGGCCTCCCCTCTCGACAAGCTCGAAGGTGTGGCAAACGCGGATGTCTCACTGGATGGAACCTGGCATTTTCAACTGCCCGCCCCAGCTGAGTTCTGGCAAGAACAAGATGAACCAACAGGCTGGAAAACCATGCCCGTTCCCGGGGACGTTTTCCGTGAAGGTCATGCTATCAAAGAAGACCTCCCCTTCGCATATAAGAAAAAAATTTCCATTCCGGCAGACTTCGCCGGCCAGCAGATCCGGCTCCGCTTTGAAGGCGCCCATGACTACACCCGCGTCTGGGTCAATGGCCAATTCATCCGCGACCACCAGGGCGGCTGGACCCCGTGGGAATGTGATATTACTTCCGTGGTCAAGCCGGGTGAGGATGCCTGGATCTCTCTTGAACTAACCGATAAATCCAAGGACATCGCCTTCAACGGCAAGCGCCTGCGCCCCATTGGTGGTCTGGTGCGCAGTGTCTCCCTGCAGGCACGGCCGAAGACCTTCTTTGAGTTCCCCATCGTCTCTTCTCCTTTCTCAGAAGATGGCAAAACAGCACAGCTCACCATCATCGGTCAAGTTGCAACCCCGCATACCGAGGGTGTCGCCACCTTCAAGCTCTTTGATCCTAGCGGAAAAGAAATCCCGCTCTCGCCGAACTCCTGTGCCTTGGGTGAAAAGCAAGTCACCTTCACTGCCCCGGTCACTGAGCCCCGCACCTGGACTGCAGAGAAACCTGTGCTCTACCGCTTGCAAGTCACCAGCACTACCCCCGGCCAAGCCACTGCCACCTACTCCAAGCAGATCGGTTTCCGTGACATTCGCTTTGATGAAAAGAAAAACATGCTGATCAATGGCAAGGTGGTGAAACTCCGCGGCGCCAACCGCCACCTGGTCAACCCACTCAAGGGTTTTGTCCCTGAGCTCGCTATCGACAAGCGCGATGCCGAGCTATTCAAGGAGGCGAACATGAACTTCGTGCGCACCTCCCACTACCCTCCCGGTAACGGCTTCATCGAGCAGTGCGATCAGCTTGGCCTCTATGTCACCCTGGAAACCGCCGTGCTAGATTGTGGTAAAGCCAACCGCCCCTCGGTCGGCATGAACGATGACCCGCAGTATGAAAAACTCTTCACCAACCAACTGCGCGAGACCCTGCTCAACTACGGCAGCCACCCCTCCGTCATCCTCTGGTCGATTTGTAACGAAAGCGTCTATGGTGCCAACTTCCAGGCCTCCTATGACTACGCGCATCAGCAGGACCCATCCCGTCCCGTGATTGCATCCTATCAGGTAAAAAAGGACAAGGAGCACAACAGCTACGATGTCCTCAGCGGTCATTATCCGGAATGGGATGCAGACTTCACTCAAAACCCTCTACCCACCATCTACGACGAATGGATGCATGTGCTTGGCCATACCGCGCAACTCTGGCTGCACGACACCAACTCCCGCGACTACTGGGGACGCAGCATTGACAAGGCATGGGCTAACCTCTTCCCCGCTGACAGCAGTGTGGGAGCCGCCATCTGGAACTTTGTCGATGACATGACCATCGTCGAAGACCCCACCAAGATCCCGACCCAGGGCGCGATGCGCATGCTGCCACCCGCCAAGGCCAAACAAGTCGTCACCGGTAAAAAAAGCAACATCACCGGTACTGCCCGCTGGGGAATTATTGATGAGTGGCGCCGCCACAAACCTGAGTTCTGGAATGTGAAAAAGGCCTACAGCCCGATCCGCCTACTCCAAACCCAGCTCAAGGAAGTCGTGCCCAACGAGCCCATCACCCTGCCTGTTTACAACCGCTTTGACCACACCTCTCTGAACGAAGTCAAACTCCTCGTCTCCTATAATGGCAAAACCTCAGAGCCCGCCCTCCCTGCTATCGAGCCACACCAAAAAGGCCATATCAAGCTCCCCGCAGACGACTGGAAAACAGGAACGGAAATAGGCCTGTCATTCCTCGACAGCGCCGGGCAGGTCATCGACCACTACAAGATCTCACTGGGAACCAAGCCCGCTCCTCTCACCCCGGAAATCCAGGGCATGCCCACCGTCTCCACGGAAGGAAATGAATTCGTCATCCAGGGAGATGGTGTGCAATACCGCATGGATAAAACCACGGGCCTGATGCAAAGCATCACCAAAGCCGGACAAACCATTCCTCTGGTCGGCCCCTTCCCTCACATCTTCAAGCAAGAGGAATACATGATCAAAGGCATCAACCCCGAGGTTGGCAGCAAACCAAGCTGGACCATGGGATCGGACCTCTACGAAAGCCCGGACATTGACGCTTGGCAGTTTACCAAGATGCACGTCAATCGTGACGAAAACGCGACCAAAATCAACGTGCGTGGAACATTCGCTGAAATGGATGTCCACTATGTATTCACTTTTGGCAAGCAAGGGCGTTTCGATGTGAAATACTTCTTCGAGGACATCCCTCCATTACCAGAGCCGGAGGGCAAGGTCTCCAGGCAAGGCCCGCTTGATCTGGAAGTCGGCATCAAGTTCCAGACCAGCGACCAGTTCGACCAGCTCAGCTGGGATAAAGAGGCCTACTGGAGTAGCTACCCGCTAGGCCACATCGGGGCCCCTACTGGCAGCATCCCCCTGTTTTCCGAGGCACGCGCTACCTGGGCAGAGAAGCCGACCCAGCCGTGGCACAAGGACAACTGGGACTTCTACTTCATGGGCTGGGATCCACCAGCAGGCAAGCTACTCACCTTCGAGGCCATCGCCGCCAAGCAAGCCCTGACCCACTACACCCTCACCGATGAGGATGCCAAGCTCGCTCTGACCATCCATGGCGACGGCAAAAACACCTCCGCCCGCTACGGCCAATACCGCGACACCAAGTATTACCTCTACCACCTCGACCGCCTCGACTACCATCTGCGCTGGGGTAACTACAGCGCGGACATCCGGCCAAAGCCCACCCATGACGGCACCGCAAGGTTGCACTTGCGTTGATGTTAACCGTGCGCCATTTTTTGTGGGTCATGAAACCAGCTTGGATCACTTCTCTGCTTCTTCTCGTTCCGGCTGCACTTTGCTTTGCAGAGCCATTGATCATTGCCCACCGGGGATCCTCCGCTACCGCACCTGAGAATACCATTCCCGCTTTCGAGCTCGCCTGGGAACAACAAGCCGACGGCATTGAGGCTGATTTCCTGCTTACCAAGGACGGACACATTGTCTGCTTTCACGATAAGGACACCAAGCGCATCACTGGCAAAAAACTCCTCGTCAAAAACACCCCGCTCTCAAAACTGCGCCAACTCGATGTCGGCTCATGGAAAGGAGAGCAATACAAAGGCACGCGCATCCCTACCATCGCGGAAGTCCTTGCTGCCGTCCCAGATGGTAAAAAAATCTACATCGAGATCAAGTGCGGTGAGGAAATTGTCACCCCCCTGCTACGCGAGATCGAGGCAAGCACCCTGACAAAGAATCAGATTGTCATCATTTGTTTTAAGGCTGGTGTTCTCAAAGCCATCAAACAACACGCACCCCATCTACAAACTTCCTGGCTCTGTAATATTAAAAAAGACAAGTCAGGAAAGGTCACACCTACCCACGAGACGATCTGCAAAACCCTCGAGGACATTCACGCTAATGGCTTCAGCTCCTCCCACCAAAATATCAACTTGGCTCTGATCAACAAAGTCAATGAGGCAGAGATTATGCACCATGTTTGGACCGTCAATGACCCGGCCATTGCCACGCGCTTCAGCCAATGGGGCACGGCTTCGATCACTACGGACAAACCCGCCCTGATCAAAAACGCGATTAAAACAGTCCCTGCACCTTAAAAAGCGGCTATGCTGCCAGCATCTACACCGCCGTGCTGGATTCCTACAAGACGCTATCCCTTAGCGTTTGATAGCTTATAGATCAACGGCGAGCATCTTTTCTCTTTAAGGCAACAAGGCCCCGTTCAAAACAACCTAACTCACCAGCTACTTTCTATCATGAAACATCTTCTTATCCTGAACTCCTCCGCGCTTGCTCTCAGCATAAGCTTACTCTTCACCATCAATACGGCCAAAGCCGAGCCCACTACTCAAGCCCCCGTCAAAAAAGTCACCCAGACACCACCGACCGGCAAAGAAGACGGCTGGGTGCAACTCACCGGCAAGGACTTCCAAAATGTGAACTGCAAGGAAGACACCTGGCGCTGGGAAGGAGGCCACGCTTTCTGCACCGGCAAACCCGTCGGAGTGATCAGCTCGCATGAGCCGCTCGTTGATTTTGAACTGCTCTGTGAGTGGAAGCACAAACAACACGCCGGCAACTCCGGTATCTTTATCTGGGCCACCAAAGAAAGCCTAGATGAACTACGCGCCGGCAAAGGACGTCTCCCCAGAGGCATCGAGGCTCAGGTTCTCGATCATGGCTATAAGGAAAACTATGAAAAAGACGGTAAGCGTAAGGCGAACTGGTTCACCTGCCACGGTGATGTTTTCCCAGTTGGCAAGGATACCAAGATGCGCCCCTTCCCTCCTGTTTCACCCGATGGCAGACGCAGCTTCCCGAGTGCCAACCACAGCAAAGGTCTGAACCAGTGGAACCACTACTACATCCGTGCGGAGAAAGGTGTCGTGCGCTTATGGGTCAACGGCCACGAGGTTTCCGGTGGTGACCAGATCTCACCTGCATCTGGCTACCTCTGCCTCGAGTCCGAGGGAGCGCCGATTGAGTTCCGCAACATCCTGCTGCGTAAGTTACCGCTCAAGTAGGACTAATCAGCCTACTTGTTGGCTTCCTGAAAACTCACTGAAGGAAATCCCTGCGTTTTCAGGCTAGCACCAGCCGCAGGGGTAAAAAACGCCTCGATCAAGTTTGTCTTTACCGCAAGGGCATAACCTTCATCCACGCCCATAACACGCAGGGCAGTTGCCCAGCCGTCAGCCTGCATCGCCGTCGGCGCGATCACCGTAATGTTAAGCTGGTCCTGTTTGCCCTTACCCGTATCCGGATCTAACACATGCGCACTACGCTTACCCTCGATCTCGGTAAACTGATAACTATCACCCGAGCTTGAGAGCGCCGCGCGGCTGAGCTCCATCGATGCCACTACCTTCTGGCCCGGG
>Ga0209195_1002172_pt1 | contig 11897 bp, 13 predicted proteins | sample COGITO_mtgs_1004_3_FD_184788 | JGI IMG/M metagenome (GOLD analysis project Ga0209195, IMG submission 184788) | Pelagic marine microbial communities from North Sea - COGITO_mtgs_100420 (SPAdes) (version 2) | ecosystem: Environmental > Aquatic > Marine > Epipelagic ...
AAGTATTGGGTCTGACACCTGCCCGGTGCTGGAAGGTTAACAGGAGAAGTTATTGCTTTCAATGGAAGCCCCAGCAAACGGCGGCCCTAACTCTGAGGGTCCAAAGGTAGCGAAATTCCTTGTCACCTAATTAGTGACCTGCATGAATGGTGTAACGACTGTCCCACTGTCTCCAATCTGGACTCAGTGAAATTGAATTAGCCGTGAAGATGCGGTTTACCTACAGCTAGACGGAAAGACCCCGTGCACCTTTACTACATCTTTACAGTGTAAGAAGTTATAATATGTATAGGATAGGTGGGAGCCTTTGACACCTTAACGCAAGTTAATTGTGTAGGCAATCTTGAAATACCACCCTTGTTATAATATCTTACTTACCAAGGTAAGCTAAAGTTTATCTGGGACATTGTATGGTTGGTAGTTTGACTGGGGCGGTCACCTCCTAAAGAGTAACGGAGGTGTGCAACGGTGAGCTCAAATTGGTTTAATATCAATTGTAGAGTACAATGGCATAAGCTCGCCTGACTGTAAGATAGACATATCGAGCAGGGACGAAAGTCGGCCATAGTGATCCGGTGGTTCTATATGAAAAGGCCATCGCTCAACGGATAAAAGGTACGCCGGGGATAACAGGCTGATGACTCTTAAGAGCTCCTATCGACGGAGTCGTTTGGCACCTCGATGTCGGCTCATCACATCCTGGAGCTGAAGAAGGTTCCAAGGGTTCGGCTGTTCGCCGATGAAAGTGGTACGTGAGCTGGGTTTAGAACGTCGTGAGACAGTTTGGTCCCTATCTACTGTAGGCGTAAAAAATTGAGAGGATTCGACCCTAGTACGAGAGGACCAGGTAGAACAAACCTATGGTGTACCAGTTGTTATTCCAATAGCATTGCTGGGTAGCTACGTTTGTAATGGATAATCACTGAAAGCATCTAAGTGAGAAACCAATCTCAAGATAAATTTTTAACTATAGGTACAAGACTAGTACTTCTCTAGAATTTTATATATATAATTAGTAATTAATTAATAGTAAAAAATAACTAAAAGTAAAAGGTATGTAAATTTATTTATATACCTTATGCTTTAGCCTTTTTTAAAAGGTATCATATTTCAATTAGTAAAAAGTTTTATTTTTCGGTGCTTATCTTAATACAGATGAGTGGTACAAATAAGTTTGGTCCAGTTATAGCGGGGGGTCTTGCTGCTGCTTGCGGTGGAGGTTCGCTTTTCATAGCTAAAAAATATGGGTGGTATGCTCGAGTCGGTGGTGAGGTTGAATTTGCTAATGCTAATGGATCGTTATCTGGGGGTGTGGCTTGGAAAGGTCAGGTTAATGGTAAAGTTGGACAAGGGGGTAAGGATGCACTAACTCAGTCAGCAGATCCTGGGCATATGTCTTCATCAGCTTATGAGCCATCAGCATTATTTTATTATTACGATGCTACTATTAATTTTCTAGCTTCTAGTGGAAACGTATTAATTGCTTTTTTCTTAGTACTTATGATGGGAAAAGTCTATAAGGACTGCTGGAAGCAGCTTCATCCGATATTTCTAATAGGTTCTATCAATCTACTTTTTTGGTATGTAGGCCTTATTTTATTTCACGTATAATTATTTAGTGGTTTTATATTAGAAGTCAAATAATGACCTCTAATATTTCACGTACAAATTTAGTGGTTTTATATTAGAAGTCAAATAAGGAACTCTTTTATTAAAAAATAAGCCTAAACTAAATAAGCATACTGACCAATGTACATTTTTTGCTTAAATTCAGTAACATTCAATCTAGTCTCCTCTACAGTATATGGTTATTTCCAGGCTGAAATTACACAGCTTCTAACCCGTATAAATGATTGTTTGTTTTATAGTTATTATTCAAATGTTATGGTAATTTATAATATTAAATATAATCTTTAAGCTCTTCTAGTTTTAGGGCAAATACTTTAAAAAGGGTAAGTGTATTCTCTAAACATTTTATAATAAAGAGTATATTATTTCGCGAAAAGGTATAAACCTCGGTAATTAATATCGTTATCGTTTTTTACTTTAATTGATATAAAAAGCAGTACGTTAAACAAAATTACCTCAAAACTAGCTAGTTAGATGATAGAACTAAATCACGATAGATTACCTCAAAAAGTGATTTTCTTTATAGGATTTAATCACTTTTTGACCAGTGGACAATTCTAACGATAGACTAGTACATTAGTCAAAATTTGTCCTATCGTTAGAACCAAATAAACTATTCCAGAAAGTAACTGGCTTTTATAGGACTTCATTATCTCATGATCTGGTGATAAATTTAAACTTAGACTTACATGTTGGCTTAAATTCATTTTATCATTAACGGCTGACAAACCTGAATCTAGTTTCACCAAAAATCGGGTGGGTGTATATAATTTTAATTTAAATAGTTTTAAATTTACGTAAAAATTCATCAATTTTAGACTCCGTGTTTAAATGTTGTAACAATTATAATTTATCTATATAAAGCTGGAATTCTTTGTCCCTCACTGAAAATACCTTAGAACAATTAAGTATGTTTTTTGAATAATCTTCAGTTTAACTCTACTGTGGTTTTTTAACCATTTGTTAACGTTAAGTTTGAAGATTAAAATATAGTTCGGCCCAAGTATCATCTCTTGTTATTGGAATAGCTTCTTTTAAGCTTGTAGAAATAGATAAGAGTGACGACGCGCTAAAAGAAACCGATGTATTAGAACAAGCCAATATTAGTTTAGGTACTAAACGTTTCTGAAAATAAACATCAGAATATTGAGGGTAAACTAAATGCTTGTGAAAACAGACTGAAAGATACTCAAAATAACCTAAAATTTACTGAAAAACAAGTAGTGTATTTAGAGGACCCGGTTGGTACTAGTCAATTAACTACATTAACAGTCAAAACTACTTCTTCCGGTGGGGTTGACAATGTTACTGTAATAACTTTAGGGGACCGGGTTGGTGCAATAATTGACAATACCTGTAATCTACTAGAAGTTTACGTGATCTATCAGAAAATAACGTTATTGAGCTAGGTAATGTTGTCACAATCTATGATAATTGGTATTATAAATAATATAGTGGTATAGAAACTCACGAGCGACGGCCTGTGGGGTATTTTACTACTCTTGCGGAAAGATGGCCAGCTATTGATCTCGACTCATTAGGTACTAATACGGATTCATCAAAGACTGTTGCTGGTATAGATGAGTCAGCTGTTCTTAAAGATATTAAAGTAACGGTGGGGGCGTAGTAAATGCAGTTATAAATTTATTAAGTACTAATTAGGGTTCATTTGTTGTTGTTGAGGTAACAAGTAATATAATTAAACCTGATACGGCCAGTTGCTGTGTTGCTGCTGAAAGACTTTTTGTTTCTTGGTCTTTTAGGTTAGCTTTTCTTATGATTAATCATTGTCCGGTTTATTATTAAGTTATCAACATCTATTTAAGTAGACTGTTTTTTTGTTTAACCAAATAAACATCTCTAGTGTATAACAGGCCTAAAAGTAACTATAATAAGTCATATTGGCACTTATAACTATTAAAATTAAAAACCTATATTTTTCAAAGTCATGTATGATTAGTAACTGAATTAAACTAAACACATTATACGGAAGTATCAAATTATTATTAAGTATTAAAATACAAATTTAAATTTATAATTAATCCATAGTAAAACTAAATTTGAAATATACTATAAAAATACTAAGACATTTCTGTTTTTAAATAAGATATTACAATTTTTAATTAAGTAATGGTATGGTAATAAAAAAACGGTTTTTGTATATTTAATCGTGTAAAAAGATAAAAGTGACTTTTTGGTATTTAATTGTATAAGAACATGAAAGGGCCCTTATCTTTAATTATAGATAAATATAAAAATTGCTTTTTATAAAATATGATAATAAGCTTATTCTTAATTAAAAAACCCTAGAAGAACATTTAAGTAGGGTGGTTTTATTATTAGGCAAATTACATAATTATGAGGCAAGTTCTTCTATAAGGGGACCATTTTAATATTAAAGTTTTTCTTAGTATTGCCTTATAACAGGGTAAATTAGGCCTTACTTATTTAGCGTAAGTAGTAATATCACCGACTAACACAAATAAAAGATAATTATACCAGTTATAATTGTTCTTTCTAATATCTTACTATTATCGATTTAGTTGTAATTGTTATATTTAATTAGTAATTAATCATTCGTTTTATTACAAATGCATTGTATTAGAATATAATATTAGTTTTTTTATTAAGAGTTTGATCCTGGCTCCGAATAAACGCTAGTAGTATGCTTAACACATGCAAGTTGAACGTAAATTTTTATTTTATTTTTCAATTTAATAAAAATTTACGTAGCGAACGGGTGCGTAATGCGCGAGAATCTACCTTACAGTCTGGAATAATTATATTGTTTTTAACAAAAATAGGCTTTAATTATAAAGTCTAGTAAAAATACCAGATACATTGAAAGAAATATTTCGCTGTAAGATGAGCTTTCGTAGGATTAGGTAGTTGGTAAGGTAAAAGCTTACCAAGCCTACGATCCTTAGCCGGTTTGAGAGGATGATCGGCCACACTGGGACTGAGACACGGCCCAGACTCCTTCGGGAGGCAGCAGTGAGGAATTTTGGACAATGAGCGAAAGCTTGATCCAGCAATACTACATGAGTGATGAAGGCTTTTTTGGCCGTAAAACTCTTTCATCGAGGAGGATAATGACAGTACTCGAAGAAGAAGCCCCGGCTAACTCCGTGCCAGCAGCCGCGGTGATACGGGGGGGGCGAGTGTTATTCTAAATTATTGGGCGTAAAGGGTCTGTAGGCGGGAATACAAGTTGAAACCTAAAATTTAGAACTTAATTCTAAACCGAGTTTCAAAACTATATTTCTTGAGTATGAGAGGGGATAATAGAATTTCTAGTGGAGGAATAGAATTCGTAGATATTAGAAGGAATACCAGAGGCGAAGGCGATTATCTGGCTCAATACTGACGCTGAGAGACGAAAGCATGGGTAGCGAACGGGATTAGATACCCCGGTAGTCCATAGCTGTAAACGATGAGTGCTCGCACTTAGATAGCTTTTTAGGTGCCAAGCTAACGCATTAAGCACTCCGCCTGGGGAGTACAATCGCAAGATTGAAACTCAAAGGAATTGACGGGGGCCCACACAAGCGGTGGAGCATGTGGTTTAATTCGACAATACGCGCAGAACCTTACCAGCTCTTGACATATAGATCTATGACTTATGAGAATAAATTCATGTAAGCTAATATATTGGCTTTTTGTATCTATACAGGTGTTGCATGGCTGTCGTCAGCTCGTGTCGTGAGATGTTAGGTTAAGTCCTTTAACGAGCGCAACCCTTATTATTTGTTGCTATTCTAAGAATTTCTTAGAAGCACTCTAATAAAACTGCCAGTGATAAACTGGAGGAAGGTGGGGATGACGTCAAGTCCTCATGGCCCTTATGGGCTGGGCTACACACGTGCTACAATGGTAATGACAAAGGGAAGCAATAGTGCAAACTGGAGCGAATCCTAAAACATTATCTCAGTTCGGATTGCAGGCTGCAACTCGCCTGTATGAAGTCGGAATCGCTAGTAATCGTAGATCAGCATGCTACGGTGAATATGTACCTGGGCCTTGTACACACCGCCCGTCACGTCATGGAAATGAATTGCATTTGATACAGAGTCTTTAATCAAATAAGGTCTTTTACCTTTTTATAAATATTATAAAGAGATTTTTACTTTTTTGGAGTAAGTTCTATTAAAAAGTGGTTTTTAACTGTGATGAAGTCGTAACAAGGTAACTTTAGAGGAATCTGAAGTTGGAATAACTTTTTAATTACAGATGGGGTAATTTGATTATACCCCCTAAAATTTAATACAAAAGTATGCCAATATAGAAGCATCACCCAGTGTTTTGGATATAACAGGTCTAATAAAAATATAGGTATATAATGTTACTAAGGTTTGTGGGCTTGTTAAGCATCTATGTTGTATTAACTGTTTACTTTATTATGGCGTTTTTACTAAATAGTTTAGGTTATGCTGTTAATTATATATTTACTATTTAAACTTTTTTTTAGTTTAATGGTATTAAAGTACATTTACACATTTTATGCTACAACTATACTAACTAACAAAAAAGTACAAATAATAGTTGAACCCATACATTTAATGGGATCTACATAAGTTTTATTATCTAACCAAGAACAAGTACCAATAAACATTAATGAAGGAAAACAAGTAATGGGCGCACTAGAATCTATTTATCAAATGGGAACAGATGAGGTCTGTCCTAATCTGTTAATAAATGATATTGATCAAATTGCTAATGGTAAAGTGGTGGAGTTAAATTATCCAAGAGAACTATTGCTATCAATAAAGGGTAATTAAAAAGGGGGTAGGTAGTAGCACTACTATGGTAGATGCGAAATATGCTATGACTAAACTAAGTACCCCACTGCTAGATGGCTGTTACAATTTGGAAAAAGGGTTAAAAGTTTGTATTAGATAAGCCAGAATCACATAAGCAACTTTGTATGCTTTTGTAGTTAAGTCCATAAACCTTAAGTTCTTCATACTAAACAAATAGAACTTTAGTACACTAATCTTTGTAAATTGGAGCTAATTTAAAGGTTAGAGGAATTCAAGCAGTTCTAGATTTTTAGAACCCCAGAAATTTGAAAACTAAATTGGGATTGTTCCGTAAAAATAAATATAACTTTTATATTTTTATTATAAACCAATTACTTATTGTTTATGTGGTGGTTGATTTGTTAATTTATATAATCTAAAACTTTAGACATAGCTTTATTTTAAATACTAAATTTACCTATAATGCACGTGGTTAAAAACGGTAAAATTAGTTTAAAACAAAAAAAAATGGTAAGTAAAATGTATAAGGTCGATAGTATCGCTAAGTTAACAAATATCATACCACCAGAAGATGCTTTAGCATCAGATTCGGGTCCTCAACTCATTCAAGATTTAAGGTCTTGTGAAGACTTTACAGAAAAACCGACTTTAGATATTGTAAGATGTACTTGTAAATAACTTACTTTTGATGTATAATAGATGAATAGTCAAAGCAATACAGTTTGTTCTCATTCGCATAAATGGAACATTTGACGCAATAATAGTTATCGGTGCAGAATTCGTTCTTGATAAGCCCCGAGAAACTATACTGAATAAAGATTATAATGTCAACTAAACACTGAAGAATTTCGTGAGAACACTTTATATTAACAACAAATTGTAATACTTAAGATAACTGTACTGCTCGATAACTTTTTATCTAAGGTTTAGGGTAGTAATAATAATGTTTTGATTAATACTTTTCAAATGAAATCGGGTATTATAATTTCGAGTCTCCATATCTGGTACATGCGAGGTTAGCCCCTAAATTAAGAAAAAATAGTGGGCTGTAATGGTTATAAAAAATGTTATTTAGTAATATTAAGAAATCATTTTTCACTTATTTTTGGGGAATTTAACCCCATTTAGGCTTTATTTAGTTACCAGCTTTAAAAACTTGTCTAAATAAGATCTAAATTTGCTCCTGTCAGGCTCAGCTAACGCAGGTGTTTCCGTAGTGTTAGACCTACTTGCGTCTATATCTATGGTACCTAAATCGACAAGGATGTCAGCTACATCGACTATATCGCCACCAGCAGCAATAATATCACTAGAACCAAAAATAGCTAGTCCAGTACCTACACTAGCTGATCCATATTTTAGTACTTTTACTGTAAATTCAAATTTTGCGTCACTTGTAAGAATCTTTGATGCTTCTGTTTTAGCAATAACTGCATCGGTGTCGGCTATTAATTTTAACGTTTCCGCTTCATATCTGTTATTAGCCAATGTAGCCGACTTCGCTTTACCCTTTAACAATTGGATATCAAGGTTATCTTTTATCAGTTTTATTTGGGCCTCGTCTGTATAAAGTATTTCGTTCGGGTTTGGTTTTTCTACATTTCTTAACCTTCTAAAAGCCTCTGCTCTAATTATTGGTCTTTTCATAAAATATTTTTTTTTTTGTTAGATAGAGTAAATTTAATTGTATCCTTATGTAATTTTAGATACGAAATCTCCTTTAATAAATTTAAATTACTCCCCACTAAATTTAAAAAGTATGATAAAAGTAAAAGGTAAATACCAAATAAAAAGCAGGTAAACCCTTTAATAAAAAAAAAGGTAGTAAAAAAAAGGAATAAACAGAACCCGAAAATTCTATTTAAATTTTTAAAAACTTCTATTGTTAGAAAATTTATGTTTCTTATTATTGTCTTAATACTCATTGAATATTTTTTTTTTTTTTTTGGTATAAAAGTTATTACGTATTTTTTTATTAAATTGAAAAATAAAATAAAAATTTACGTTCGACTTGCATGTGTTAAGCATACTACTAGCGTTTATTCGGAGCCAGGATCAAACTCTTAATAAAAAAAAACTAATATTATATTCTAATATAATGTATTCCAAAAATATTATGTTAAATTTTTTGTTATTGATTTTAATTTTTGGGATAGGGCTAATATACTTTCTACCGGAGTTACGTATAATATTATAAAGCCAGCAACTAAACCATTTAAGAAAGTAGCTGTTTTTGTGTTATTAATAGCCTATTTATTTGTTTTATCTATTAACTCGTTCAAATTGTTTTCAAGGTAACGTTCATTCAACGTTAAATTATCTGGTAAATCGATAGCATAACAGTAACTATCCAGAAATATAATAGGTAAGTTGTCAATTAAATTTTAAGTATTTTCAGATAGGGGTACTTGTCCTATGAATTCGCCGTCACCAAAAACGTAAGTGGTTCTTTCTAAAATGGAAAAGTCGAAATCAGGCTTATAGACATCTGAAAGTACAAAAGGATCAAGTGATTCAAATGTTGTAGACATAATAATCTTAGGAAGTATTTTATGGCCGATAAATTCTGGTACAAGATTTGTATTTTGGGCTATACTTAAAGGCTGTTACTTATCGCAAGTTTGTAGGAATTGGATATATTGAATTATGTTTTTTGTATTAGGCATATACAATATTACTTTCTTTTTATGAATAAGTCGGCCATGATGAATAGGCTAGAATTTAAAAATATATTGAATAAAATACGTAAAAATATTAATATAGTAGTAGTTTTTTAGTAATATCTGTTTTAAAAATTAGAAGAACACGGTATAATTTTTTTTTAGTAATAACATTTTTATTTTTTAATATCCCCTACGGGGTTTGAACCCGTGTTATCGCTATGAAAAAGCGATGTCCTAGACCACTAGACGAAAGGGACTTCTATTTATATAAACTAGCGGGAGAGAGACTCGAACTCTCAACATGTGGATTATGATTCCATCACTCTACCAATTGAGTTACCCCACCTTAGTAAAAAATTATTCCCATTCTAAAGCACCTTTTTTCCACTCATATAAAAAACCAAGTGTTAGCACTAGTAGGAAAATAGCCATAGACCAAAAGCCAGTAAAACCTATTGTACTTAAAGTAAGTGACCATGGGAATAGAAAGCTGATTTCTAAATCAAAAATAATGAATAAAATGGCAACTAGATAGAATCTAATATCAAATGCATTTCTTGAGTCCTCATAAGGATCAAACCCACACTCATATGTAGATAATTTTTCTGAGTCAGAAGCATGAGCGGATACCACATAAGATAAACCAAAAATTACACATGCTAAAACAATACTGACAATAAGAAAAATAAAAATAGGGAAATACTCAACATAAAAAAATTTCATAGAATAATTAATCAAATTAGTTGTACGAGAAAGAAGGGACTCGAACCCTCGACCTTCGGCGTGACAAGCTGATACTCTAACCAACTGAGTTACTTCCTCGTTCCTATAAGGCTGTAAATCTTACCATTAATTTTTCAATTAACCATAAGGTTTTATGGGTACCCAAGGTTTAGCAGTTACATGATCAACAATACCAGGTTTTACGTGTGAAACTGCTCCACTTGTTTTTACCCTTTATTTACAGGGTTACCGTCAATAGCTTTTTGTATATCTGGTTTATCTATTACAATAGTTTAATACGCTAACTTTACTATATCTACTACTACTGGTTTTGCTACAATATCTACTGGAAAAAACTGTAATTTCTCAGAAAGAGAGGCGAAGCTTTTCTCAAGAATATTAATGGTTTTTGTTTTTGTTAGTGTATAAAACTCACCGCTATATCTTATATATTCACTTGTTCGTGTTAATAAACCATTGCTACAAGTAAATCCGGGTTTCGAAATGCATTCTAACAAGAGGCGGTAATAAAAAACGACAAGAGTGCCTAATACCTTATTAGTATCACCAGCAAGTTCCATACCTTTGGATTGATGGGATAACATTCTTGTAGCCTCTACTAAACGAAGTGTTTCCTTTCGTGCTAACTCGTTTGCTACTTCAATACTATTATTTTCAAATTAAATTCCTTTCAATTCCAGTGCTTTTTTACTACATCGTGCTCACTTGGTCCAAAAAAACCAAGAACACTAAACTTTATGTTCTTAAAACAGATCTCTCGATTTTCTACTTTTAAGTATGGGTGATCCTTTAAAAGATACTCATATTTAGGTAAGAAACCAATATGAAAAGCAGCCGACATTAATAATAGTAAAAATAGGTACAGTCCCACTAAGACATTGAAAAAAGCTATAATTATTATTAAAACTAACCCTATTAATCTAATTTTAATGGTGGTAAAATTCTTATATAATAAATGCATGTAATCCTTTTATTTTTTAGTTCTTAATAGGCTACAAATTGTAGCCATTTGTTATTTTATTTTAAACATTACATACCCGAAGTTAGGATTTTACGACCAGTAATATTAATACTACTATTTAAATATTGAGCATTAGCTTGTTTTAAGTCACCACTATTATTGGTAAGCTCAGCAGTAGTTTGAGTCCAATTAGTGGTCTTTAATACGGTATCTGCTAATAATGTTCTAGAAATACCTGCTTTTTGTCCAATAATATTATCATAGCTTAAGTTAGTAGCTACAGTTTCTTGTTCAAAAGCTGAACCTTGTTTAGCACCAAGGTTTAATTTTTTACGTCTAACTTTTAAAATACGAGTTAATCCAGGTAAAAAATTTCTAATAACTACCATGTAGAATGTATAAAAAACTACAGTTAACCAAAATAACTGTGATAAAAATGTTACGGTATCAAATTGTGGCATTTGTTTATATCTATATTTATATTCTAATATTTTATATAACTATAATAGCACCTCAAAAACTATATATAATTGTTTTACTAAATTAATTACACTTAGTGTAAATTCTCTGCTTCATTTAAATAAATACAAGTTAAAATAGCAAAAACATATGCTTGAATAAATGCAACAGCTAATTCTAAACCACACTAATGCGCTTAGCTTAAATATAATCTTAAGCATATTACACATATATTGCTAGAATGGTAACTGTAGGGGCCCGGTCTATTACAATCCCTCAATGCACTGTTTATCTACTGCCCTATGGGTTTCGTAAAACATTTTAGCTTTTTTAGAAGAAACTTATTTTAACCAGCTTCTCCTGTCCTTAAATGACCTTTTAAATCTTAAAAATAATTATTATACTTTAATACGCATTAGTATAGCTTCTAGTTTACCTAAAACTGGAACGAATACTAAAAAGAAAGCAAAATATAGTACTGTAGCTACTTGACCGATTTCAATATAAGGTGTTTCTACTTCATTACCACCAATCCAACCTAAAATTAGGAAGTCTAGAATTAAAAACCAATAAAGTTTTCTAAATATAGGACGGAAAGCAGTACTTCTAATTTCAGAAGTATTTAATAAAGGCATAAGTAAAAGCATAACAAGTGCACCACCCATAGCAAGAACACCACCT
>Ga0209195_1002175_pt1 | contig 11891 bp, 11 predicted proteins | sample COGITO_mtgs_1004_3_FD_184788 | JGI IMG/M metagenome (GOLD analysis project Ga0209195, IMG submission 184788) | Pelagic marine microbial communities from North Sea - COGITO_mtgs_100420 (SPAdes) (version 2) | ecosystem: Environmental > Aquatic > Marine > Epipelagic ...
ACCGAAACACGATTGCCCGCGCCATCGACCGCATTGGTCCGGGGCTCGAGGCGCTTGAGGAGGAGCGGGCTCGTCTCGTAGACGCCGTCACCACTTCCGGACGAGCCAGCACCCGCGCAGTCGGGGTGATTCAGGCAAGTCAAGAAGCGATCCTGGCCAACCTAGATGCGCTCGGCCCGATCTTGAGCAACCTCGGTAAGGCGGCCACTCGGGTGCCGGAGGCCCTGAAGATCGCGATCACGATCCCCTTCCCGGCGATGACCACTGAGGACACGCTGCGAGGGGACTACTCCAACCTCTTCGCCACCATCGACGTCAGTAATCGCAGTCTCGTCGATCTGCTCCTGGGCACGGATCAGTTGCCGTCGTTGCAGTCCGAGGACCCCGTGACGGGACCGATCGAAGAGCCCCGCACAGAGAGCAAAGCGGACAAGGGCACTCGGGGCGGCGCATCGGGCGGCGACGCCGACCAGGGCGCCGACGGCACGAATGACAGCGGCGGCCTATGCCTCCTCCAACTGCTAGGAGACTGCTAATGGTTCTCACCCCGTTGATCAAGCGCCAACTCCGCATCTTCGCGGCCCTCACGGTGGTCGCCCTCTTCTTCGCCGCGGTGGTCTACGCACGAGTTCCGGCGATGATGGGCGTCGGCGTGTACGAAGTTCGTGCTGAATACCCAGACGCCAGTGGTCTGTACCCCAAGGCCATGGTGACCTACCAGGGTGTCAAGGTCGGTGAGGTCACCGACCTTGAGGTCGAGGACGGTGGTGCTGTCGCGACCTTGCGGATCGACGACCAGCACGACATCCCCGCCGATGCGATCGCCGAACTGCACAGCACGTCCGCAATCGGTGAGCAGTACGTCGATCTGGTGCCGCCCGCACGCGCCTCTTCCGAGGCGCGCGGGTCCGCCAGCATGTCCGACGGCGACCTGATCCCTGCTGAGCGCACGATCGCGATGCCGCAGATCACCCCCGTCTTGGAGTCGGTCAACGACCTGCTGGGCGCCATCCCACGAGAACGCACCCGGCGTGTGCTCGACCAGGTGGATGAGGGACTGGGGGGCAGCGGTCCCGACCTCGCGGCCACGATCGACGCAGCAGACAAGTTGATTATCACAGCGCAGGCGCGACTGGCCGCGACGACGTCACTGATCAGGACCGCACAACCTGTCCTGGGCACCCAGCAGGAATTGCGAGGCACGACCCTCAGCTACGCACAGTCACTCGCGTCCTTCACCGCAGAGCTCGCTGACCGAGACAGAGACCTGCGCTCGCTGCTGGATGAAGCACCCGACGGTCTGGAGTCGGCCACCGGACTCGTCACCGACCTCCAGCCGACGCTTCCCCTCCTCGTGACCAACTTGACCACGAACGCCGAGGTCCTCAACACATACCTCCCGCAGATCCAGGAGGGCTTGGTCTACTTCCCGGTCACCGTCGCGCGCCTTCAGAGCGCCATCAACCCGAGGGAAGAGTTCGGGGACGTCAACCTTGACCTTCGCCTCAATGTCAACAACCCACCCGCCTGCTCTCAGGGCTATTTGCCAGCGAGTCAACGGCGGGACCCTTCGGTCGAAGGTGTCCGTAAGGTTGACCGGTTGGCACACTGCACGGTGCCTGACCCGGACCCCAAATCGGTGCGGGGCGCCCGACTCCTTCCGTGCCCACAAAGCGCGGAGCGCGGTCCGTTGCCGTCGGCCTGCGGACTCGAGTTCGGGAAGGGTGTGTGGCCCAACAATCGGGGATCGTCCCGTGGGTCTGATCTCGCCCGGGGGTTGCAAGGCTCGTCAAGTCCGGACAGTGCAGAACGTTCGGGCTGGCAGATGCTGATGCTCGGTCCGCTGGAGGCGCGATGAAGAACGTCCGGGAGTTCTTCGCGGACAGGGCGACAACCTGGTGGCGGGGATGGCGTCCGCTCGGGCTGCAGGTCGTTGTCACTCTCCTCGTCGTCCTCGCGGCCGGCGCTGCATGGGAGCGCGGGGTCGCGTGGCGGGACGCTCACGAGCGTGAGCAGGAACGAAGCGAAGTCGTGGAGGCCGCGAAAAAGCAGGTCTTAGGGCTGATCACTATCAGCGCGGAGACGACGGCGGAGGACCTTGACGAGCTCATTGCCGGGGCTACGGCGTCCTTCCGCGACGACCTACGTGCGCAAGCCGGTCGGATACGTGACGAGGTCATCAAGAACGAGGTTGTGGCCACGGGCGAGGTCGTCTCTACGGGAGTCGTGAGCGTTGAAGACGACGCAGCGACGGTCATCGTGGCTGCGAAGGGATCCGTCGACAACCTCAACACCGGAGAACCAGAACCACGCAACTATCGGCTCGAGGTCGAGTTCAAGCAGGTTGACGGCATGTGGTTGGTCTCGACCCTACGGTTCGTGGCATGAGCGACAGGACCAGCGAGCATTCCGCTGAGAATCAGTCCGTTTCTGCCTCCTCCGGAAATGGGCGCAGACGCGGCCTGTCCATGCTGTTGTTGAGCGTGGCGATTGTCTTCGCGACCGTTGCCGGGTTCGCGACGTGGCGGACCGGCCAAATCCACGATCTGGCGTCGGCCCGAGACGAAGCGCTCAACGTCGGTCGAGAACGAATATCCCTGCTGCTCAGCTACCGTCACACCACCTTGGACGAGGATCTCGCGACCGCACTGGGCCAGACCACGGGCGCCTTCACGGAAGAGTTTCGGACTCTGCTCGACGACGTCGTACGCGACACCGCCACAGATCGGCGGATCACGACACAGGCGAGCGTCAATGCGGCAGGCGTGGTCTCCACGAAGAACGACGAGGTCGTGCTGCTCATCTTCCTGACCCAGTCGACCACAAGTCGGAACTCCCCTGATCCCGTGGTGAGCGGCAGTCGGGTCGACGTCACCATGCAACGCGTCGGGTCAACCTGGAAGATCGCCGGGTTGGAGACCAAATGACGAGTCGACCCAGGCCGTATCAGCAGGGCTTCACCGCGAAAGCAGAAGGACTGACATGGGTGTAGAGATCAAGGTTGACAACCTCACCAAGAGCTTCGGAAAGAGCCTCATCTGGGCGGACGTCTCGCTGACGATCCCGGCTGGCGAGATCTGCGTGATGCTGGGGCCGTCCGGCACCGGCAAGTCGGTGTTCTTGAAGACCCTTATCGGTCTGCTGAAGCCCGACTGCGGCTCGATCGTCATCGAGGGCACCGACATCGCCTCGTGCTCGGAGAAGGACCTCTACGAGATCCGCAAGTTGTTCGGCGTGCTGTTCCAGGACGGCGCGATGTTCGGCTCCATGAACCTCTACGACAACATCGCTTTCCCGCTGCGCGAGCACACCAAGAAGTCCGAGTCGCAGATCCGCGAGATCGTCCTGGAGAAGATGGACCTCGTCGGCCTCCTCGGCACCGAGGACAAGCTCCCGGGTGAGATCTCCGGTGGAATGCGCAAGCGCGCCGGCATCGCCCGTGGCCTGGTGCTCGACCCGGAGATCGTGCTCTTCGACGAGCCCGACTCCGGCCTCGACCCGGTGCGCACGGCGTTCCTCAATCAGTTGATCGTCGACCTGAACGCTCAGATCGACGCGACGTTCCTGATCGTCACCCACGACATCAACACCGCCCGCACCGTGCCCGACAACATCGGCTTGCTCTACCACAAGCACCTCGCGATGTTCGGCCCGCGCGAGATGCTGCTGAGCTCGCAGGAGCCGGTGGTGCGTCAGTTCCTCAACGCCCAGCGCGTCGGTCCGATCGGGATGTCGGAGGAGAAGGACGCCGACGAGCTCGAGGCCGAGAAGGACCAGGAGATGCCGCCGCTGCCGCCGATCCCGATGCAGATCGAGCCGTCGAGCGGCATCCCGCGCCGCAGCCAGCGCGAGCCCGGTGGCTGGTGCCGCGACAACGGTGTCACGCCGCCTCCAGGCTCCTTCGCCACCGACCTCGTCAGCGTCACCTAGTCGCACGCACCCTGAGTCGGCCACTCCTGGTCGACGACGCTCGACCGGTGCTCGACTCGTTGCTCCGCTCCATCCCTCAGCGCACCTCGATAGGAACTCTCATGAACGCATCGTCCGCTTCCGCACTTGACATTCGCCGGCCCGCGGATGGGAGGGCCATCCGCTTGGTGCCAGTCGCGGACGCCGCTCACGTACACACGGTCGCTGACGGGCTCCGGTCTGCGCAGGCTGAATGGCAGAGCATGGGTCCTTCGGCGCGAGCGATGTGGCTGCGCCGCTGGCGAACGTGGATTCTTGAGCACACCGACGAGCTAACGGATCTGCTTGTCGCAGAGACAGGCAAGGTCCGGCCCGACGCGCTGGTCGAGACGACGGCCTCGTGTGAGTTCATCTCCTACTACGCCGATCAGGCGAAGAAGTTCCTCGCCCCTGAGAGGGTCGCGGCGGGCGGGTTGCTCAGCCTGCCCAAGCGGCTGACCCGTACCTTCCGGCCCTACCCCGTGGTGGGACTCATTATCCCGTGGAACTTTCCCATCACCCTCTTCCTCATGGATGCCGCACCGGCGCTGGCCGCAGGCTGTGCCGTGCTGACGAAGTCTTCGGAGTTGACGCCGCTGACCTGCGCTCGTGTCATCGAGGGCTGGCACGAGATCGGTGCGCCGCCCGTGATCGCTCATGTTGCGGGCGCAGGGGAAACGGGAGCAGCAGTGGTCGAGGCCGTCGACTTCGTGCAGTTCACCGGATCCACGGCGACGGGGCGCAGGGTGGCCACGCGCTGCGCGGAACTTCTCAAACCGGTCAGCCTGGAGTTGGGCGGTAAGGATGCCGCGATCGTGCTTGAGGACGCGGATCTGGACCGCGCTGCGCACGGAATCGTCTGGGGCGGCATGTTCAACTCCGGCCAGGTGTGCATCTCCGTCGAGCGGGTCTACGTGGCCGAGGAGGTCTACGACCAGTTCGTGGAGAAGGTGGCGGCCGCGCTCGGATCGCTCAAGCAAGGCTCCGGGTCTCGCGATGACGTGGGGGCCATGGTCACCCGGGAGCAGGTGGAGACCGTGGAGCGGCACGTAGAGGATGCCCGGAAGTCGGGGGCCCGTGTGTTGGTCGGTGGTGCCAGCGACTCGAAGGGGCACTTCTACCCTCCGACTCTGCTCGTCGACGTCGACCACCGCATGGCGTGCATGACCGAGGAGACCTTCGGTCCCACGCTGCCGGTTATGAAGGTAGCCAACGAGGAGGAGGCGGTGCGCCTGGCGAACGACTCCGAGTACGGCCTTTCAGCGACGGTGTGGACACGGGACGTTGCACGCGGACGGCGAATTGCCGACCGGCTCGACGTGGGGGCAGTCAATGTCAACGACGTCTTCAGCAACCTGTTCGCGGTCGGGCTGCCGCACAGCGGCTGGAAGTCCTCTGGTCTCGGTGCACGGCTAGGTGGAGCACAGGGTTTGCGAAAGTACTGCCGCGTGCAGGCCATCACCGAGCCGCGAATCGCGCTGACCACCAAAGAACTCACCTGGTACCCGTACTCCGCCCGGCGTACGGCCATCGCCAGCCGCGCGCTGCGCTTGGCTGCCGGCCGCGGCCTGCGACAGCGGCTCGGCCTCTGAAAGGAAAGGCACCATGAAGACAACCACTGGATCACGGGTCGTCGCCATCACCGGCGGCGCTCGAGGGATCGGCTACCACACAGCAAGGGAGCTCATCAGGCGTGGTCACCGCGTCGCGATCGGCGACATCGACGAGGTGCAACTCAAGTCTGCCGCCGAGGACCTCGGGGTCGAGGTGGCCGTTCGGCTGGATGTCACCGACCCGGAGTCGATCGCCTCCTTCCTTGACGTCACCGAGGGAACGCTCGGCGCCATCGACGTCCTCATCAACAACGCCGGAGTGATGCCGACCGGACATACTCACGAAGAAGCCGATGACGTCACCCGGCGTCAGGTGGAGATCAACATCTTGGGTGTCATCTTCGGCACCAAGCTCGCACTGCAGCGGATGCTGCCGCGCCGCCAGGGGCACATCATCAACACGGCCTCGCTCGCAGGCGAGCTCCCCGTCCCGGGTCTGGCGACCTACTGCGGCACCAAGTTCGCCGTCATCGGTTTCACCGAGGCCGCCAGGCTGGAGTACCGCAAGTCGGGTGTCACCCTGTCCACGGTGCGCCCGACCTTCACCAACACCGAACTAGTGGCCGGGACGAGTGGAGCCAAAGCCATGCGGAACGCGGAGCCCGAGGAGATCGCGCGCGCGACAGCGGCGCTCATCGAGCGACCACAGCCGTTCGTGCGCGTGACACGCGTGGCGGGCTCCATGGTCGCGGCCATGAAGTTCGTGCCCGAGCGGCTCGCAACCCCGCTCGGCGCGTTCCTCGGGACCGACACGGTCTTCCTCGACCGGGTCGACCACGCTGCCCGCCAGGCTTACCTAGAGCGGGTCAGCAGAAGCTGAGCTGCGCATGGGTAGGTTCAGACGCTGCCCTGGACGCTGACGAGCAAGTGGACCGCTGCGAGCACACAGGTGATCGCAGCGGTCCAAGGTCACTCCCAGTCCGTGTCGGGGCCCCGATGCCCTGCAGGTGTCGTGCCGTCGCTCGGCAGGACAACCGCAGGATTCGCCGGGGCGATGGGGGCCTGTCGTTCATAGGCGGCTCCGAGTAGCGGGCGCTCGTCAAGATCGCCCTTGTTCGGCCACAGCGAGGCGGCACGTTCGGCCTGGGCGGTGATCGTCAGCGACGGGTTGACCCCCAGGTTGGCCGAGATGCTCGAGCCGTCGACGACGTAGATCCCGTCATGGCCGTACAGGCGGTGGTAGGGATCGATCACCCCCGTCTCGGGGGAGTCGCCGATGATGCAGCCGCCGATGAAGTGCGCGGTCATCGGGATGTTGGCAATCTCGCCGGTGGATCCGCCCGCGACGCCGTCGATCTTCTCGGCGACGCGATGAGTGACCTCGTTGCCCACGGGGATCCACGTCGGGTTTGGTGCCCCGTGGCCGGGTCCGGAGGTGATGGTGGGCCGGCCGAACAGATTCCTCTTCGTCCGAACCGTGATCGAGTTGTCGAGAGTCTGCATGACCAGCAGAATGACGGTCCTTTCCGACCAACGCCGCGGGCTGAACCATGTCAGGTGCGAGGGGTCGGTCGCGATCGTCCTCAACCATCGCCACCAACGGGGCCCGGGGCCATCACCGTCGGTGAGGGCGGTCTGAAGCAGTGACATGGCGTTGCTGCCCTTGCCGTAGCGAACGGGCTCGATGTGGGTGAACTCGTCGGGATGGATCGAGGAGGTGATGGCGACACCCCGGGTGTAGTCGCTCGACCGATTGCGGGATTTCGCGCCGAGAATCGCTTCGGAATTCGTGCGAGTGAGCATGCCGAGTCGATCGGAGATGTGGGCGAGCGACCCAGTTGACTTGAAGCGGTGCAGCATCTTTTGAGTGTTGTAGGTCCCGGCTGCGAAGATCACGTGTTCGGCCGTGAACGTCTCTCGGTTCGTGCGACGGCGGGCGGATTTGCCCGTGCGCACAGTGTCGGCGAAGTAGCCGCCGCCACGTCGCGGGCGTACATCGACGACCGTGGTCAGCGGGTGCACCTCTGCGCCGAGTTTCTCGGCGAAGTACAAGTAGTTCTTGTCCAAGGTGTTTTTCGCGCCGACCCGGCACCCGGTCATGCACGACCCACACTGGGTGCAGCCCGTACGGCGTGGCCCTGCGCCTCCGAAGTACGGGTCGTCGACCTCCTTGCCGGGCTCACCGAAGAAGACCCCGACCGGTGTCAAGGTGAAGCTGTGTCCGACCCCCATGTCCCTGGCGACGTCCAGCAGCACCTCGTCCGACGGTGTCATGTGGGGGTTCTCGACGACGCCGAGCATCCAGCGTGCCGTCTGGTAGTGAGGGTCGAGCTCTGCGCGCCAGTCGGTGATGTGGGCCCACTGAGGGTCGTTGAAGAAGGGCGCGGGCGGCTGGTACAGGGTGTTGGCATAATTGAGTGAGCCCCCGCCCACGCCGGCTCCGGCGAGGATGACGACGTCACGGAGCAGGTGGATGCGCTGGATGCCGTAGCAGCCGAGTTTCGGTGCCCAGACGAAACGTCGAGCGTCCCAGGACGTGGCCGGGAGTTCGTCGGTGGTGTATCTCTTGCCGGCCTCCAACACCCCCACGCGGTACCCCTTCTCTGCAAGGCGCATCGCAGTGACCGAGCCCCCGAAGCCTGAGCCGATAATGAGGACGTCGTAGTGATTCGAACTCATGGGTGGGTCCTCTCGAGTGGATTGTGTCGGTGATGGGGGGGGTGTGTCCGTTGTTGTGCCCGCTCTCCGGATCTTGGTCGCCCCGAGAGGTGTGCGACTGCGACGTGGAGTCGCGCGAGGGATGGCGATTCGGTTGGGATCAGCGCCAGGACGGACTCGGGCCGTTTCAGCGATGTCGACACGCAGTCGGTCGCCGCTACTCCCGTCCTGCGGCGATGAGGCAAGGTCCCACATTCGGTAACCTCCCGTCTTGTGCGCATGCTCAATTCTCGGCAACCACGCCCGGACCCGCGCACAAGTTCCGACGCTGCGACGCCGGAGTCGCCCGGATGGTGCCGGTCGGCCGAGGTTCGTGGTTCGGGAGTGCGGGCTCGCAACGAACGGCTTCACGATGTCCGAGCTGCCCGCGTAGATCTGGGACACACACAGGTCGGCCCACACGCGACCGATGCGGGTAATCGTTCACGCAAGCTTCCCGCAAGGCATCTGGGTCTGTGTGATGGGCATGCTGGTCGCCGCCGTCATCTGGTGGCTGGATCAGCGCCCGACGAGTCGATGGAGGTCGTGGCCGAGCGGCTGTCACGTCATGTTCGTGCTCCAAGACGCGGTGACTCGCCGCGGCATCGTTCTTGATCCCGTGGTCGAGCTCGAGCCGTTCGTCCCCGAGTGAGACATCAGTTTTGAGTCCGGTCCACACCTTGCTCGAAGTGCTCGTGGCTGACGATGATGAAGGTCGCATGCGCGGTCGCGAGCTTGTCGCCGTCCAGACTGGATGCTTCCGCGTTCACCTCGATGCGTCGTCCCGCCCGCTCTCGAACACGAGCCGTGAACTCGTAGTCGGTCTCGAGCAGGATCGGGCGGAGGTACTCCACTGACAAGGATCGAGTCACCGCGAGCTCTCCCACGCGATAGAGCAGAAAGCCGAAGAGGTCGTCGAACACCGCTGCCACCATGCCGCCGTGGGCGATCCCCGGCGCGCCTTCCTGTCGGGGGTCGAAACGATGCACTGAGCGCACGCCCCCCTCGGTGGCATCGACTTGCAACGCCAAGCTCGCGGGATTTTCCGGTCCACACCCGGCACAGGTGGGGGAGTGGGAGGGAAGGCGACCCCGTGTGGACTCTGCGGCACCGGACATTCCACGTATCCAGGTCTCCAACGTCGTTGCCTCGGCCCCGGGCTCGGCCCCGGAGCCCGCGACGCCCTGCTCGACCACGCCGTCGATGTGCTGGAAAGAGTCACTCATGGATGGGCTCCTCGTAGTTCGGTCGGGCTTGACTGAGAGACACAAAGTTCGTTTGTTCACCGGCCGTAAGAATGTTGATTCTGTGTTCACCACTTGCCTTCCGAGGTGCCCGCACCGGTGCTCGTGGAGACCATGGGCGTGGTGTATTCAGGGGCTGGCTCGAGTGGCACCCCGCTGCGTGGAAACCCCTGCGCGCGTGGTCTCTGTGCTTCGACGCGTGCTCAGTGGCCGAAGGTTGCGTCTGGCGTGCGCTGTCTGTCGGCGCTAGTCATCATTGTTGGCCCGTAGGTATCGAGGAGGGTGTTCATCATCTGCTCAAACGGGAGGTCGAGGCACATCCCCCGCTCACGGACGTACTCCATGTGGCGTTGCCCAGCTCCGTCGTTGGCGTGGAGTAGCGCATCCTGCGTGCCGTCGAACTCCAACGGTGGGACGCCGAACCGCTGGCACAGTTCGGAGTTGAAGGCAGGGGAGGCTTTGCGCCACTGACCGTCGACGTATACCCCGCACCACCCGTGGTAGACGAAGAGGTCCGTGCCCATGAGAGCCAGGAGGGCTTTGCTGTTGAGGTGGTTGCGCACGTCCGAGAAGCCGAGCACGGCGGGGACGCCGATGGCTCGGAGGCTAGCGGTGAGAAGGATCGCCTTCGGAACACACCATGTCGGGCCGCCGTCCAAGATGGCGCTGGCGCGGTAGTCGTCGCGGTCGGACGTGACGCTGTACGGGTCGTATCGGAGGCGATCTCGTACCTCGGTGAACAGGAGTTGGATCTGCTCGCGGGGGTCCCGGGCGCCGAAGGTGACGGTCGAGGCGAAGTCGCGGATGGCGGGATGGTCGCTGTCCACGAACTGTCCCGGAGCCAGGGCCTCGCGCGGGGTTGCGTGGTCGGCCATCAGGCGCCGACCCTGGCGTCCTGGGCTGTTCCGGCGCGACCAAGCGCTTGGACCAGCTCGCGCTCGAGCGAGGGAAGTGCGGCGGCGGCCCTGGCAGCAGCTTCAGCACGTCCAGCCGGTGCCCCCTCCCGACGGGCCAGGGAGGCGACCTCCGACCAGGCCTCGGCGCTGGCGTGAGCGGCGAGGGCGACGTGGTCGGCGTGTTCGTTCTCCGTCAGGCGCGCGATGTCGCGAGCGCCACTGGCAAGCAGCCTGCGGAACAGGCCGCCGCCAGTCCCGGCCTTCTCGACGAAGGCGCTCAGCCCTAGGAGGACCAGGTGGAGCACTTCCTCGGGGAACACATCAGGCCAACGGGCCAAGTCCTCGGCGAAGAGATCGACGGCGGCGAGGCCGGTGGCCCCGGCGGCGGTGTCGTTGTCGGGGATGATTGATGGCCCGCTCGACATGGTCATGGCGGCCGAGGCCTGGGCAAAAGCTGCGTGGCTGAGGGGCTCCAGGTCCGGCAGCGTCTGAGGCCACTCGATGTCAAAGAAGGTGTGTCGAGTCGGCACCGGGAAGCCCTGCGATGACCGTGCCTTGGCGAGCGCGTCGTAGGGCACGAGCTGGACTGCCTCGCGGTCATTGTCGACGACGTGGGCGAGTTGCTGCTCGTCGTCGTAGCCGATCACGACGATGTCGTGGCGGCTCATCTGCAGGCGAACGCGCAGGTAGGGCAGCTCGGCGATGTCGGCCCAGACCAGGGCCGGTCGGCCGCGCTTTACGGATTCCTGCACCCACGCCCACCCCTCTTGGGGGGCATCGGTGGCGCGGACGGTGACCTCGGCACCGAGCCGCTTCGGCAGGTCGGTCTCCAATTCGCCTCCACGACCAACCAAGTAGATCGGCGGCAGGAGTTGGGCGTCGCGGACGTAGGAAAGGTCCAAGGACCCGCTCAGCGCGAAGACGAGGCCTTCGCTTGGGGGCCCGTCCCAGCCCAGGCCCGCCCACTCAAGCAGGTCCCGCATCGCACCCGAACCGCAGTGCCCCCCGAGCCGATGAGGGTAGGTGATCACGTGAGAATCGTCGTGACTGACCATGGCTCATTCCTATGAACAGATAGATACGATTGTCGAAACTTAGACCGGATTGATGAGTATGTCACCCATGCGTGGGACGTGACACGCGTCTCGTTGTCAACAGAAATGGCCTAGTGTGTCCGTCGTGCCACGTCAGTCGATGCGGGAGCGTTACCGCGACCATGTCCGCGCCGCCGTCCTCGAGACGGCACACGACATGATCGTTGAGCGTGGCTGGGACCGGGTCCGCATGGGGGAGATCGCAGATACTGTCGGCGTCTCGCGGGCGTTGCTCTACAAGGAGTTCAAGGACAAGCCTGGCCTGGGGGAGGCCGTGGTTCTGAGGGAAGCGGTGCGCTTCGTCGACGGGATCGAGGGGGCGCTGGAGTGTTTTCGCTCCGATGTGTCTCGGGGTTTGGCGGCTGCCGTCGACTACACCCTGGAAGAGGCGGAGCGCAGTCCCCTTCTCCGAGCGGTGCTGATCGCCAACGGCGACCCGACTTCCCAGTCCGCGACGGG
>Ga0209195_1002217_pt1 | contig 11711 bp, 10 predicted proteins | sample COGITO_mtgs_1004_3_FD_184788 | JGI IMG/M metagenome (GOLD analysis project Ga0209195, IMG submission 184788) | Pelagic marine microbial communities from North Sea - COGITO_mtgs_100420 (SPAdes) (version 2) | ecosystem: Environmental > Aquatic > Marine > Epipelagic ...
AGCTTTGACGAAGGAGTTGGAATAAATGGAGCCGTCGAATACCGCGGCGGCCAAAGCACCTTGGGTCTAGGACTAGTAAATGGTACCGGCACCTCATATTTTAAATGGCAATGGAAGTCACAGCGTTGGTTTGGTGAATTTACAGTGAAGGAGCAGGCTTTGGGCTGGAATTGGTGGCGGGATGACTTGTTGTTCGAAGGTTATTTACATCGAAAAGAGCAAAAAACAACAACTGTGGTAAGCATGCAGTGGCGTGATGCAACTGGAAAATGGTCGTTGCAGTTGATTGAAGACCGATTCAAAGGGAACTGGCAAGGCGATTGGTTGCGTTACCAGTGCGCGGGAACAAGCGAAAAAACCCTGCGACACCGTCTTACTGTGCCCTGGGATCACCGGTCGGTAGACCTGCATTACCACAACGGAACTTACGGCGGCTCGATTCGTTCTTCTAAAACGATGAGACATTGGCAGTTTCAAAGCTCCTTAGGCTGGGTGCAAACAGATACTTCGCCAATATGGCTTTCGGTGCCCGTTGCAACAGGCTTCATAGGAGCAAAAAGTGTTTATGAGGATTTTTTCGGTTATCATTTCAAAGCGAACAAAGGCGGATGGAGCACCAGCATGTCTTATGACATGACTAAACCATTCAAAGAAGGCTTTACTTTAGAATGGCGGTACGCCACTACTTTAGACCAATTGAGCCCAATGCTGCCAAAAATCGGGGTAGCTTTTTTCAACTACCGAAGGATGCAGAAGAGTGATTGGAAATTGGAACGCTAAAGGCGCCAAGGACATCGCAACGCGGTGGTCATTGTGGGTTTGCAACGGCTGGCTAATGGGTGCAAATCGGTCAGGATAATGGCTGCATTTAATGTGTGCCTCGCCCGTCTCTAATTCAATACCTAAGGCGTCTGCTACCTCAGCAATGGCCGCTATTCTATCGCATTCTTTACCGCGAAGGGTCTCTAAGCCGTGTACTTCAAAAGGAATCTTTTTAAGAAGCAATGTCATGATTAGCGGCTGCGCCAGATCGGGTTCGCCCTGTAGGTTATAATGTAAATGTCCAGGAGTAAGCACCGATTTTTTTGAAAGGACGAGGCCGTCTTCCGTGAACTTATGGCCGATACCAAGCGGCTCAAAATAGTGAACTACTTTGGAGTCGCCTTGGTTACTGGTATCCACGAATCCCGGCAAGGTCAAACTTCCGCCAACGCTTAAGGCAAGTGCTTCACACCAAAAAGCCACCGCCGACCAATCCCGTTCAATCACTAACCGTACTGGATCAACTGCTTCTACATGAGGTATGGATACCCCGTATTTTGTTAACGTAACCGGGATCCCGGCACTTCGAAGGAGGGCGGCCGTCATAACGAGATACGGTTGTGATACGACGCTGTCCCATTCAAGACGCAGTCCATCACGCATCGTAGGTGCTATAAGCATCAATGCGGTAACGAATTGCGAGCTTTTCACATGCCCCAAATGCAGCGAACCGCCTTGAAGTTGGCGGCCTTTGATATGCAATGGTGCTTCAGCGTGCGTGTTCGCGTAGGTTATCTCTGCGCCTAGAGCATTCAGGGCATCCACTAATGGCGCAATAGGACGCTGATTCAATTCGGTTGTTCCGCCTAAAGTGATTGATGAACCTTCACGTGTGGCCCAATAAGCAGTCGCAAAGCGCAAGGTTGTTCCGCCCGCACCCACATGCACTTCACCATGGGCGTACGCGTCCAACGTTTCTCTTAGCAATACAGAATCTTTAGCCGTGCTTATTCCCGTAAGTGTGATCTCCGGAAATATGGCCGCCAACAATAAGCCCCGATTTGCCATACTCTTACTGAGCGGCAATTCAAATTCAGCTTGAATGGGCTGTGTGATTTTCGGGAGCTCCATTTCCATACTAGGATGCGCTATTCAGCGCCGATACTGCCTGAGTCCATTGCTCTCTGGTGATTTGAACGTCCCATATGGGCTTTCCTAGTTCCTCGAGAAGAACATAGCGAACTTCGCCGTGGGTATTTTTCTTATCCTGCAATTGGCGCTCCCAAAGCGGAGTCAGAGCGTCGTCTTCGACCTTTATCCAAGGGTATCTTTTGGCCAATGCGTTTTGCTCGTCCTGTAAACCGCTGAGCAGTAAAGCGACGTGCAAACCCTGAATTACCGCTGCACCGTGTGTGCATGGATTACCGCTGACTGCTGCATAACTTTCCCAAGCGTGGCCCGTAGTATGGCCTAAATTCAGAACTTTTCTTTTGCCGGTTTCCTTAAAATCTTCACGAACTATTGCAGCCTTGAAAGCCACGCTTTGCTGAATTTCGTAGAGGGCAAGTGTAGCCGGTTCCAACTGCAATGCTTCCGCCCAGTTTGTCCCAGAAAGCAAAGCGTGCTTTAGCATTTCTGCATGACCACTCTCCCACTCTTGTTGGGGCAAAGAAGTCAAAAAATCAGGGTCGATAAGGACGTAGTTGGGTTGGGTAAAAGTGCCTAATTGGTTCTTTAAACCCGCAAAGTTGATGCCGTTCTTACCCCCAACTGATGCGTCAACCATGGCCAACAGCGAGGTAGGGACATTCACAAACGGGATGCCGCGCTTAAAAGTGGCTGCGATAAACGCACCTAAATCGCAAACTACACCACCGCCCACATTGATAATGAGACTGTTGCGGTCTGCGCCGTATTCTAAGAGAACAGACCACAGATTTGCTGCTACTTCGAGTGACTTACTCTCTTCGCCCGTAGGCACTTCTAAGACCTCAAAAGCCGCATCTAATTGGCCCAACTTTGGCACAAAAACAGAAAGGCAATGTGTGGTGTTGCTGTCCACGAGCAGAAACGTCTTTGAAGGCGCTAATTCCTGCAGTAAGGCGTCGAGACCGTCGTAACCGTCAGGGCCAAAAAAAGGATATGAATGAGAAGTTTTCACACTTCAAAAGTAAGGTTTCTGAGCACTATATTTGAATTCCAATTCACAGACCATGATCGATTTCACCAATACTGAGGTCGCGTTTAAAATGAAGACCAAAAATGATTTGCGTCAAAGCAAATTATTATTTGCCACATTAAGCTCGCCACAGGTCGTTCAGACCCTAAAGGGACTCACATTAGCTTCACTTTTTTTGAAGCTTCCGATCAAAGGGATCGTAAAAGCCACCGTGTTCAGACAGTTCTGTGGAGGTGAAAGTGTGGAGGAATGTCAACCCCAAATTGATCGATTGGCCGAAGGAAACGTTCAGGCTATTTTAGATTACAGCGTGGAAGGAAAAGCCGAAGAAGCAGATTTTAACCGTACGCTTGAGACCACTTTAGACACCATCCGTTTTGCACAAAACAATCCTGGTGTGCCTTTTGGTGTTTTTAAACCGACGGGGGTGGGCGCCATCGAGTGGTATGAAAAAGTATCTTTAAAACAAGAGTTGTCTGCGGAAGAATCAGAGTCTTGGGCACGTGTTTTGGCGCGTTGGGAGAAGATTTTTATGTTGGCAAGCGAAATGAAGATTCCCGTAATGATCGATGCTGAAGAGAGTTGGATACAACCTGTAGTAGACGAACTCGCCTTTGGCTTTATGGTTAAGTATAACACACAAACGCCAATCGTCTACAACACTGCACAGCTTTACAGACACGACCGTTTAGAACAGTTAAAAATGGCCCTCGCCCGTGCCAAAGCAGAAGGGTTTATTTACGGAGTGAAAATTGTGCGCGGCGCCTACATGGAAAAAGAACGTAAAAGGGCAGAGGCCAAAGGATACACAGATCCAATCCAGCCTAATAAGGCAGCTACAGACCGTGATTACAATGCGGCGTTGGAATTGATTCTATCGAATCTCGAGCACATGGCCGTAGTAGTGGGTACGCATAATGAAGCAAGTATCGAGCTCGCTGCAACCCTTATGACCAAACATTCTATTGCCTTCGATTCGCAGCGTGTTTACGTTGCGCAGCTTTTTGGCATGAGCGATCATATTTCATTCAATGCGGCTAATTCCGGACTGAATGTAGCAAAGTATTTGCCCTTTGGACCAGTGAAAGATGTGCTTCCGTATTTGTTCAGACGCGCTGAAGAGAATACCGCTGTGGAAGGGCAGACGGGTCGTGAGTTGGGATTGCTTACGAAAGAATTGGACCGCCGAAAAAACGCTTAGTCCTCCACTCGAATGAGTGCTGTGATATGTACCGTATCGGGGCAATTTTCTAGAACCATTTTATAGGGATTGTCTTCCCAAGAAAAGTACAAGGTGTAGCTGCCGCAGGGCTCTTTACGCGGCTCGCTTTCTCCAAAATTGACGCGTCCCTCTACAACCGCATGAAAGTATGCGCTGTCTTTTGCGAGGTTCAAATCTGGCCAGTTCATCTGTGTTGAATCTACCGATTTAGTCCTGAAGGTTTTGCGAACACGAGCATTGGGACCGTAGGCATAATCGAAATCGCGCTCACCAAAAAAGGCCAAAACGATCAACGTACCCAATCCTATTCCTAAAATGTAAAAAAGTAATCGCTTGAGAAATGCCATGCTGGGGGTCGGGAGTTTTAAGTCAATTAGAGGTTGCCAAATAACAGGGCATCGTTTGAGAAAGGCAAATCAAAATGCTCTCCAAGATGGCGTTTTGTCAACAAGCCTTTGTACAAATACAACCCCGCACGCATATTAAGATCGTAATGCAAGCAATCTTCTACACCGCCCAGTTCTGATAGCGTCGACAACATAGGTGCCACAAAATTACTCAAGGCTATGGTGGCTGTATGACCGACCGCACTAGCCATATTAGGGATGCAGTAATGAATTACCCCGTGCTTTTCATAAGTGGGCGCTTCGTGCGAAGTCAATTCCGAAGTCTCAAAGCAACCGCCACTGTCTATACTAATGTCGATAATTACACTGTTTGGCTCCATTGCCGTGATAGCATCTTCAGAAACCACTACTGGCGTTCGCCCATTGACCGGATGTAATGCCCCGATCACTAGATCCGCTTTTTTTAATCTTTTCGCCACCACCAAATCCTGAATAACCTCAGTAATCAGCGCTGGATTGAGCTCTTGTGCTGCACGCAAGCGATTGATGTTGCTGTCCATTAAAACTACCTGGGAACCCATGCCGTGGGCCGCGCGCACGGCCGATAGGCCGGCGACGCCGGCGCCCAACACCACTACTCTGGCGGGTGCAACACCGGGTATAGGACCCATTAATTTTCCTTTACGAGAGCCGTGGGCGCCGTCCGCGAGTAGGCTGGCGCCTACGCGCGCGGCCATCTGACCCGCGATTTCACTCATGGCCATTCGAAGCGCACTTTGATCTTCCGAATTGCGCACTTCTTCCAGTGCCAAAGCGGTTATTTTTTTATCTGCCAGCGACTTGAAATAGTCTCTGTTGCGCGTGCGAAGCTGCAGTGCACTGATCAAGGTTTGCCCACCTCTCATCATCGAAATTTCATTAACTGTCGGTGGTGCAACCTTCGCAATAATGACGCATTGAAAGACCTCTTCAGGCCCAAGCGCTATCGTGGCGCCTGCATTTGCATAAAGCGCGTCTGGAAAACCTGCAAGGGTTCCCGCTCCTGACTCAACGACAATCTCATGGCCCTGCGCTACTAAAATTTGCACGCTTTCAGGCGTGAGCAACAACCGGTGCTCATTCATGGCGTGCTCCTTGGGTAATCCTATTTGCAATTGCGCACTTTTAGCATCTACCGCCAACCGTTCTTCTTGGGTTTCCAAAGCCGTCTCTGACCAACTGATGTACTCACTCATGGTTCCATTGTATTTCGTTCACAGTAAGTCGGGGGTAAAACTCAACCGTTCTGTACGCTTCACTTTCCGCATGGATGTACACGACACCCAATTCGTACGGTAATAAAGATCGTACATTTCCGCCCCATTCGATCCACATGGGGCAACCTTCTTCTAAATATTCTTCCAAACCCATGTCATAGGCTTCGTCTTCATCTTCAATACGATAGGCGTCTAAATGATAGCATTTCCCGTTTGCACCATGGTACTCTTCGATCAACGCGAACGTGGGCGAAGATCCTGCGTCCTCACTCCCCCAAGCCTGCAAAATGGCGTTACATAAGGTCGTTTTACCGCTCCCCATTGACGCCTCTAGAAGTGTAATGGGCGTTTCCCGGTGGGCCAAAATAAATTGGGCCAATTCAGGAAGGTCTTTTAATTCAACCTGTTCAAAGCGGTAGCCGTTATTTAGCGGTAAGGACTGCATAAGGAATAATCAATTCCTCCAAAGATACCCCACCGTGCTGATACGTATTGCGGTAGTATTGCACAAAATGATTGTAGCGGTTGGGATAGACATAAAAGAGGTCGCTTAAAGCAAAGATGCATTCGTCGGCAATGTGCTGTTTAGGAAGACCAATTTTATTAGGATCCTTCACTACAAAACTATGCTTGGACTGGTAGCTCATGCCATTTCCAGATTTGTACCGCAGGTTTGTAGTTAAATGTTTCGTTCCCACTACTTTCGACGGACGGTGCACATTTACGGTCCCGTGATCCGTGGTTAACACAACGGTGAAGCCTTGCTGACTGGCCCATTGTAGCATTTTAAGTAACGGCGATCCCTCAAGCCAGGTTTTCACCAAACGACGGTAGGCGCTGTCGTCACTCGCCAATTCCCGCACCACTTCAGTATCCGTTTTCGCATGACTCAGTGCATCCACAAAGTTGTAAACCACGGTAAGCACATCCGAATTCTTATGCTGATGAATGGTGTCGTATAATTTATTTGCACCGCGAAGATTGGTCACTTTTTGGTAGACCGATTTTTTATCGCCTAATCCCAATTTTACCAATTGGGCATCCAGCAACTCACCTTCAAATTGGTTCTTAGAACCCTCCTCGTGGTCTTCCACCCAATACTGCGGCTGAGACGCCTTAATGTCTGCAGGCATCATACCTGCAAAAAGCGCATTTCTTGCATATTGCGTTGCAGAGGGCAAAATACTGTTGTACAAACCCTCCTCCTTGTGATGAAAATATGGCGAAAGTACAGGCTTAATGGCAAGCCATTGGTCGTAGCGAAGATTGTCCATTACTAAGAAAAAAACCTTCTCGCCCTGGCGCAATTGCGGTGCAACTACTTTTCCGACTAATTCGTGTGAAAGCATTGGGCGTTCACTGCCAGAAAACCACTGTTGGTAATTGTTGGCAATAAAGCGCGCAAAAAGCTCATTGGCCTCCTTTTTCTGAGAAGCCAATACGCCTTTCAAACCCTCTTCAGGACTTTCATCGAGCTTGAGCTCCCATTGCAATAGTTTCTTGTAAAAAGTGGCCCATTCCTCCCAAGTACGCAACTGTTGCATGTCCATGGTTAGTCGTCCAAATTCCTGCTGGTAGCCGCGTGTAGCCGCTTGAGAAACCAATTGTCTACCGTCTAATATTTTCTTCAAACTCAGCAACACCTGATTGGGGTTAACTGGCTTGATGAGGTAATCTGCGATTTTTGACCCTATGGCCATTTCCATGATCTGCTCTTCTTCACTCTTTGTGATCATTACCACGGGCAATTCTGGCACTAAATCCTTGATTTTTTCTAAGGTCTCTAATCCCGATAATCCGGGCATATTTTCATCTAGAAAAACAGCATCAAATGCCGTTTCCTGAACCAAATCCAGCGCATCCGCGCCGTTGTTACACGTCGTGATAGCGTAGCCTTTGCCCTCCAAGAACAACAAATGTCCTTTCAGCATGTCTATTTCATCATCAACCCATAAAATATTTGGCATCATTCAGCGTTTTAGTCTTGTTAAAAGTAATGCGATTCCTGCCCCAAATCTCCCCCAACCTGTGCTATTTTTACCACACCGGCAAAACCGAGCATTTTGAACAATAAGAACAAAATCATTAACGACCCGATCTATGGGTTTATTACCATAAAAGATCCGCTCATTTACGAGCTGATCAACCACCCCTACTTCCAGCGTTTGCGTCGTATTTCGCAATTGGGCTTGACCTACCTTGTTTACCCTGGTGCTTATCATACCCGTTTTCACCATGCTATCGGCGCTATGCACCTTATGGGCCGCGCCATTTATACCCTACGCCAAAAAGGACACGAAATCACTGCCGAAGAGGAACAAGGTGTTAAAATCGCTATACTGCTGCACGATGTAGGCCACGGACCCTTCTCTCATGCCCTTGAACACACCTTAATTCCCGGAGTGAGCCACGAAGCGTTAAGCTTGAAAATCATGGAAGAGCTTAACCTCACTCATCAAGGGGCACTCACTTTAGCCATTGATATTTTCACTAATAATTACTCGAAATCCTTTCTGCACCAACTCATTTCCTCGCAATTGGATATGGACAGGCTGGATTATTTACGTCGCGATTCTTTTTACAGCGGGGTTACTGAAGGCAGCGTCAACAGTGAGCGATTGTTAACAATGCTCAATGTCAAAGACGACCAATTAGTGGTCGACGCCAAAGGCATTTACAGCGTTGAAAAGTTCTTGGTCGCACGCCGACTCATGTACTGGCAGGTTTACATGCACAAAACGGTTCTGAGTGCAGAATTCATGCTCGTAAACATTTTGAAACGCGCAAAATACCTCGCCAATGAGGGCATCGAATTACCGGGAACCATCGCACTAAGGCATTTCCTGAATGCCGACTATTCTTGGAACGAGTTTGAGGAGAATCCTGCGGTTCTTGAGAAATTTGTCCTTCTTGATGATTACGATGTGATGAGCGCCATAAAAGATTGGACCAACCATTCGGATATCATTTTAAGTGAGCTCAGTAGACGAATTACCGACAGAAATCTTCTAAAAATAAGATTACAGGCAGCGCCTTTCGCGCCGGAAGTGTCTGCTCGCATTGGCGAAGCAATTAAAACGCAGTACAACTTCTCGCACGGCGAAGAGCACTACATGTACATCGAGGCAAAAGTCAAAAACCACGCCTACAACAATAAAAAAGGACACATCAACCTGCTGTACAAAGACGGTCATATTAGCGATATCAGTCAAGCAGCAGATCAAATGACTATAAAAGCTTTGAGTGAACCGGTAGAACGGCACTTTATTTGCTTCCCACGTGAACTCAAAGATTTATTATGAAGCATAAGGCAATCACTTTAGATGCTCTTTGCAGTCGGCTTGAACTTTCTTGTCCGGAAGTACATGCCGCTGTCGAAATCACAGGTGTCGCTACGTTAAATGATGCCCAACCTGGTGATTTATGCTTCTTGAGTAATATGAAATATGCTGCTCAGGCTGAGAAGACGTTGGCAAGCGTGATTTTTGTGAAAGCCGGTACCGCCATAGAAAGTAATGCGGTTTTGATTCCGTGCGATGACCCGTATCTGCGATTTGCTATGCATTTACGTTACCTGGAGGCACAATACAACCCGCGCACAGGTCAAAATACTACGGCAATCATTGATGCTACAGCGAAAGTCGACCCAACGGCTATTATTGCAACTGCGGCAATTATTGAAGGAGATGTAGAAATTGGCCCGCATACCTACATTGGAGTGGGTGCAAAAATTCTGAAGGGCAGTAAAATTGGTGCACACGTGAACATTGAAGCCGGCGCAGTTATTGGTTCAGAGGGCTTTGGCTTCGCTCCTGATGCAGAAGGTAAATATCACCGTCTTCCGCAATTGGGCAATGTGATCATCGAAGATCATGTGAGCATCGGTGCCAATACCACCGTTGATCGCGCTGCCCTTGGGTCTACGCGTATTGGCGAGGGGACCAAGATTGATAACCTCTGTATGATTGCACACAATGTAGTCATTGGAAAACATAATGTAATAGCCGCCCAAAGCGGTGTGGCAGGTTCAACTAGAATAGGGAATCACTGTATGATCGGGGGACAAGTAGGCATTATTGGCCACCTCACCCTAGGTGATAATGTCAAGATTTACGCCCAGAGTGGCGTTATGAATGATGTTCCATCGAATAAGACTATCTTTGGCTCGCCTGCGCTGGAGCACAGGCATTTCCTGAAATCCTTTGCTGCCTTTAAACGACAAGGCAAATAAACTATGATGCAGAAGACACTTTCTAAAGCAATATCCTTTGAAGGAAACGCGCTTCATACCGGTGAAGCGGTAAAAGTACAACTGGTTCCTAGCGGCGAAAATACAGGGATCGTCTTTGTGCGTACCGACCTTGAAAACGCAGAAGTTCCTGCCCTAGTGAAGTACGTAAAACGAACGGATCGTCAAACCATTCTTCAGAATGGAGACGCTACGGTGGGTACTGTAGAACACTTGATGGCAAGTTTGTACGCCCTAGGTATTGATAACCTTCGTATAGAACTTAATGGCAGCGAAGTACCTATTTTAGACGGTTCAGCAGCACCTCTCGTTGATCTCATCCTCGAAGCTGGTATTGAAGAGCAACACGTCGAAAAGAACTTCTATGTACTCGAAGAGAGCTTCACATTTAAGGACGATGACGGTTCAGAAATCATGGCTTTACCAAGCGATGAGTTTGAAGTGAGTGCATTGATCGATTACGGAAGCAGCGTTTTAGGTCCGCAACATGCGCATCTAGATAAGATGGTCAACTTCAGAGATGATATTGCAAGCGCCCGTACTTTTTCCTTTCTGCGCGAACTTGAACCTTTACTGGATGCAGGTTTGATTAAGGGCGGTGATTTAAATAATGCCATCGTTTATGTCGACCAAGAGATTGCTCCAGCAACGCTTGATAAATTAAAAGCAGCCTTTAATCGCGATGATGTTCAAGTAACTCAACGCGGTACATTGAACAATATAGACTTGCGCTTTTCAAACGAGGCAGCGCGTCACAAGCTTCTAGACGTGGTTGGTGATTTAGCACTTTTAGGGCGTCCCTTGAAGGCGCGTATTATTGCTACAAAGCCAGGCCATGGAGTGAATGCTGAATTCACATCAGCCTTAGCAGCGAAAATTCGCAAAGAGGAAAGTCGCCCAAAAGCGCCTAAATACGATCCTAACGTTCCTCCAGTAAAAACCGTTGAGGATATTATGGGGTTGATCCCGCATCGTTCACCGTTTTTATTGGTCGATAAGATTATAGAACTCACGGAAGATCGCGTGGTCGGCGTCAAAGCCGTCACTATGAACGAACCTTTCTTCGTTGGGCATTTCCCTGGTGCTCCAGTAATGCCCGGGGTGCTTCAAATAGAAGCTATGGCGCAGTGCGGTGGAATTTTGGCATTAAGCTCAGTTCCAGATCCAGAGAATTATTTAACGTTCTTCATGAAATTGGACAATGTTAAATTCAAAGCGAAGGTAGTTCCTGGTGATACCCTCATTTTCGATCTTTCACTCATCACTCCTATCCGCAGAGGTATTGTGCACATGCGTGGACGCGCTTTCGTTGGAAACACGCTTGTTAGTGAAGCAGAATTAATGGCTCAGATCACAAAATAAATGATCAGTCCCCTTGCCTCCATACATCCAGACGCTCGTATTGGCGAAAACGTTGAGATTGGTCCTTTTACCACCATTTCGGCGGATGTTGAAATAGGCGAAGGCACCTGGATTGGGCCAAACGTAACCGTAATGGACGGTGCAAGAATTGGGGCTTATTGTCGTGTTTTTCCCGGCGCGGTTCTTTCTGCAATTCCACAAGACCTAAAGTTTCAAGGTGAAAACACCACTGTTGAGATAGGCGACCGTTCCACGATACGCGAATGTGTAACCATCAATCGCGGAACCAAAGCCTATGGTAAAACAGTGGTGGGTCAGGACTGCCTTATCATGG
>Ga0209195_1002223_pt1 | contig 11685 bp, 11 predicted proteins | sample COGITO_mtgs_1004_3_FD_184788 | JGI IMG/M metagenome (GOLD analysis project Ga0209195, IMG submission 184788) | Pelagic marine microbial communities from North Sea - COGITO_mtgs_100420 (SPAdes) (version 2) | ecosystem: Environmental > Aquatic > Marine > Epipelagic ...
CCAATACTGCGACCAATACTGCGACCAATACTGGGACCACAAGCACTGGGACCGATACAAACCAACCTATCAATAAACTCGTAGAACCTGAGAAATGCCCGTGGTGGAATTTGAATGGTTGTTTGGAAGAGGAAGAGGTTGAGGTTGAGGTTGAGGTTGAGGTTGAGGCGGATGAGGTTGAGGTTGAGGTTGAGGATGAAGAAGTTGAGGGCAATGATTGTCCGTGGTGGAAATTTAATAGATGTGCGACTGTTGAAGAGGTTGTGGATGAAGAAGTGGTTTTGGAAGAAAAAGAAGATGATGGGGCAATGAATCCAATAACTTTAGCTGTTATGATATTATGCTTATTAATTATTATTGCTCTATTGAGTTATAAGTTTTTATAAAAATTGTGGTTTTAGCTTGTAGGAAAAAAATGATTATATGTATATATAAGTTAATGTAGGCTAATTTATATATATAGTAAGTTAAATGAATGAACTTGATAATTTGTGGAAGAGATCAAAAGATGCGTTTGATAAAGGTGGATACAAAGCACTCCCTCCATATGTTATCGCAACATTGGAGTACGATATAAATTTTGAAACAGCAAAAGCATTGGATGAGTGTTACTTTGGTGTCAGTGGTACGATGTATTGGAGAGAAACATTCAAGTATCTACCTTGTGGTGGATTGTTAACTTGGTAGTAGTAGCAATATATTTTATTTTTGATTCGTTATGCTAAGAATACATTAATATCAACAATACAACGATCGATACTCTCCTTAATCGATTCTAAGGATTCTGTTCCTCCGATTTCTTGTTTTGTGTCGAGGTTGTGGATGCTAAGTAGAATCAGATCATATTGCTTAACCTTAATTCGTAGATAGTTGATTATTTCGGAGAGGTTTTGAATTAAGGAGCCGATAATATTGGAGGCCTCGTTCGAATCCTTCGTTTTGATGTCCATATTTTGTTTAACAACTAGAGCCTGGTTTTCGAGGATAAGAAAGGAGGAGATAGTCTTAAACAAACACCATGGTGTTGTACCACATCGTAGGGAGTACGCCATACCCAACCCACTCGACCCGTAGATAAACATCGATAGTTTATCGAAGAACAGATTTGGGTGTTTCGTGGCAATCGATTTTTGCATCATCAGAGATTCGAACTGTTGTGATTTGTTTAAGAATGTGAATTGATTGTGAACAATTTCATTAATTTGATCTCGAAAGTTACTAATCTTCTTATCCACATTATGTAAGGCTACGTCAATCTCTACACCACCACCACCACCACCACCACTCAACATAGCCTCCCATATCTGGGGAAAGGTATTGGTGATCGAGCTAAGCATCTCCCTCTCTTGGTACAAAATACCAATCGATCGTCTCTGTAGATCAAAATAATCAAGCTCCAACTCTTTCATCAACGAAACACACATCTTTACTTCCTCCGAAAACTGATTGTTCTTGTGTAAAAACTGTTCGGTCGTCTCCATCATGTTCTTTATTTGTCTAAATTCTTGATCATATTGTACAACCACACGTTCCATCTGCTTATTAAACGTTGTTGGTGGGTTATCCTCCCCATCCCCAATAAAGGTATTGATCTCGCGTAGATTCAATAATAGGGTTTTACCAAACACTTTGGTTCGGTTGTGAATGAAACGAACGTTTTGGTCAACAACATAATAGATCGTTACAAACAAAGTGATTATCGGTACGATGAATGATATCCGCATTCTTATGTTGAAAGGTTGTTTTGGGATTTTATGTTGAAAGGTTGTTTTGGGATTTTATGTTGAAAGGTTGTTTTGGGATTTTATGTTGAAAGGTTGTTTTGGGATTTTATGTTGAAAGGTTGTTTTGGGATTTTATGTTGAAAGGTTGTTTTGGGATTCATAAATCATTCTTTTATTATTTAATATTTTTTATTTGTTTTTTTTTGTTTGGTATAATATGTAGTTATGTATCAGAACAATAATGATTTAATGAACTTAGATCGTAGACTAATCGATTGGGCAAAATTATTGCCTCTTGAAATCGTAGATATCATTATATCATACCTGCCACTTGAAATACAGCATGAATATTATGCGCAACAACAAAACAACCGACAAACCGAAGATTATAAGAATAGGTTGCTAATATACTTGGCCATCCAATTAGAATCAAAGCAACTTTTCTTACGACCAACGCATCAGATACTATTTTCTATGAAAATACCATCAAACTATATTCAATATAAAAACAGACGTTTAATAAAAAAAAAACGTTTACAAAATGTTGTCATATACTCTGCAAGCATAACAGCTATTGGAGATGAGTTTCTTCAAGATTACGATTCATTGACAAGTGTATGGTTTATATTTCCTAATCTGAAGACTATTGGAAATTATTGGATGAGAGATTGCGTCGAACTACGGTCGATTGATTTTACTGGTTTACCATATCTCCATCGCGTTGGGAATGATTGGATGAAGAATTGTGATAAACTTCAAAGCATTGGATTCACTGGATTACACTCTCTTAAGAGAGTTGGACATCGTTGGATGAATTTTTGTGATCATCTTCTAACAGTTGATTTCGAAGGATTATCGTCTCTACGATACGTTGGTATTGGTTGGATATCACATTGCAAGGAGTTGAGAACAATCAATATGACTGGGTTATTGTCTATTTTAAGTGTTGGGAATTATTGGATGGGGGGTTGTACGAAATTAGAATTCATCGATATGACTGGGGGGGGCTTGGGCTCCTCCTAAGCGTGGGGAATGGATGGATGGAAAATTGTAATCAACTGCGTTCTACAAATATCATCGGATTATCGTCTTTGCGTAGACGTTTAGGTTGAGTGCGTATGAATAAACTATGAAATGATTACAATGTTCCCTGCTTGTCATCGTCTATCCGATAAAACAAATACAACGAGTTGGTTTGTCCGCACGGTCGGTCACAGGTGATCCAAATCATAGTATCGACCAGGTGCTGTCTTTAAAAAAAAATCATTTCTATTTTTGGCTCGAGATACAGTTGATGGATTATTGAACTTTTATACATACTACTATTATATCAACTGTTTTATATTTTTTTCGTACTATGTAATATACGTATCGACCTACTATGACACCACTTGAAACTGCGAAATCATTAACATTCTATTCCGAATTAATGATGGTATGTGCCTCGGTTTATTATTACCTTAATACAAGAAGCCTACCTACCCCATTCAAAGATTCACTAACAGCTGCGCAAATCGCAATCAGGAAACAGAGCTCAGTGCTGCGTCGACAAAAGTACTACACTGGGATGATGGTTGGGGTTGTTATTGCATTTTTAGTCTATCGTTACGTGGATGTTCCTGAAAAAACAAGAAAAGAAACAAGAACAATAAATAAGAATATTCAGATTGAATAAAAAAAAAGAATTTTCCACAATATAATTAAGGCTCATATCATTAATCATTATTAAGAGATGATTCCGTGCGATACATGTATTATTTCGACATCGTCAGTTGAAATTGTATGATGGTAAGTTTCGTCGTATATTATTAGTACTTGAGCACGAAAATAATATTGGATTGTTTTGTGACAATTGTTATGTTAAAGCAAATGCATTGGTTATAAATGAAACGTATAGACGAGATGCTATTATGTTGGATGAAGAAATGTTGTCAAAAATTGGAGTATATGCTTAATATTATTTCGTAGATTATAAAAGCTATTGGTATTGTTATTAGTAAACAACACAACCAGTTTGAAAATAATTATAGTCAGACTCTTCTTCTTCTTGGCGTATATTCTCATTTTCTTCTTCTATATGTGAAACGTATACCTCTCATCAAGGTCACTGACATCATCTATTTGTTCGTATTTTAAGCAACCATCAGTATTTGTAATCTACAAACTTTGACCAGAATAGTCTCACATAAAAAACTACTTTTCATTGTTTTGAAGTCGCATTATGTTGTCATACCAGGCAATGTATCTTTGAATATTACGTCTACTTAATGTTGATACGATATTATCCAACTTATCAGCAACCTCTGTAGTAGAATTTTTATTTATTTCAATAATATTATTTTTTTCGTCCATGTTGATTGGTTTGTTTAATACACAATATTTGATTATTATTTTCAATTTTTTAACCCATCAACCCATCAACCCATCAATCTATCGTTCAGATATATGTAATATTTCTTCATATGATTTTAAAAGCTGATCTTGAATCATATTTCTAATTAATTCTGATCGAATTACTTGATCATAGGTGATTTGTATTTTTTTTACTCTTGTTCCTTAAATAAACAATGACGCTACACAAAACCAAAAAGATAGTTCGTTCTCGTAATGATACGTGATTGGGCGCTTATGATTATGATTGTCGACATCTTTGATCTAGTGATACGTAGTACGCTTGAACGTGAAGGTACGGCACGAAATATACGAATTATCCAAGATATCGAATTATCCAAGATATCGAATTATCCAAGATATCGAATTATCCAAGATATCGAATTATCCAAGATATCGAATTATCCAAGATAATCACATATTTCGGATCGAAACACTGGGTAGGTTATTTTAAACAAACTTCCACTTCTACTTCGTTTTAGACTATTGGTTGAAATCATATCTTTACCAAGATGTTTCTTCCAAACCTTTACAGCTAACAACATAACGTCGTACCATAAAAAGGGCTCACACAATGCTCTGGTCTTACGACAAGTAATGTTGAATGTATCACATATACTAAGAACCATCTCGCGATCAAACATAATCTCATTACTAGTACTGAGTATGGTTTTATTAAAATAGTGTTGAATCACTATTTCCTTCAAACATTTGAAGCTTCGTATGTTCAATACTTTAAATAGTTGTTGGACGTATTGTGATCGTACGTCCGTACTAGCCTCAATGCGTACAATCGCTTCGGTTAAACCAACATCACCTGCCACAATCTTCTCCACATCATCACAACGACCTCCACTTATGTTTAATTTATCACAACAATGTCTCGTGATGTCTGAATTCACCGTATCCTCCGATACATCGTACCCAATGCTACACAGGTGTTGGAGAATCTTTCGTCGTAAGTCGTGTTTTTCCCAGTGTTGTTTCACCAACAACCCAATCAAGTATTCTAAAAACATATTTTGATCCAAAACCACCTTATTGTTAGAATTCAATTTCATATAAGGTTGGAGATTGTGGTGTATATGGTTGATTGATTTCTTTTCAATCGCCCTTAAGGTCTCGTCAATATAATGTTGTTTGGAGTAGAACCGAAGTGGACTTGATGTAGCAGTGATGGATAAATTAAGACTAAGTTTATTACGTGTGCGTTCCACCATTTGAACGATCGTTGGATAGGTAACCGAATGGCCTGTGAAGAAACAGAAAACATGGGCTGGTTCCAAGAAATCAACTCCAGTTGTTATCGAGGGACTGTAGAGTATGGCCTTACCTTTCCATGCTTTGTTCACATCCTTGGCGATTTCGTCCACATTCCCTTCTTTCGAGGTATATATTTTTACCCGTCCTTTCGGTGCATTGGTTAGGTATTTTCCAAGACTGTCGATCATTCGTTTCGAGTCTGAGGTGATTATGATCGTATCGTTCGTCATCTCCACAATTTGCTTTGCCCTCTCAATGAAGGGTTGGTGATCATCATACGAAACGTGTGCCCGAACATTCCGGGATCGGACATGATCGTTTTGATACACAATCACCTTATTCAACTTCGCTCCTTTGTTTCTAATTTGTATGATAAATTCAATCTCTCTTTGTGTGATATCTGCATCCGTAATAATAATCTGTTTTGCACGCCGAATATATTCAACAAACATTTGATACAACAGAAATCTCTTTTCCTTAAAGGTCGTGGATTTACAAATATAATCCAATAAAGCAGAGCATTCGTCCAAATAAACAAACGGGTAGCTTGTTTTTGAGTTGGTTAATTTAATTATGGAATCGAATTGGATGATCAAACGTTTGGAATCCATACTCTTCTTATCCAAATAATGTCCAACCACTTGATTGTCCTGTTCAAAGGCCGCCTTTTGTTGGTTCGATAAACTAACTCGATAGGTGATGGATAGAAAGTTGTAATGTTTTAAGTAACTTACAACACTAGTTGTTTTACCAGTGCCACATCCACCAGCCAACACGACGATATCATGACCAACTGGCTTGGTTTGACTCAGGTCGAAGTAGCGTTGAGAGGAGGTTATGGTTGGGTATCGTAGGTTCGCCTGATTTTTCGATGTCTTTGTTTGAATACGTCGTAGCAATACCCCAACGTAGTCATACGCATCTTGCACTGGACCAGCTACCAATGGCCGTTTCTGTAGAATATCATCAAGTACGTGTTGTTTGAAGATATCGGGGATCATTGGATCGTAGGTATGAATCGCGTTATACATATCATGATACACAAAGTATTCGGGGGGGTCGTATTTCATTACATCGACAAGTTCCTTGAATGATATCAATCTTTTGTTAGAAAGGGGTCGTATGGTTTGTGTATGCTCACATTTCTGTATGGTTTTAAAATAGATCTTGTCCTTGAACAACGAAGATGGATAGGTCTCAACCATCGTTCGATATATCAATTTCCTATCTTTGATTGTTATTGGGGTAGAGAGTTTTAGATCGAAACAGCGTAGTATTAATTTTTCTACGTGCTCGTCTGCACAAATGATTACAGCACTCGTCATTACTCACCCTAGGGAAAATTGTTATTGAAAAAAAAACTTTAAAACCTTTAAACATATCTTAGGTATTGAGTTGTATCAGAATGATCCATAGTATTATTCATACTATTCGAAATCATTGGAATAATAAACCGATAACCTCCCAAGAAGTTGCACATGTGGTCGAGGTGCAGAGTAAGTTTAATCAAACCTTACGACAATACTCAGATAATCCTTTTCAGGGTTGTATGTATTGCATCTTAGTGCGTCATCGTAGGAAGACACGGATAAAGATAGGCTATTCAACTTTTGGGGGTGTTGCATCTGAGAACAATCGACACAATATTTTTAATCGCCTTAATTCACATTACCATACTTACGATAAAATTGCCTATCTATTCGTTACCCCAGTCCACAACGAGGCCATTGAAAGGGAATTCCATCGGACGATGGCAAAATACGAAAAACCAATCATGGTAAGTGGTGGGAATCAAAAAACAAAAACATTACGTGAGCTATACTCACCAACGGAAGATATAGTTATTAAGTTATCACATTTTTTAAACAAAATCATGAACAATAGATCCTCGATCCATAATATAAAGTTACCCAGTACCATCAATCGTAGTAAGATTTTTCATAATATTACTGGATCAAAACGAAAGCGTATATGTATACAATAAACTTCGATCTGATAGTATTAAATATCTATCTTCCATAAATCATGATGGTTCGACTTTTCCTCTGAATACGTCGCAATATTGTCCACACCAACCTCATTTTTTATTCCCAAGAACCAACCATATTTTTCAAATTTGAATTTTACATAATCATTTATTTTAATATAAGTCCCGTCCGTTACCCTAATACCATCATCTCCATACGCATACACGTACATCCACCGACATGAGATATCACAATCAGAGTTAATCTCAACATCTCCATCATCCTTAGCAACAACGTAGCTTTGTTCTGGAGATTTATCATCTCTCCATTTGGAGTCACCTTGGAGCGAAATTCGATCTCCAGATTTAACATAACCCGTAGTATTCGCAGTACCCACAAAACGGAAATTGCGCGCTTGTAAGTAGGCGGTATCCAACGATACTTCAAAATTCCCACTTTCCTGGTAATACGTAACCCCACCACTCAAACTAGAGGTCAACCTCAACCATACCCCCTTAGTAGTTGATAGTATGTTATCATCGAAAGTCAATTTGGTTAAATCAAATTCAATTGTCGTATCAATACCGGTAATCTTGATCGATTCTAACGCATACGCACAATGGGTTAGTGCAAAGGTTGTATCGATTGCGGTTGTGTTGGCTGTGTACGTGTGTTCATAGGTTTTATCCACAATATCAGCATCCACCCATTCTGCATTAGCTGCATCAAAGTCAGACGGAGAGTTAACGAAGGATTTAAATACAAGTTGTAATTTAAATTCTTTCGTTGAGGTAGCATAACCCTGGATTCGGACACTTCGCCCCTTTCGAACTATTGCGGTTGTTCCATCGGACGATTTGACTGTCTTTGTGCCATCACTTGTTGCTCGGTAATCATATGTTTCGGTTGAGTCGAATGTAATCGGTTGAAGAAGTAGTTCGGTCAAGGGTTCGACCATAGCCATTGGTTTTGTGTGTAGTTTATAGACATAGTCCTCGGAATACAATACGTGTCCATCTTCATAGGGTGTAAATTCAGATAATAAGATATCGAATGCTTGAAGCGCAGTCGCACCATATGAATCCGTATCCAATACATAGTAGCTATCTACCGTATTATTAATCTTGTACTTAATCACAATGTTTTGATAATTTTTTCTTATTACTTCGCTCGGAATATCAAGGTAAAGTGTAATCTTATGAACCCCAACTTTATCTGGTATCACATTAACAACATACTCTTTCTGAAACCCACTCTTCAACTTTACTCCCGCATCATCATATGGTGGGATTGTCGATGATTGGGAGTTATAAAGATTCGCAAAATCCCCAACATGTTGATTAGGAACGTTACCAGAGTATTCAATAACAGAACCCGTTGCGTCGTGGAGTCTAATCTCATTAATATGAACATCATGTTCATCATTAAGATTAACCAAGAATGGGGCTGATTTACTGATTTCAAATTGAATATTTGGTACACAACCCGTTTCATCGGTATTGCATTTCTCATCGTCCCCACATGTCGTACAATCAAACTCACAACCCGTTTCATCGGTATTGCATTTCTCATCGTCCCCACATGTCGTACAATCAAACACACAACCCGTTTCATCGGTATTGCATTTCTCATCGTCCCCACATGTCGTACAATCAAACTCATCTTCCTTATTAAGATACCAATACACAGCTGCCCCGACGCCGCTCATTACTAAGAGACAGCACATCAATAATATTAGTAAGGTTGAGGCATCCATTGGTTGATTTGTACTTAATACAAAGATTAAAAAAAAAATCAACAAAATAGCACTGGTTGATGTTAACTATATTACAAGTACGTTCGTAGTACGCACTACCCATCGTGTTTCAATGCTAAATGATATTCCACCATTAATGAACACAGTACAAACAGTTAGAATAAGGTTGTTTTGTTTTACCTATCACATTCTTTATTTCTTTCTTCAATTCATTAATCGCAATTCTTTCTTATTCAATATCAAGTAATGTTTTATTTGATTAAATCAGTAAATTTAATCTTAAAAATCTTAATTCTCCAATTAACATCACTATTCATGAAATAAGCAAACCATTTAATTTGATTGTGCTCTCTACATCACATATCCTATCATTTCCCTTCTACTAATCGATCTACAAACACATGTTTTTTTTACAGACAAAAAGTCACATCAATACGTCTCTATTCAATGCATCAAGACTCAATCCAAAAACTATTCGAATCAATAGTTCACTTCACTGTTCACGGTTCATTGTTCATTTTACAACAGATATTTTTTATGTAAGTGCCAGCATTATGTATTTCCAGACTTGCTTAGAGAAAGGGGTATAGAAATGCGTTTTTATGTTGTAGTTTTTTTTCGTGTTTAAAAATTAAAGAAATAGTAGTTTAAGATTATAGTGGATACTCGAAGAGCAAATTGATTAAACAAAACCATGGCAACCCCCGAAGTACTTACCCATACATTGAATTAAGCTATATTCTTCATTCTTTTAATTCAAAAAGGATATAGCAATTGTAAACAACCCAAACGCAGCTACGTACTCCTGTCTGTGTTGATTAATAAGATTCGAATGCAATTTTTTTATTAAATCCTTGTTCGTTGTAAAACTTGAGCTTCTTTTGTATATTTTTATACAAAGGGAGATTAGTTTCTCCAATTTGATCCATCAATAACTTCACTCTTGTTAATAGTTGAGATAGACTTACTTGAATACAGTTATGGTTATCTGGGTCATTGTAAATCGAAGCAATACTATTCGATCGACACTTGAATCCTACCTTACTTTTAATCTTTGTTAAATTCTTATCGTTCTTGGCCAAGTTAAAATATTCAATGTAAATAACATCAATGATGAAATCAATATTATTTACAAATATATTACTAATTCGTTTTTTATCACCATAACCATTACCCTTAACCGTAGTGTGGGTGGAGGTGTAGATAGGTGTTTCAAACAAATATTTCTCTAAACCATCGGTTGTTGAAGACTTACCATAACCACATTCTGGATTCGAATCATTCGTCATACCGTGTAGGTATTGTTCTATTTTATCAAACACGTGTAGATAGTAGTCACTTCTCTGTCTCATAGACACGAAGCTCATGATTTTTTTGGATCCGTAGTATCTTTCGATACAAGAGAAACAACCAACAATTTGTTTCAACGTGGCGTTGATAAACTCATCGTACGGCTCTTGTTTATTTTCATTACGTTTAATCGATGAGTTGCTGAAATTTCTGATAATAGGCAGAGATCCACTTTTGTTCCACCTATACTTTAATTTTAACGCCAGGTATCTATCTTCGTAACTAGTGGATGATGTGGTGTCCATATAATATAACCAAGTGTATAAAAAAAATGAAAATTTACTTTATTCTATCAAAAACAATGGAACAATATAAATTCTTATGGAAAGTCTGATAAATTTATTCAAGAATTTAGACACGAACGATCATCTTTTGTTTCGTAAACTAAAGATCGATTTAGACATTATTAGTAATCAAATTATTCATTCTATTGTCAGTGAAAATACAATCCCCGACATCTTGAGTGTACTTAGTCATTGTAGTAATGAGTTAAGTATGAATCGACTTGAGATTACGAATGATTTGAGATACGTAATACAAACAGATGGCTACGAATATTTCAAATTGTGTCTCCTTCCCTATGTATTCGAAGAGCCGATTATTCACCAACTTTTTATAGATCTAATCCAATTTTATGATTCATAATCCCAGAACTGTCGTGTTTTTATTATAGAATTCAAGTAGAAAAACAAATAATCAATGTATCTTAGAATTTAATCAAGAGCCGGTCGTTATCATGCTCTCGGTGACGGGTCGTAAGGCTTCCTTCAGGGTGCTGTGTGCTACCTTCCAGTTGTTCGGTCCGATTAAGATATGGGGTGTTTTTTTATAGATCGCTGTCTTATCCTCCCGAATTAACATAGGAATCCAGGCATCGCCATTCCACAATGCCTCGACGATCATGTCGTTGAGATCCCCAAACTTATGATCTCGATCAATCAAAACATCACAACCCTTAGGAGCGTGTTGGGGTTTGAAGAGGATAGGGAAATATTTTTTTTTTGGTATTTTGAATCGCTTAAACCACGGTAGCTTGTTTAGCTTGAGTTGAAAGAATTGATGTTTATTCATCCCCACCGAGACATCGTACGAATCTTTCGAGCGACGGGTGAGGAGAAAGTCAACTGTTAGGTGAGAGGGTGGTTTCCATTTTAGGATCCTTGCGGTTGGGTCGTAGTAAGTAGAATCAGTGGGCATGAAGATCAAACCATCGATCTCGTAATCAAAACGACGA
>Ga0209195_1002226_pt1 | contig 11673 bp, 10 predicted proteins | sample COGITO_mtgs_1004_3_FD_184788 | JGI IMG/M metagenome (GOLD analysis project Ga0209195, IMG submission 184788) | Pelagic marine microbial communities from North Sea - COGITO_mtgs_100420 (SPAdes) (version 2) | ecosystem: Environmental > Aquatic > Marine > Epipelagic ...
CGTCTTATCAAAGCGCAGTGATCGATCAACTGTTTGGCAAGACCAAGCATATTTTAGAGGTCGATCGCTATAAGAGCCTCGGTCTTTCCGGCGGTGTGTCGAATAACAAAGCGCTCCGCGCCGCGATACAGCGGCTGGCTAAACGCTATCGACTGCCGTGCTTGATCGCCGAGCCGCAGCACACTGGCGACAACGCCGCGATGATTGCTTTTGCTGCTTACGCCGACCCTGAGGGCACGCAGAACGACGCGATCAGTATCGAGCCTGCGTTACGATTGAGTTAGAAGTTATCTCCGTCCTTACCACGTGCTAAGCACTGCGGCCTTTGAAAGTCAGTTCGGCGATGCCGGACTTATCGAGTTCGCATTTGCTCATTTCGATAAGCTTGGTGTTTTGCTCAAATGTGGCGACCGCGGGTGTGGTATAGGCAGTCGCGCCGATCTCGAACGCCAGCTCGTTGGCAATAGTGGCGTTAATATCAAAAAGCGCTGCGACGGTGTAGTCCTGGTCTTTCAAGTAGCGTGCAATGTTGTCGCCCATGGGAACCACTCGCTCGAATCCGTTTTTGTATGTTTTATAAATGCTGTTTGGTGTCGTTGTTTACAACGGCCCGCGAAGCTGGTGCGCAATCACGATGAGGCCGTTGTAAACAACGCCGCCACGGATTCTAGGCTTAATCCGCGAGTGGTCGAAAGGCGTCTTTGGAGATCCAGCCAGTGGCCTGGCCTTCAGTTTCGATTTCGTAGAAGTGGTTGTATTGATCCAGGATGCGTGCGCGCTCGCCGGGGCGGGCGGTGCCACTTTCGGGGGCAGCTGAGGCGGGCGCGGCGTGGAGGCTGGAAGCTTCGTCGGTGATGATCGTGCCTGTTTGCAGTAAACGCAGGTTGAGCCAGAGCGATGGTATCGAAAGAGTCAGTGCGGCCATACTAATGACGCGTAGTGTTTTGATGCCTAAGCTGGGCTTTGCGCCATTGATGCGAGGCAGAATAAACACTGCGAGCAGTAGCCAGAAACTGATCGTGGCGATGATAACCCATGTCTTAGTTGGAAGTGCTGCGCTGGCGAGGACATACCATTTGGGTGATCCGGCGAAGAGCCCGAGTTCTTGACGGACGGCTTCAAGTTTGTAACGGTAGTTTGCGTTGAATGGCTCCAGTAGTTGCGCGCGCTCAAGTTGCCAGACAGCTTCGGCGGGTGCGCCGAGTTGGAAGTGCGCGAGCCCTAGGTTGTGGCGTGCGGCGGCGGTTTCATCCAGTTCGAGTGCGGCAGTGAACTGGGCCTTGGCTGTTTTGTATTCAGTGTTTTGATACGCTTCAATGCCGGATTGAAAGGGCGGCTCAGTTTCGCTGGTCGCAGCAAATACGGCGATGGCGGTGAGGCTGTAGAGAGCTAAGATGCGGAAGAATGGAATCATAGTGCTTTCAATATCGTGTTGAGCTGAGTGCGGGCGCGTTGCAGATCGGCGCTGTGAGTGCGGCCTGAAAAGCGCTGGTTGTCGGCTTCGTTGAAGAGGGCGCGTGCTTGTTCAATCACGCCGTCGGCCACTTGGCTCTGCTTGAACTGTGTTTCGAGTGTGGCGAAGTCAGCAGAGCGTAGGTTACGCTTGATGCGCACGGTTGCTGCCAGACGGATCGCATCTTGCGCACATCGGTAGAAGACCGCGGCATCGTTGCTTTGAGATTCTTTGACTGCGGCCTTGAGTGCTTGCTTGGCTTGATGGGCTAGAACGTAGTCTGCATTTAGATACAGCCGTTTACGGCGATAGATTACAATACCTGAAGTGGTCAGTACGACGAATGCGGCGCTGTTGAGGCCGTAAAACAAAGGGCTCGAAAGCAGGTTTTTTTCAACCTCACGCCCCTTGCGTGGACGGTAGTCGAGTGTGTTGAGTAGTTCTTCTGGGCTGAGTGCTTTGGTCAGATTGATTGTTGGGGCAGTGTCTTGCTGTTCAGCCTCGAGTGCCGTTGCAGTGGCGGCTGCAGGGCGGTCGGACGGAGCGACTTTGGTGATGAGTGCAGGGGCTGAGAGTTCGACATACTTCTCTGTGTTCGGATCGAAGTATGAGAATTTTACTTCGGGAAGTTTGAGGCTGCCTGCTTTCTCTGGGATGAAGACATAGTCGAAGCGCTTCATGCCTTTAAGGGGTTGTGAGTCGTTTGGCTCGAAAGTGGATTCGGGTTTGTAGTTGCGCCAGCCTCTGGTCTTGGGCATCTGCGGGCCCTTGATCCGATCGAAATTACCACTGCCACTAAGCTTGAGTGATAGCATGATGGGCTCCTCAACACGCGTCGAATCACTGTCGGCTGAAACCTGCATGTTAAATTGACCTATGGCACCTGAGTAGCTCTCTGGTTTTCCCTCGGTGGGAAGAGTGAGGACCTCGATTTGAGTCGGCGGGGTGTAAATGTTGAAGCGTTCGGAGCGCCCGAAGAAGTTGTCAAACACGCCACCTCCAAATGGGGAGCCACGCGTATTTTGTTGGTTCGGCATTTGTGCAGACAGTGTGAATTGGAAGTTTAGATCCTGGGGTCCTGCGCTGATTGGTGTGATAGTGAGTGGCCAGCTGTATACGCGATAGCGACTTCCGTTGACCATCTCGACGCTCTCTGAGGATTCTGCTGGCAGCTTACTCACCGTAAATCCGTCGGCGCGCCGCTCTAAGGGATTGAGCCCACGCAGGGTTACATTACTTGAAACGTAGAGCTTTAATGTGATTGGTGTTGTCTGACCGACGTAGAGTTGTTCAGGCACATTGGCTTGCAAGAAAATTAGTTCGTCGACGGTCGGTACGGCATCGGCGGCGCGTTCGACTACAGTGAGCGTTGCCGCTGGTGCTTGTAGTCGTCCGCCTTTGTATTCGAAAATGAAAGTGGGTATGGTGAAGCTTCCAGGTGTTGCAGAGACTGCGTCGATGATGAGTTGCTGAGTGCTGCTATATTCGCTCACACCATTGGTGATACGAGTCGATTGACTGTTCGAGGTGCGGCCGTTGCGTAAGGTGAGTCCGCCATCGGAGGGAATCGGCAACGAGGTGATGCGCTCCGCTGCAGGCTTTTTGCTATCATCGGTTTCGACGATCTCAACGATGTATTGCGATGTGCTGCCAATGGCGACACGTGCAGGCTCGAAGCGTGCGCTAACACGAATCTCTGCAATCAGTGCCGAGGTCGTCACGAGGGCGAATATTAGGAATGCGTTTCGTAGTTGCATAGGTTTCTAAAGGTCGACTTTACCAGTCGCGGAGTTCTCTATTGCGGTTCGATTGGCGGGTTTCGTCGGATGGTTCGGAAAATGGGAGTAGGTGCTCGGAGCCGCGTAGGCTGTCAAGTAGGTCTTGGGCTTCAGAGATGCTCATCCCTTCGATCATCATCTCTTCTGGAGCGCCCTCTGTGGCTTCGCCGTCAGTGCCTTCAGTAGGTTGCGGAGACTCGCTACTTTCTTCCTCGGTGGCTTCCTCGCCTTCGCTAGTGGCCTGCTCTTCGGCTTGTTGTTCCATGTCTTCGGCAGGGTCACCGGTAGATTCAGTGTTCTCGCCTTGCTCGTCGGATTCCTCGCCTTCGGACGATTCAGATTCAGAGCCTTCTTGGTCTGACTGTTTATTATCGTCTTGGCCTTGTTCGGACTCTTCGCCTTCTTCTTCGGATTGCTCGTCGCCAGACTCTTCCTCGGACTGCTCGCTGTCGTCTTCGCCTTGTTCGCTGTCTTGCTGTTGATCTTGTTCGCCGTCCTCGGACTCTTCCGATTCTTCGGAATCCTGTTCTTCTTGGTCCTCTTGATCTTGAGGCTCTTGTTGCTTTAGGAATTCCTCAAGCGCGTTGCGGCGTGCTGCGATGCTGGTGGCATCTTCGATACTGTTGGAGTCATTTAAATCAATTTCGTTGGCTGATCTAAACAGGGCTTCGGCTTGTTTCCAGCTTTCGATGACAGCCTCGAAGTCCTGTGCCTCTAGCGCGGCTTCGCCTAGTTGGTTAATGGCGTGCGCCATATTATAAAGTGCGTCACGTTCGAGTGAGACATCTTCGCTGAGCTCGATCGCTTTTTTGTAGAGGCGCGTGGCTTCGGTATAGTCGCCAGCTTCAAGCTGGGCATGCGCTTGGTTGTATAGCACGCGTGGATCTGTTTCTAAATCGTGAATGATTGCTTCGGGCGACTCCTGTGTCGGCGGTAGTGGCAGTTCGAGTGATTCGGTCGATGCAGTCCCAAGTTCTAGCTTTTGGGCCTCGCTGGGTGTTGGTAAGAGTAGGGATGTTGTGGCGATGATCACGGCCAGCTGCATGGAGGATTTGCTGCGTCGGCGTATGAAGATTTCCAATACAAGGAGGATGCAGGCGACGGATAGGGCCCATTGATAACGCTCAATGCGGGCTTCCTGTAATTCGGACTCACGCTCTTCGCGGGGGAGTGTGGCGAGTACGGAGTTGTAGAGTGTGTTGAGTGACTGATCGCTCAGCCGCCTATAGCTGGCTCCGGTGAGTCGTGCGATCTCTTGTAATGTGCGTTCGTCAAGTTGGCTACGCACTGGTTGACCGCTGGAGTCGCGGATGAACTCTTCGGTACCCTGTGCGTTGCGGACTTTTAGATACTCACCCTCAGGGGTGCCGATGCCGATTGTGTAGATTTTGATGCCGTCTTTGGCGACTTCGCGCGCGGTATCGATTGCCTGTTGCTCTTGGTCTTCGCCATCTGTGAGCAGAATGACTACTTTGAAGTTATTATCTTTTGGGAAGGCTTTGGCGGCTTCGCGTATGGCTCGGCCGATATCACTGCCGCCTCGTGAAATACTGGTTTGGCCAATGGAATCCAAGTTCTCGCGGAAAGCTGAGTAATCGAGGGTTGGTGGGGTTTGTAGGAAGGCGTTGCCAGCAAACGCAACGAGTCCGATACGGTCACTCTCTAAGCGTTTAACCAGATCGATGATGGCGAGCTTTGCGCGCTCTAAGCGTGTTGGCCTCAGGTCGGTGGCGAGCATACTTTTGGAGCTGTCGAGCACGAACACGATGTCGAGGCCGCGTGCTTTGCGCTCGATCCAGTCCACTCCGTATTGCGGACGGGCGAGGGCGACGCCGATTAGTGCGAGGGCGAGTAGGATCAGGCCCGCTTTGAGAAGGGTGCGTTGTTGACTCGCTTTCTCTGTGAGTTGATCGAGTAGCCGTGCGGCTGCAAATCTGCTGAGCAAGGCTTCGCGGCGGCGAAAGCCAAACGCGAACAGTGCCGCGAATAGCAATACAATGAGCGGGGTGAGTATGAGCCAAAGCTGATTTTCAAAAGTCATGGCAGACGGCGATAGCGCGTGTTGCGCAAGAGTTGTTCTAGGGCGAGCAAGGCGAGGCCGAGGGCAGCTGGCCAAATGAAATATTCGGTAAAGGTGGCGTAAGAGCGAAGCTCGATGGTGGTGGTTTCGAGTTCGCTGATTTCGTCGTAAATACGTTCGAGGTCGCCGTCTCCAGTGGCATTGAAAAAGAGACCGCCAGTCATCTCCGCGATTTCGCGTAGTTCAGCCTCGTTGAAGTTCGAGTTTTCGCTACGTCCGCGATATACAGGTTTGCCGTCTTCGTCGCGAGCCACCCGGTTGTCGCGCGTCATCTCAGGAATTGGCACGCGGCCTGTTTGTCCCGTGGCGATAGTGTACACTTTAACGTCGTAACTTTTGGCCGCTTCAGCTGCCCCAATCGGAGAGATAGTGCCTGCGTTGTTTTCGCCATCAGTCAATAGAATGACGATGTGACTGCGCGCTTCATGGTCACGCAGACGATTAACACTGGCGCCGAGGGCAGTGCCGATGGCGGTGCCGCCACCGTCAATTTCGCCCAATTCGAGGCGGTCTAGGTTTTTTTTCAACCAGTCGTGGTTGAGTGTGAGGGGGCTGACGACATAAGCATCTGCTGCAAAGGCAACCAGCGCAATACGATCGTAAGGGCGCTTATCAATAAAATCGCGGACTACTTTTTTTGCGGCATCCAGACGTGTGACGACGTTTTTACGGGTAGAAAGGTCGAGGGCGCGCATCGAACCTGAGAGGTCGAGTGTCACCACAATATCGATACCATCCGCATCGGTGGTGTCGTTCATCTTGCCCATTTGTGGTCGAGCGAGCGCGGTGATTAATGCGGCGAGTGTGAGGATGCGTAGGCCGAATAGAAATTGCCCTGGGCGACTGCGGCGTGAGTGGCTAAGTGCTTTAACCAGTTGAATGCTGGAAAAACGCATCGCAGCTTCAGGGCCCATGCGCCCCGCCCACCAGGCGATGAGTGGTAATAGCAGAAGCAGCAAGAAGTACTCTGGATTCTGAAATTGAAAGAAGCTCATCGTGGCTGGACCTCCGGTGGTGTGGCTTCGACGACTTTTTCAAATTGGGCGATGAGGGCCGTGGCACTATCGGTGAGTGCGCTCCGTTCAGCTGCAGTGAGTGAAGCTTGGGCGAATTTGACGCGGTCGCAGTGCTCTAGGAATTCAGTGAGTGAGCTGCGAGCCTCCGGATTCATCTGTGGATGCCCGTCTAATCCTTGTAAGAATTCGAGCGAGGTGCGGCCGAGTGCAGCGATGCCTTTGCCGGTTTCAAAATAGCGGCGCAGGGCTAGCGAGCTAAGTATGGCGAAGCGTTCATCGTCCTCTAGAGTGAGTTCGGCGGCAGTCTTCAGCTCAGCGCGCGCGATGAGGTCCGGCAGCTCTGCTTGTGTGCGGTTGCTGCGTGCACGCATGAAGCGAAGGATGCCCCAGATGAGCAAGCCCAGTGCGAGCACGGCGAGGGCAATCATCACTCCGATTTGCCATGCCTCGAAGGGTGGAATTTCGATCGGGCCGCGCACACGATCAAGCGACGGACCTGGCGGGAGGTCGGGCAGCTGAGGTGCATTGGCTATTTGAGCTAGAAACATGGTTGGTGACTGTTTTCCTAATTCGTAATTTCCCTCTAGTGGCGGCTGGCGCGGCGAGCGAAGAGATTACGCAATGCGGGTAAGTAGGGCTGGTCGGTGTGAGCTTGAATCCAGTCGAGTCCTTTTTTGCGCATCTGGGTTTGGAAATGACTGTGGCGGCCGTCGGCAAGATTTGCGTAGCGCTGACGCGTGTGTTTGTTGCCTGTATCGACTTCGACCATTTCGCCGGTTTCGGCATCTTCGAGGGTGATTAGACCGACTTGGGGTAGTTCGCATTCGCGAGGGTCGCTGAGCGCAATACTGATCAAGTCGTGGCGTTGATTGGTGAGCGCGAGGGTGTCGAAGATGCCAGTGGCTTGCGATTCGTCGAGGAAGTCGGAAATCAGGAATACGACGGTCTTACGGCGTTGCACACGATTGAGATAATCGAGCGCGGCTTGGTGCGAAGTGCCGCGGCCTTTCGGCTCGAAGAATAAAATATCACGGATCAAGCGGAGGATGTGGCGGCGTCCTTTCTTGGGTGGGATGTAGTGCTCGACCTCGTCGGTGTAAAGTAGCACGCCGACTTTGTCGTTTTTTTGCGTGGCGGTAAACGCCAGCACACTGGCGATCTCTGCGGCGCGCTCGCGCTTGCTTTGCTCGACGGAGCCGAAGATGCCCGATGCGCTTAAATCGATTAACAGCATCAGCGTCATTTCGCGCTCTTCGCGGAAGACTTTGACAAAGGGGCGATCCATTTTGGCGCTAACATTCCAGTCAATCGTGCGCACGTCGTCGCCGATTTCATATTCACGCACCTCCTCAAAGTCCATGCCACGGCCCTTGAACGAGCTGTGGTAAGCGCCGGTCACGGAATCCGTCACTAGGTGACGCGCCCGTATCTCGAGGCGGCGAACTTTTTTAATGATATCTGCCGGAGTCATTCTTTGAGAGCTGAAAGGGGAGAGCTGAGACTTGAGGGCTGTGACTTGAGGGCTGTGACTTGAGAACTGAGTAGGAGACTTCTGGGGGATCCTAATTCCTAATTGTTTTTAAGGCACTGGCACGGCGTCGAAAATCGATGCGACCAAATCTTCGCTGCTGATCTCTTCGGCTTCAGCCTCATAGCTGGGGATCACGCGGTGACGCAGCACATCCATGCCGATCTCCTTAATATCTTGCGGGATCACGTAGGAGCGTCCTTGCATCAGCGCCCATGCCTTAGCGGCGAGAGTGAGGCTGATGGTGGCACGCGGGCTGGCTCCAAACTGGATGTACTGACCGAGCTTGAGGTTAAAACCTTCTGGATTACGTGTGGCGAGGATCAGATCGACGATGTAGTCGCGGATCTTGGGATCGACGAACACGTCGTTGACGTACTTACGCGCCTCACGGATGTCATCTAGCGTGGTAACTGCATCGACGCTTAGATTCGGATCAGTGGAGGCCATCCGGTCGAGGATTTCGCGCTCTTCGGCCTTGCTCGGATAGCCGACCTTGAGCTTGAGCATAAAGCGGTCAACCTGTGCTTCGGGCAGTGGATAGGTGCCTTCTTGGTCGATCGGATTCTCGGTAGCGAGCACTAGGAATGGCTCCGGCAGCGGGTATGTGGTGTCGCCGATCGTAACTTGATGCTCCTGCATCGCTTCGAGCAGCGCACTCTGCACCTTGGCAGGCGCGCGGTTAATTTCGTCGGCTAGCACGAGATTGGCGAAGATCGGACCCTTGCGGGTATGAAAAGTGCTATCCTTTGGGCTATAGATTAACGTGCCGATGACGTCGGCAGGCAATAGATCAGGGGTGAATTGAATGCGCTTAAAGTCGGCATCGGTAGCCGTGGCGAGGGTACGAATGCTCAAGGTCTTAGCGAGCCCTGGTACGCCTTCGAGCAGTACGTGTCCGTTGGCGAGCAAGCCAACCAGTAGACGGTCGACTAAATAGCGTTGGCCGACGATGACGCGGCCGATCTCTTGGCGCAATGTGGGAATCCACGCAGTCGCGGCTTCGAGGGCTTCGTTACAAAGGGGGGTGGTAGTTGCGGGTTCTGTACTCATAATTGTAAAAAATGGAAAAAACGTCTAACGGCAGGAGATCAATGACAAACTATCCTGCAAGAGGTTTCATAGAAAAAGATTGAGAAATTGCATTTTAACATAAGTTGTGCCTTATTGTCTCACATGCCAGCAACTATCTTAATTGTAGATGACGAGAAAAACACTCGCGAAGGCCTGAGTCTGGCTTTGCAAGACGACTACGAGGTCTATATCGCTTCTGGTGCGGCGGAGGCATTTAATTTGATGGAAGCGGAGACCTTTGACGTAATTTTGACCGATTTACGAATGGCTGGGAAGTCTGGGCTGAAAGTGATCGATCGCGCCATTAAACTGCCGAATCGCCCGATCTGCATCATGATGACCGCTTATGGCAATGTGGAAACTGCGGTGGAGGCGATGCGGCGCGGGGCTTTTGACTTTTTGATTAAGCCAGTGAGCTTGGAGAAATTAGAGATAATTATTCAGCGGGCGCTGCAGTCGCGCACAATTGAGGCGGAGAATGTGGTGCTGCATGAGCGCTTGGATAAGAAATACAGTTTTGGTGGGATCATCGGTAATTCGCCTGGGCTCATTGATGTGTTGGATAAAGTCAAACTCGTGGCGCCGTCGCGGGCGACTGTTCTGCTCGAAGGTGAAACTGGCACAGGTAAGGAGCTGATTGCGCAGGCAATTCACCAGAACAGCACCCGTGCGCGTAAGCCCTTCGTGCCAGTCCATTGCGCGGCCTTGGCTGCGAATTTGCTCGAGAGCGAGCTGTTTGGGCATGAGAAAGGTGCGTTCACTGGCGCGACTGAACGGCGTATTGGGCGCTTCGAGGCGGCAGACGGTGGCACCTTGTTCTTGGATGAAATCGGCGAGATCGATGCGTCCACACAGGTGAAATTGTTGCGCTTCCTCGAGACGCGTAGCTTTGAGCGCTTGGGCAGCTCTGCGCCAGTTAAAGTCGATGTGCGCTTGGTTTGCGCGACTAATCGCAATTTAACCGAGATGTCGAAGAGCGGCGAGTTTCGCGAAGATCTGCTTTATCGGCTCAATGTCGTGACGATTTATTTGCCAGCGCTGCGTCATCGGCAGGAAGATATGATTATCTTGCTCAATCACTACATAAAGGAGTTTAGCGAAGAGAATGCGGTGGCACCAGTCCGTTTGACAGCCAGTGCACTTAAAGTGCTTCGTGCATATCGCTGGCCAGGGAATATTCGTGAACTGCGGAATTTTTGTGAAAATAACGTCGTGCTCAAGCATGGCAGCGAAGTCACGGAGTATGATCTCGATCTCAAGTATCAGGTAAAGGCAGGTGGTTCACAGTTGCTAGAGACCGTGGCCTCCAGTTCGACCTTAAGCAAGGAGCAGAATGAGAAGCGGTTGCTGCGCAATGCACTGATCAAAGCCAGTGGCAATCGTACCCGGGCGGCCGAGTTAATGGGAATTAGTCGCCGAACCCTGCATCGTAAGCTGATTCAGTGGCCAGAGTTGGACGTTGCTAAATAGGTAGTGGATGACCGATTCGCTAACAAAAATCTGCCACCACTTTTCATTCAATCTGTGGCCAATTGTCAGTCAGCTTAGAGTTTGACTCTGGTTCCAGTGATGGCTGACATATCAGTGCCCCATTGATCTAATGTTATACATTTAAAAGCCCACTCTACTTATGTTTTCACGCCCCCTCCTTTTTCTTTTGGCTGCCGCTGCGGTGTCGACCGCGAGTGCTAAACAAGTCCGCATTGCGGCTTCCGACCTCTTGGCAGACTTTATCACTGAGCCGCTTCAAGCCTATGGAGAGGAGCATTCGATCGAATTCAAAGTCGATAGCATTGGTAGTTTACCAGCGTTGGATCGTCTGCGCTCGGATGAAATCGATTTAGCGATTATCGCGGTGCCAAAAGATACTGATGTGCCGCGTGACGAGTTTCGCGTTTTCCCTTTCGCATATGATGTTGCTGTGATTGCGGTCAATCAAAGTAATCCGATCAATGATATCAGTCTAGCGAGCCTCGGTGGTATTTTTGGCTCGAATGAAGAATTCAATTATAACACATGGGGCGACTTAGGTCTCTCCGGTTGGGGTAGTCGTTCGATTAAAGCATTAGTTGGGCAAAATAATGAAAGTATATCACTCGAATTATTTAAATTTTCCGTTCTCCGCGGTGGCCAAATGAAGACGACTGTGGCTTCGATTAAAGATTCCGAAGTTGAAGGCTTACTGTTGTCTGATGCCGCAGCGATCGCGATCTTACCACGTTTACCGAAGAGTGAAAAAGTCAAAGCATTGATGATTTCCAGTGAGGTAGATGGTCCCGCATTTAGTCCAACGGACGATAATGTGCATTATGGCGATTATCCGATTCGCTTAGCTTTCTATGCCGTTTACAAAGCGCGCGATGAAGCGCGAGCCAAGGAAGTGCTTCGTGTCTTGCTGGGTGATGATCTCGCCGCTTCGCTGCGCGACAATAACCTCTTCGCATTGCCTGATACGGTGCGCCGCAAGTTGACGATTGATTTAGATCTCGGAGAGTAATTTTATTTGAAAACGCATTGACAGAGGGGGCGAATTTAGAATTCTTTGCCACTTCTTCCTAAAAGCGAGCGTAGCTCAATTGGTAGAGCACCACCTTGCCAAGGTGGATGTCGAGAGTTCGAACCTCTTCGCTCGCTCCATTTTCGAAGCCCCCGTGGATTTTTTCTCGGGGGCTTTCTTATGTGCAAAAAGGAACAGGTCAGGCGCAGCCTCAGGCAACCTCTTCGCTCACACCATTTTTCGAAGC
>Ga0209195_1002243_pt1 | contig 11606 bp, 14 predicted proteins | sample COGITO_mtgs_1004_3_FD_184788 | JGI IMG/M metagenome (GOLD analysis project Ga0209195, IMG submission 184788) | Pelagic marine microbial communities from North Sea - COGITO_mtgs_100420 (SPAdes) (version 2) | ecosystem: Environmental > Aquatic > Marine > Epipelagic ...
GCAATTTGGTAAGGAAATGTATATGGATTTCCTAAATCTAGCAGACAATGAGGATGTAGGTGATTTTACAGATGTCTCCTCAGGTCGTGATATTACAATCACTACTGTAGGTCCTGAAGTAACAGGTACTTCTTATAACAAGTCATCAATCATGCCTAAAGTTAAAGAAACTCCTCTTGATACTAGTGCTGATGTAGTAAATGAGTGGTTAGAAAATCAACCAAACCCACTTGAAATTTTCAAACGTCATTCATTTGATGACATGAAAGAACATCTCCAAAATTGGCTATCCCCAGAAGATGATGAAAATGAAGGTGATATTATTGATGATGAAAAAGAAGTAGAAGCACCTACTCCTCAAAAGAATTATACTATCAAAACTCCAGCTGCAAAAGTAAGTAAAGCTGAAAAATTTGATTCATTATTTGATGATAGTGATGATGGTTTACCATTTTAATTAATTAATACATTATGGCAAAAAGAAAGAAAAGCGATTCGCTAACGGAAGCGGTCTCCAAAGAACTTAAAAAAGGATTTGATCTTAATAAGTTTAAGGAAAAGAAAATGCTTAACAATAGTGTTAAGTTTAAACCCCAACAGTGGATCCCACTTTCCCCTGCCTTTCAAGAAGTAACAAGTGTGCCCGGTATTCCAACTGGGCATATTGTTCTTCTTCGAGGTCACAGTGATACAGGTAAAACTACTGCTTTAATTGAAGCAGCAGTTAATGCTCAAAAAGCAGGTATATTACCTGTTTTTATTGTTACTGAAATGAAATGGAATTGGGAACACGCTAAACAGATGGGTTTAGAATTTGAAGAGGTAGTAGATGAAGAAACAGGTGAAATTGTTAACTATGAAGGTAATTTTATTTATGTAGATAGAGAAAACCTTAATACAATTGAAGATGTAGCTGGGTTTATTTTAGATTTGATGGATGAACAGAAAAAAGGTAATTTACCTTATGATTTGTGTTTCTTCTGGGATTCAATTGGTTCTATCCCTTGTGAAATGTCTATTAAATCAAACAAAAATAACAATGAATGGAATGCAGGTGCTATGTCTACCCAATTCTCAAACAATGTTAATCAGAAAGTAGTAATGTCTCGTAAAGAGTCATCACCATATACTAATACATTAGTTTGTGTTAATAAAGTATGGGCTGCTAAAGCAGAAATGCCTATGGGTAAGCCAAAAATGATGAATAAAGGTGGTTTTGCTATGTGGTATGATGCTACATTCGTAGTTACATTTGGTAATATAGCAAATGCTGGTACTAATAAAATCAAAGCGGTTAAAGACGGCAAACAAGTAGAATTTGCCAAACGTACCAATCTTCAGATTGATAAAAACCATATTAATGGTATTACAACTCGTGGTAGAATTATTATGACACCTCATGGTTTTATTGAGGATAATGAAAAAGCCCTTAAAGGATATAAATCTGATCAAGTTGAAGAATGGAGTAGAATATTAGGAGGTAGTGATTTTGATATTTTTGAAGAAGAATCATCAGAAGCTCCAACAAGTATTTTTGCTCAAGAGCCTGAATAAATACATATTAGGGGTTGGTTTTACCAACCCCTTTTTGTATATTTAAGTCAAATAAAAAGTTATGAAACAAAAAGATTACCTTAAACTCCTCAATGAAATAAGTGAGGGTAACGATATTGATTCCTCAAAAGAACATGATCGAGTAATATTAATCGATGGGTTAAATTTATTTTTTAGAAATTTTGCTATGATGAATATCATTAATCAAGATGGTGTTCATATTGGTGGTCTAGGTGGTTTTATAAGATCTATTGGGTCATTAATTAACCAAATCCAACCAACATCAGTATATGTAGTATTTGATGGAGTTGGCTCTTCTAACAATAGAAAAAACCTCCTTCCCGAATATAAATCCGGTAGACATACTTCACGTATTACTAATTGGGAAATATTTGATGATTTAGATGATGAACATAATTCTAAAGTTGATCAGATTGTAAGATTAATCCACTATTTAAAATGCTTACCAATAAAAACAGTTACTATAGATAAAGCAGAAGCAGATGATATTATTGCTTTTTATAGTAAACATTTACCTGAAACATATGATTCAAAGGTAATTATTGTATCTAGTGATAAGGATTTTCTTCAATTAGTAAACGAAAATGTTACTGTTTGGCGCCCTATGGAAAAAACATATTATACTAAACAATTAATTGAGGAAAAATTTGGTTGTTTAGCTGAGAATTTTATCTTATATAAAGTATTAATGGGGGATAATTCAGATAAAATCCCAGGTATAAAAGGATTAGGTGAAAAAGGCATATTTAAAAAGTTTCCTGAATTAAAAGAAAAAGTATTAACATTAGATGATATATATAATATTGCTGTTGATAAATTAGAGGAACACGTTGTATATGCTAGGGTAGTTCAAGATATTAAACGTTTAGAAACTAATTTTAAACTAATGGATTTAGATAAGCCTCTAATAGATGATAGTGATAAAAAATATTTAAAAGAATCTGCATCTTCTTTACCTCCAACTTTGAATCCTGAAGCTTTTTTACGACTTTATAACGAAGATGGAATTGGAAAAATGATTCGAAATATAGATTTTTGGATCAAAGATATATTTAAAATACTAAATAGTTTTACAGAAAAATAAGTTATGACATTAATTAATCTCTCACAATATGGACCTAACTTTCAAACGAAAGTTTTGTCATCATTGTTAACCCACAAGGATTTCCTTGTAAACATTCACGATATATTAAGTGAAGAATATTTTGATAATCAAGCACAAAAATGGATTATTAAAGAAATTCTAAAAAATTACGAAAAATATCATACAACACCTTCAATGGATATTCTTAAAGTAGAACTTAAGAAAATAGACAATGAAGTGCTTCAAGTATCTATTAAAGAACAACTTCGAGCCGCATATGAAGCTTCAGATGAAGATCTTAAATATGTAATTGAAGAATTTTCAGGGTTTTGTAAAAACCAACAACTTAAAAAAGCGTTATTAACAAGCGTAGATTTCCTTAACGCCGGAGATTATGATTCAATTCGTTCCATTGTAGACAACGCTTTAAAAGCGGGACAAGACAAAAATGTTGGTCATGAATATAATAAAGATATTGAATCCCGTTATAGAGAAGAAGATCGTGTTCCTATAGCTTCACCTTGGGAACGTATAAATGACTTAATGCAAGGTGGTCTTGGTGGAGGTGATTTTGGATTAATTTTTGGTAATCCTGGAGGTGGAAAATCTTGGAGTTTAATTGCTTTAGGTGGTTATGCTGTAAAAATGGGATACAATGTTTTACATTATACTCTTGAATTAGGAGAAGCATATGTTGGGAAAAGATATGATGCTTACTTTACTAACACCCCAGTAGATGTAATTAATAAACACAGAACTAAAGTAGAAGAAGCAGTAGGTGATTTAGTAGGTCAACTAATTATTAAGGAATTCTCCCCAGGTAAAGCAACAATCCACACTTTAGAATCTCATATTCAAAAAGTCACAGATCAAGGATTTAAACCAGATCTTATAATCATTGATTATGTTGATCTTTTAGGAACAAGAAAAAAGACTTCTGATCGTAAGGGAGAAATTGATGATATTTATATTAGCACTAAAGGACTTGCACGATCTTTAAATGTACCAGTTTGGTCCGTTTCTCAAGTAAATCGTGCTGGTGCAAAAGACGATGTTATTGAAGGAGATAAGGCTGCAGGGTCATATGATAAAATTATGATCACGGATTTTTGTATCTCTCTTTCTAGAAAACGGAAGGATAAAGTCGAAGGCACAGGTAGGTTCCACATAATGAAGAACCGATACGGAATGGATGGCATTACCTTCAATGTAAAAGCAGATACGTCTACTGGACATTTTGAAGTTTCTGACTATATAGAAAATGACGAAGAGGATACAGATGCCCCTCAACAACGTCAGGTTATTAAGGAAGTAGATTTTATGACAAGAAAAGAATTATCACAAAAATATTTTGAATTAAATAAAATATGAGCAAAAGTAAATTAATAGAAGAAAGAATTGTATATAAGCCATTTGAATACCAAGAAGCAGCTGATTATTGGTTAAAACAACAACAAGCACATTGGTTACATACAGAAGTTCCAATGATGTCTGATTTAAATGATTGGAATTCAAATTTAAATGAAACAGAAAAAAACATTATAGGTTCAATCCTAAAAGGATTTGCCCAAACAGAAACAGTTGTAAACGATTATTGGTCAGGGTTAGTAACGAAATGGTTTAGAAAACCAGAAGTTATTATGATGGCTACAACATTCGGCGCATTTGAAACAATTCACGCTGAAGCATATTCACTATTAAATGAAACACTTGGACTTGAAAATTTCGATGAATTTATGGAAGATGAGGCTACGATGGCTAAAATTGAAAACCTTACTTCTATTAGGGATAGTTTTAATGGTGAAAAAGATTGGCATGAAATTGCTAAATCACTCGCTATATTCTCAGCATTTACCGAGGGAGTTAATTTATTCTCTTCCTTCGCCGTCCTCTTATCTTTTAAGATGCGAAACAAGCTTAAGGGAGTGGGTCAAATTGTTGAATGGTCTATTAGAGATGAATCGTTACATTCCGAAGCAGGATGCTGGTTATTTAGAACACTTATCAAAGAGAATCCTGAACTCAAAACTTCAGAGCTTGAAGCAGCAATAAATGAAGCAGCTTTATTATCTTTACAACTTGAATTAAATTTTATTCGTAAATGTTATGAATTAGGAGATTTAGAAGGTTGCTCACAATATGATTTAGAAAACTTCATTAAAAATAGAGTTAATACTAAATTAAGTGACCTTGGATATAAAGGAATTATTTCCGATATTGACCCTACAGCAGTTGAACGTATGAAATGGTTTGATCACCTATCAGCAGGAAAACAACACACAGATTTCTTTGCTAATAGAGTGACAAATTATAGTAAAGGTAATATGGATTGGGATGAAAGTATATTTTAATTATGGATAATAATAGTTTAGTAGCAGATTACTCCTTATGGGAAAGAGGTAAAGATTATCCTGATTATATGGATGAAGTAGCTTTATCTACAATTAGTAAAGGATATTTAATGCCTGGGGAAACTCCCCGCAAAGCGTATAGACGCGTCGCTAATGCTGTAGCTGATAGATTAAACAGACCAGACTTAGCAAATAAATTTTTTAAATATATTTGGAATGGATGGATTGGTCTCGCTAGCCCTGTTCTCAGCAATACCGGTACTGATCGGGGTTTGCCTATTAGTTGTTTTGGTATTGATACTCCGGATTCGATCCGCGGTATTGGACTCACTAACGCAGAGCTTATGCGCCTTACTAGTTATGGGGGAGGCGTGGGAATTTCCCTTAGCAGAATTAGAGGAAGAGGAGAAAGTATAACTGGAAATGGAAAATCTGAAGGTATAGTCCCTTGGGCTAAAATTTATGATTCAACTATTGTTGCAACAAATCAAGGTTCAGTTCGCAGAGGAGCAGCATCAGTAAATTTAGATATCAACCATAAAGATATCAAAGAATTTCTACAAATCCGTAGACCTAAAGGTGATCCTAACAGACAATGTTTAAATCTCCACCAAGCAGTAATGGTAGATGATGCGTTTATGAAGCGCCTACAGGATCGAGACAGCGAGGCTATGTCGTTGTGGCTTGAAATACTTAAATCACGTGTAGAAACGGGTGAACCATATATAATGTTTAGTGATAATGTAAATAAAGATAATCCTTTAGCATACAGAATGAATAACTTAAATGTTAGTATGACGAATATTTGTTCTGAAATCACTCTACATACAGATGAGGAACATTCATTTATTTGTTGTTTATCTTCCTTAAACTTAGCTAAATATGATGAATGGAAAAATACAGATGTTGTTGAAGTGGCTACCTATTTCCTAGATGGTGTAATGGAAGAATTTATTGTTAAAACTAATGGTAAGGATTCTATGGTTCGTTCTCATAGACATGCTAAAAAAGGTAGAGCATTAGGTTTAGGTGTAATGGGGTGGCATACATTCCTTCAACAAAAAGGATTACCATTTAATTCATTAGCTTCTACAGCTTGGACTCATACTATTTTTAGTGATATTAGACAAAAAGCTGAAGCTGCCTCTAGACAAATGGCTTTAGAATATGGAGAACCATTATGGTGTAGGGGAACAGGTATGAGAAATACTCATGTAATGGCAATTGCACCTACTGTATCTAATTCTCGCATTAATAGCTGTTCAGCAGGTATTGAACCCCAACCAGCAAACGTTTATGTGTTTAATGGTGCTAAAGGAACATTTATTGTAAAAAATCCTGAATTAGAAAAATTATTAAATGATAAAGGTAAAAACCAAAGTAAAATATGGGATCAGATTTTAGCTGATAATGGTTCTGTTGCTAATCTACCTCATGATATTTTAACTGAAGATGAAAAAGAAATATTTTTAACTTTCCCGGAAATAAACCAACTAGCATTAATTCAGCAAGCAGCTGTACGTCAAAAATACATTGATCAAACACAATCACTGAATGTTGCTTTTGACCCAACAGATTCACCTCGTTGGATCAATCAAGTACATATGGAAGCCTGGAAGTTGGGTATTAAAACACTTTATTATTTAAGAACAGATTCAGTAATTAAAGGAGATTTAGGATCAAGAACAACCGATGATTGTTTAGCTTGCGATGGATAATATATATTTATATATAAAATTATAGGGGAGACATTAGTCTCTCCTTTTTTTTCATATGTATTAATATACAATTAAACAAAATTATTATGAAAAAAGTATTAGATTTTATTAAAAAAATTATTACAATCGTTAAAGATTGGGTAGTAGCTAACGGAGTTGAAGGTATTTTAGGTTTATTAGTAGGTTTAGGTCTTTGGGCCTTTGGTTACAAAATATATGCTGGATTTGCATTTGGTGTATTTGCTACTCGTAACTGGGATTTATTAAAAAAGTTAATTAAAAAATCATGAAAAATTTCTTCATAAATATGTTTGTAGGATCAGGTGGTACCTCACACAAACGTGTATTAGGTACTATCGGTTTTATATCCTTAGTAATATATCTATTTATTTGTAAAGAAGAAAATAAAATAGCAACTATTTCTGCAATTGAATACTTAACGATAGCAACAGTATTTGGAACTGTTGTTGAAAAATTTGTACCAAAATCAAAAGACTAATGCAAACATTAATAAAATGTCCTAAATGTAATACTGAATATGATCCTTCAGTAACACCTTATTGCCCTACTCCTAAATCTAATTATTTATGGATATTAGATAATGGTCATGGAGGTATAATTGATGGAGAATATCAAACTGCAGGTAAAAGATCACCTGTTTGGGAAGATGGTTCCCAATTATTTGAAGGTGAATTTAATAGAGCAATTGTAAATCGTTTGGTTAAAATGTGTGCTGAGGAAGGTATCGAATGTATTAATTTAGTAGATACACAAGAAGATATCCCATTACGTAAACGTACAGATAAAGCAAACGATATATATCGTGAAAGAGCGGATAAAGGAGGGAAATGTATATATGTTTCAATACACGCAAATGGTTTTAACCAAGAATCAGCAAATGGATGGTCTGTTTATACCTCTGAAGGTGAAACAAAATCAGATATAGTAGCCTCTATTTTAGCTAAAAAGGCAGAAATTGAATTCCCAAATGAAAAAATGAGGAAAGATACTCGAGATGGAGATGCTGATAAGGAATCAAATTTTTGGGTATTAAGAAAAACAGTAATGCCTGCTATTTTAAGTGAAAATTTCTTTATGACTAATAAAGACAATTGTTATTCTTATTTATTAAGTGAAGATGGTAGAAATAGAATTGCTAAAATTCACTTTGAAATGATTAAAGAAGTTGAAGAAAAACAATTAGTATGATTAAAAAAATAAAAGAAAGGATATTTCCTTTTTTAATAGCAACCTCTGCCCTGTCAGTCTCTGCTTCGGCCGCTTTCTATTCAGTTAGTGGCCTTAGCAAGCTATTTGCTGGAGCTGCATTTGCTGTTATAGTTATGGCCGCTTCATTAGAAGTAGCAAAATTAGTTATTGCCTCACTATTATATCAATATCGTAAATCATTACCTTTTTTATTAAAATCTTATTTATCAATAGCTTGTTTTGTATTGATATTAATTACCTCAATGGGTATTTATGGTTTTTTATCTGCGGCATATCAAGAGACAGCAGCAAAAGCTGGGAGTATAGATTCTCAAATAGCATTAATAGAGACTAAACGAGATAACGTTAAGGAACAACTCGCGGTATACAATGAGGAAAAAACAAGTATTAACACTGCCGTGAGTGAATTAAGATCAGGTTTATCTAACAATAAAATCCAGTATAGAGACCGGGAAACGGGTCAAATTATTACTACAACTTCTAGTTCAACTCGTAGAGCCTTAGAAAAACAATTAGATCAAGCTATTAATCGCCAAACCCAAATTAATACTAAGGTAGATACTTTAAACCAAAGATTATTTGATTATGAAACCGAGATAGTAGAAGTAAAAACAGGTAATGATATAGCTGGAGAATTAGGACCTCTTAAATATCTTTCAGGTTTAACTGGAGTACCAATGGATAAAATTATAAATTATTTACTTTTAGTAATTATATTTGTTTTTGACCCTTTAGCAATTGCTCTTGTAATTGCTGCAAACTTCGCTTTTGAACAGCTTAAAACTAAAGAAGATGATTTTTCTGATTTAGATGGAACTTTAAATGATGGTTTGGATGAAATTGAAAATTGGGATGAAGCATTAGAAGAAATATTAATAGATGAAATCCCTAAACCTGAGGAAGAAAATATAGATACAAATAATGATGGTTTAATATCTAAAGAAGAAGCAGAAAAATATGCAGATTCTAGAGCAGAATATTGGAGATTAGTCGCCCAACAACAATTAAAAAGAAAAAATAAACAACTATCCCAAGAAGATATTAAAACTTATAATTAAAGACTTCTGCGATTTTTGTTGGTTTCCCCAAAGAACGTTCGTATATTTACGAGGTAAATGAGTTACGAACACAAAATAAAAGTTATGACAAATCAAGAACAATACGATGCTCAACAAGAGTACAATTATTTCGAAATGTTAGTAAATACTAAAGAGTATGTTACTAAAGATGAGTATGAATTCATTATTGCTTATGACCCAACCGAAAAAAATAATTTCAGTTATGTTAATAGCTACTTAGGTGATTATTTAAATTTTAACGTTTATAGTGAACATGATCATGAAAAACGTCAATATGAAATGGAAGTAGGATAATGAAAAAAGTTTTATACCTCCACGGCCTTGAAAGTAAACAAGGTGGAGAAAAAGTTGGTTTTCTAGCAGGTCAAGCTTGTGTTTATGCCCCTGCTATAGATTATCGTGAGGAAGATTTACATGGTAAAATCCATAATATTATAATGGAATTCAAACCAGATCTACTTATTGGGAGTAGTATGGGTGGTTATGTTGCTCATGAATTTGCTAAAGCATTTAATCTACCAGCTATCCTATTAAACCCAGCAATTCATAGTCGTAGTTTTGAACCTGATTTAGATACCTTTATTTTAGGTTTCGATACTAAATTTATAGAACGCCAAATTGTATTACTAGGTAAAAATGATGAGGTTATCGATCCTGAAATTACTAAAAAGATATTAGGAGATGATAGACGATTTGTAATTGAAGAGGGGGAACACGGACATAGAACACCCCTCGACATATTTATCGACATATATAATAAATACAAAAATGAAATTTGATTTAAAAAAATATCTAGCTGAGGGTAAATTATTCGAAGAGGAAGGTTTTGAGAAAAACTCTTGGGAGTATCTTACAGATGAAGAAAAATCAAAATTTTCAGAAGAAATATTTGACTTAATAAATAATGCATATGCTCCTATAGGTGGTAACCCAAACTACCAATCACCATCAGATGTAGATGGTAGTGAAGGTGATGCTAATTATTTAGTCATTGATTTTGATGAAGATCCTGAATTTGATGCTGTAGTAGTTGATAAAGGTAAATCATCAGGTACTAAAGCAGCAGCTCTAGGACATGACAACTCAGGACCAGCTAAATCTTTATCAGTAAATTTTCTAGCAATAATGTTAAAACGTCCCGGACATTATATTGAAGTATCTGGTAAATTAAAAGATATTCTTTTATCTAAAGGAGTTCCAGTAGTTACCGATAAAGAAACTATTCAGAAAGTAATGAAAGGTAAAAACATCGAAATGAATGATGATGGAACTTATCAACGTATGTTAGGTGGTGAAAAACACACTAAAACTATGATGGGAAATCCATTATAAATTTGGTTCCCTGAGGGAGCGTTCGTATATTACGGGCGTAATAAGGAAATAAAAATAAAGGTTATGGATAAGGTAGAAGAGATCAATCAACTAATCAATGGGTATGCTAATAGCTTGATCACAGATGATGAGCTAGAGTTTATGTTAAATCTCTTAGGGGAGTAAAAAGAAAAGGTTATGGATTTGAAAAAGCATTTCAAAACAGCAACAGAAAAATTTGAATTTACTGTTCCTAATAAGTACTCAAGAAAAAAAGTACTAGAATTTACCCCAAAAGACCCTGAAAAAAACTATTCAGATGGTTATGTAAGTGAATTAAGCATTTTTGGCAAAGGCATGAATGTTAAATCAATTACTAAGGGTGGATTAATGTTGTACTCATATGATCTTTTAGATAATCAAATCACTGCTAAAATCAAGTGGGAAGATATTGAATTAGGTAATACATTAGATATATGAGACCCGATATGTACAATGTAGAGAATAAGGAACTTGTTCTTAAAGAAATAGCAAAACTCCAACCATTAAATTATAATCAATTTCGGTGGTGGCGTCGTTTTGACCAGCCTAATAAAGCATTAGACAAAAATGCTCCTCTATTAGATAAAATCCAAAATGGTGATTTGGAATTTTCACATTTTTGGTGGCAAGCTAAGTATACTGAGATAGAGTTAAATCAAAAACTAAATGAATCTATAGACTATCATCATTTTCTAGAATCATGTCAAGTAGATAGAGCTCGTAGAAAACGACTATATGAGGATTTTGATAAAAATGAATCTGAAACCCTTTTATATATTCAGAAACAATTCGTAAAAGAATTTCGTATGACTAAAGAAGACTATGAAAATGAAGTAATAGAATTTGGGGGTTCATTAGAGGATTTGTATCATCATTGTTTCGTAAAATATGGTAAAAAAATAAGAATTGAATCTAAAAGAGGAAGACCAAGAAAAATATGAATAAATTAGACGAACAATACCGAGGTATTTTAGCTGAACTTCTGTACAATGGAAAAGAAAAAAAAGATAGAACAGGCACTGGAACCTTATCTAAATTTGGAATGCAAATCAGACATAAAATGTCAGATGGTTTTCCTCTATTAACTACAAAGAAGATGGCAGTCAAAACTATGATGACTGAGTTGAAGTGGTTCTTAAAAGGAGATACCAATATTAAGTATTTGGTTGATAACGGATGTAACATTTGGAATGGTGATGCATATAAAAACTATGAA
>Ga0209195_1002244_pt1 | contig 11605 bp, 6 predicted proteins | sample COGITO_mtgs_1004_3_FD_184788 | JGI IMG/M metagenome (GOLD analysis project Ga0209195, IMG submission 184788) | Pelagic marine microbial communities from North Sea - COGITO_mtgs_100420 (SPAdes) (version 2) | ecosystem: Environmental > Aquatic > Marine > Epipelagic ...
ATAAAGTAGAAATCTCTGCGCTTCAAGAAGCTGGAGATGACTATGAAACTACACTTACGTACGTAGCAACACCAACATTTTAGGTTAGCCTGAAATAGAATTGAGTCGCGTATCAATTCACAAACTAATTCACAACGTGAACTAGTTGCATCATTCTTAATTGCAATAGAATAGAGCATTTGAAAAAACCCTATCTCCCACCACGAGACGGGTTTTTTCTTTGCTTTAAAATGTCTTTTGAATTTGTGTATAAATAATTCTCTCTACTGCGGGTAACATTGCTATAATAACTACACATGAATAAGGGTTTTATTTTATTTCTTTTCTGCCTGTTGTTTTTTTCTGCCTCACATACTGATGCTGCGCTGTTGTATATTGATCCATCTCAAACGACACTCCATCGCAGTGATACACTCAAACTGTCAGTTCGTTTAGACACTGATGATGAAGAATGTGTGAATGTGGTTGATGCAGTTATTCACTACTCAGAAAATATTGAAGCGATAGATATTTCTCGTGGCGCATCTATTATGAGTATGTGGGTTGAAGATCCTGTGATTAACCATGCAAATAGAACAATTTCTTTTGCAGGAGGTGTTCCAAATGGCTACTGTGGCCGTATCGCTGGAGATCCTCGTCTTACAAATGTTGTGGTCGACTTACTTTTTCAGTCACCTGGATTTGTAATTGGAGTGAAAAACGACACCAATATCGCTGAAATAACCTTTGATGACCAGACACAGGTTTTGCTCAATGATGGTTATGGAACTGCTGCACCGTTAAGTATGCTCGGAGCGTCTATAGAGTTATCCAAAACACCGGGACCCTCGATCACGAACCAGTGGAAAGAAATTATTGAAGCAGATGAAATTGAACCCGAAGAATTCAGTATTAGTTTAGAAAATACAACTAACGCGTACAGTGACCGATACTTCATTGTATTTAATACTACTGATAAACAGTCGGGTATAGACCATTATGAGGTCATTGAGGAGTCACTGGAAGAAGAAGGTTTGTTTGGTTTTAAATGGGGTCGTGAAGATGCACCTTGGAAAGAAATATCAAGCCCGTATGTTATCAAAGACCAGTCATTGAACAGTACCATTCGTGTAAAGGCGGTTGATAAAGCTGGAAATGAATACATAGCATCGTATATCCCCGACGAAGCTCAAAGAACTATAAGTGCTCAAACTAAAGTAATGATTTCAATTATTGCAACTGCACTCGTTATGCTCCTTGTTTCAATTTTTGCGGCACTCTACTTATTCTTAAGGAGAAGGAAAAAAATGAAATTGTACCAAGCAAATGAAACTGAAGAGTCTGAAGATGAGGAATAAATATGAATATTACCACTAACACAATTTGTCTGAGTATTAAACTATTATTCCTACTTGTTGTATTTGGATTTGCCAGTAGCACATTTGCAGCAACTTTATCACTTTCTCCAAGTACAGGTGTATATACCGCTGGTCAAACATTCACTGCACAGGTGATGGTGAATACATCAGGGCAAAAAATCAATGCAGCTGAAGGGACCCTCTCATTTAAACCTGGTGAGTTGAGTGTCGTGAGAGTCTCAAAAGGTTCAATCTTTAACTTATGGACAGCTGATCCTTCGTACTCAAATAGTGCTGGTACCGTTTCTTTCAGTGGAGGTTCACCATCAGGGTATCTAGGGAATTCTGGTACGGTACTGTCCATTACATTCAAGACAAAAGGTGCAGGAAACCCAAGGGTAAGCTTTTCTGATGGGTCTGTCCTTGCAGCAGATGGACGAGGGACCAATGTTCTTACGAGTATGAATGGCGGCTCGTTTACTATTGTGTCAGCTGCTGTAGTTCCTGAACCTGAGACCATTGAATACATAGCACCTGCAAATACCCCGTCAGCACCCAAAATTACCTCTGCAACCCATGCCGATAGCGAAGGTTGGTATACGGCCAGTACAGCAGAGCTTCAGTGGGTACTTCCTTCCGATGTGATTGCTATGAGAACGTTACTAGACGAAAATAGCGGTTCAATCCCAACTAAAGTGTATGATATCCCCCAAAATTCGATAACACTTAGTGAACTTGATCAGGGTATCCAATACTTCCATTTGCAATTCAAAAATGCAGATGGATGGGGAAGGGTGTCCCATTATCGACTCGCAGTTGATTCTGAAAATCCAGAATCCTTCACAATTTCTCTCGCTGAAGATGCTGATCTGTCAAATCCAGAACAGGTTCTTGTTCTTGAGGCTGTAGATACTGCGTCAGAAGTGCAGCGATTTGGCGTACAGATTGATGGAGGTGATCCATATGAGTTTATTGATGCTGAAGCATTAGGGCTGCTGAAACTGCCTTCATTAGAGCCAGGTCATCACAGTGTTATCATTGAAGCTTTTGATCAGGCTGGTAACAGCAGGATTCAAACATTCTCATTTGCAATTCTTGCTTTTGACAAACCTCAGTTTACAGAATTCCCAAGTGAAGTTTCACAGGATGTAATTCCTGTTATCAAGGGAATTACTCGACCTAATGCAGAAGTTGTAGTCTCAGTAACAAAATTAGGTTCTGATACACAAGAGATAACACTCATGAGTTCAGAGTCCGGTGAGTTCATTTACATACCAAATGCTCGATTCTCCCTGGGAGTGTATGAATTGTCAGCTGTTGCATATGATCAACATGGTGCACAAAGTGAAATAAGTGAAGTGGTTCGCATCGCAGTCCAACAGCCAGGGTATGTACGACTTGGATCTTTCATGGTGAGTATACTTTCAGTGTTTGTTCCATTGATAGCCTTACTCGCATTGTTGCTCCTGAGCTTCTGGTACCTATTTACAAAATTAAGAAAGTTGCGTATTGGTGTCGGCAGGGAATCGCGCGAAGCGCTGCAGATTCTTGATGCAGAATTTAAATCTTTGCAAAAAGCATTTACTGTAAAAGCTGAAACACTTGCATTGTCTCGAAAAACTAAAAAACTGACTAAAGCTGAGGCTTTATTAATTGAACAAATGCAAGAGGCGTTAACTGCGTCACAAAAGAAGGTTGCTAAAGAGATTACTGATGTAGAAAATATCGTTGAATAATATGAAAAATACAAAAATGAAGTGGGTAACTGGAAGTTTGGTGATTTTAGGAATATTATTTTATGCAACTTCGGCATATGTACATACACAGCAGGCTGAATATGTGGCTCAAATGGAGCTATTGATTGCCAAGCAAGAAGCAACCCTTATATCAATTGCCGAAGTAACTGATCGCGACGGAGCTGATGCAATTGTCTCGGCAATTGTTAAAGATTGTGACTTACCAGAAAGAGAAAAATTTGATGATTTACTAAGTAGACTTGGTTCACTTAATCGAACACAGCTCGTGGAGGTAGGACAACTCTTTAATGCATGTGGAAATTTCTATGCGGAACGTAAGGCGGTAATGGTCGCACGATTTGTACGTGAGTTTGATGTATACAGAGACTACATCAATCTGCTTACTATTGTTGATTCACGAACTGATACTGTAACGTATCCTGTAGAGAAATGGAGTGAACTAGTACAGTATGAAATACAAAGGAGCGAGTTATCAGATGATCTCGTTAGAATTCAAGATGAAATAATTCAATCTCTTCTGGCTGACGTTCCAGTTCAGTCTGAAGAAATTCTTGAAATGACAAGTGAAGCAACAAACGCACGAGAAACACTGGGCTTTATTGGGGTAAAAATTGATACACTGCGCGAGTCTTTGATTAGTTTATGATTCTTATACAAAGGGTATATAACTGGATAACAGCACCGTATCGGCATAATAAAAGTCGAACGGTGCGTTATGCGTTCCCACTACTTTTTGCCACAGCTGCTTTCTTAGGAGCTTCTGTTATAGATTCAGAGACTCAGTCATACATCACCATTGAGTCATCTGAAAGTTCTGTTAGAGCTGAAGAGTTATTTACTATTGATGTATACGTATCTGCACATGTTCCTGTAAACGCAGTTGATATCAACCTTACATTCCCTGAAGCACAAATAGAAATTTTAGGCATAGATACAGGTGAATCGGTTATTACATTATGGACAGAACAGCCGTATGTTGAGGATAATTCGGTCATTCTTCGCGGAGGGACCTTTAGAAAAGGTTTTCAAGGAGAGCATTTAATCGCTACCATTAATGCAAGAGCAAATGCATCCGGACTGGCAACTTTTGAAGTATCGGATGTGGTGTTACTCGCAGGTGACGGGAGTGGTTCATCTGTTCCTGTCACCGAGAATGAAAATGAGTTAGCAAAACTGTATGTAGCCAACAGTGATGGAACATTTACTACCCGCGCTCAAAATGGATCAGGGATTGAAGCAACGGTTACCGTCCGTATAGTTACTGATATTGATGGAGATGGAAAAGTCACGCTCGCTGACATCAGTCGATTTATGGCTGCTTGGAATTCAAAGAACGAAGTCTATGATTTTAGTGGAGATGGCAGAATGACTTTCAAGGATTTTGCCATAATCTTGGCAGATTCATTTTTGAGGTAGCTCCACAATTTTCTGTGTATAACTGAAAATACATATGTTCTATAAGAGTTATAATTAGCTTGTGTGATGGGTAGTCTCGACTACCGAGATGTACAAATCGGTACTCGAGATATGTTGTAAAATATAATCATTTACTCATATATGCTCGATCAACGTGGAGCCGAAGAAAAGGGCTTTATAACCCTTAAAGAAGCAGCCAAAATTGCGAATTACACCCCAGATTACGTTGGGCAACTTATTCGTGGAGGAAAAATTAAAGGTGAACAAGTGTACAGTAATGTTGCTTGGGTTACTACAGAAGATGAGATTCATGCGTACATGATCGATAAAACCAGAACAGTCGAAAGTAGTTCTGGCGGAATATCAGCAACTGTACAGCAGTTTTCTTCGTATGTTCTGTATGGGGTGATTGCTTTCTGTGCAATCACGTTACTATTCATGCAGTATGTACTATATGTTTCAATAGATGCTGGAATTAGTGGTGTCTATACGTCTGAAGTAGCCGATATTCAGTTTGAGGAAGAAGTAATAGCGATATCGTCTCTCTAAAATGAACATGCGCCGGACACCTATACAAAATAAACGAGTCAAAAAATCAACACTCTATAGTGTGGTATTTGATGTTGTTGCAGTGCGCTATGTTGCTGCTTTTGTATTTTTGTTTTTTGTGTTCCAACCAATTGTGCCTGCATTTGCTTCGGAGGATGTTCCTCAAGAAGTGGAGGAAGAAAACACCGTAGCATCAGACCCCGAAACTATTGAAGATGTTCTGGAAACAACTGAAGATGTGGATGTGGTGAGGTCCTCTGAAGATGAGATACATAATATGCAAGAAGTCGAGTTAACTGATCCTGAAACTGACAGTGCCACTGAAAGTGAGACAGTAACTTCAGAAGACGTTTCTGAATCTATTGAGTCAGCTTCTGTAGGTGAAACTGATGTGGTGCCTGGTGAAGAAACAAGTAGTGCTGATGAAGTAACTCCCTTAGAGGAAACTATTTCAGTTGAGGATTCAGAACCTGAATCCTCCGTTTCACCGGACACTGATCTACAAGGAGATTCCTCAGTTTTTGAGGCTGGGCCTGAAGAGGGTATTGGGCAAAATGATTCAGAAACGGTGGGGCAATTACTCGAAGCCACTTCTACTGAATCATCTGAAGAGGTACCGCTCCCTACAGGTGATACTGAAGTGACAACAACAGAAATGCAGGGCCTTGGTACAGAAAGTGAATCTACCACAGAGAGTTCCTTATCGACTGTAATTGAAATAGAGGACACTGATATAGAGACTGGAGATGTTAGTGATGCTGACACTACTTCTGCTACCACTACTTCTGATGCTACTGTTGCAGGAATTGCCACAACAACCGAAGAGATTTTATTTGATCCAGTAGCGCAAACGCAAGAAGAAAATCTAGACAACGAGGTGCCTGAGGTAGATTCTGACTCCATCCAGACAGACGACGAACAGACAACGCCTGACGACGTTGTTGTGGCCACACCAGAAGTATCTTCGCTAGAATCGGTACAAGTTTTAACCAATGCGGAGAATCGGCATCAGTTTGGTGAGTCAGAATGTGTCGATGTTGGGGATGGTGCATTCTACTGTAGTAAACAAGTTGATACAGAAGCACAATTAGAAGATGGTGTATATGTTCAAAAGGATGTTGATGGTGACCGTGAAATCTTTTTACGAGAAGATGGAAATGTGACAAAGGTAACAAACAACATGTTTGAGGATGGGGCACCGTCGTATGACAAGAAGCGTGGTGAGATTGTATTTCACCAGCTTATAGAAGGAAGATATCAAATTATGCGATATGTCGTTGATTCTGGGTTTGAAACACAACTCACAAATACACATGAAAACAATATGGAGCCTACCCAAGTTGATGGCGTGGTGGTATGGCAACGATGGGTTGTCGACAACTGGGAGATTGTACTTCTTCAAAATGGAGACATTACAGTAATTACGGACAATAGTCAGCATGATGTCGCACCGACTATTCGTGATGGTTATGTGATGTGGCACACCACAGATGCTTCAGGTGGTAAGCTTCTTTCTGTATACGACATTGAAAATAAAATATCAACCACTATTGCAGATTCTGATGGCGGACATGTTGAAAATCCACGATTTGTTTTGGTGTATGACACCACATTTGAAAATGGAGATACTGTAACCAAGGAATACGACCCTGAAACAGGAGAAATCAGACCAATCGGTTCAACCTCGACACCTGCTCCTAATGAAATTCCTCCTCCTGATTCAACAGGTGAAGTTCGTGCACTTATAAATATAAAGACTACAACCAAAGACGATACTGTTGAGGAGTTTGATGATTCAGATACTCTTACAAAAGGAACCTCCACAGCACCTTCACCAATAGGGACTGAACCAAATGCGTCAACGACAGATATGGTGACGATTTCGGATCTTGATCTCGCAACCACCACAAGCGAAGTACTTGAACTTACGGATTTTGATATTATCGTAGAGCCGTATAGTGCCACCTCAACAGAACAAGGAGATATAATGGCCACAACTTCATCAGAATCTGAAGCATGATAGGGATATTTTATGTGCGCAGCAGGTCTTTTCTAAAAAAGAAAAAACATTTTTTTTCTTTTTTTCTTGGTCTGTGCATTCCAGTTTTATTTTTCAGTATTAGTGAATTGATTATTGCAGACGTTGGGGCAATACGACCAGACGGAAATGGAACGACCGTAGCAGGAGTCGCTACTGGAGGATGCGCAATATTCGATTGTCTCAATGACGTCGTGACTGAGCCTACTTCGCCTGACTCGGGAACAGACTATGTCACCTGGGCAAACGTTGATTCAAGTTTTTTTGATATGGGTACCATCTCCGACGTTGCTTCAGTTTCATCGATCACTGTCTGGGTATTTCATAATGAAACGGGCTCAAATATGCGGACTGCAGTTGGTCTGTATCAAACCAATGAGTCTACGGTCATAGGAACACTTACAAACCTTGCATACAGTAATGGATCTGCTTCATGGGATTCAGTTACCTTTTCAGGGCTTTCATTGACACAGGCAGACCTCAATACAATGAAGATTCGCGTTGACTGTGACAAGGTTTCTGGAGGCTCATCAAAAGAATGTGTAGGATTTGCTATGTATGCAGACGTAACCTATGTAAAACAAATTGAGGTAGATGTGGCAGCCAATGGTACACAGCAAAATGTAAACGTAGGTGGAACAAATGCCCATGTCGGTGGTTCGTTTGCTTTGAGTAGTTTGACCGGCACTCGTAACGTCACTTCAATCACGGTAGCTGAAACAGGTACGGTCGATGCCCAGATAGATTTAGATAATATAAAGCTCTTTTATGAGCTCGATACCACAGGCGGTGATGGATACAACTGCTCGGACCAGACTTACGCGGGGACCGAAACACAATTTGGCACCACTGACACTGATGGATTTTCAGGAGCCAACGGCACGTCAGTCTTCACTGCCTCACCAGGGCCAGTGATTACTACTACTGCCACCATGTGTGTCTATGTGGTTTTAGATGTTCTCGATACAGCAGTCGCAGCAGAAACAATTGAGATACAAATTACCGATCCTTCAACGCAAATTGGTACCAGCGATTCAGGAGATGTGCAACCAGCAACGGCAGTTGCTCTCGCTGGTACATCGGTATTACTCGCACCAAAACTTGAGCAACTTCATTACCACTGGCGAGATGATGATGGTACAGAAAGTGCCGCATCTTCATTGACGGGAGGTGCCGATGACACGGTCAATAGTACACTCGGAAAACTAACACCAACCCGCCTTCGTATGGAGGTCAGTAACGAAGGTAATAGTACATCTGCATCAACACAATACAGACTAGAATATGGTCGAAAGGTTTCAACGTGTGCCGCTGTGACATCTGACTCGTCGTGGACGGATGTAGGTGCAGGAGGAGGGGACTGGGATATGTATGACTCAGCAAACCTTACCAATGGAGCCAATACTACCGACATCGCTGAATCTATAGGTGGTGTTGCAAACTCACCAGGACATACGTTTCTTACACCCAATGGTGGAGTCTTGGACACAACCTCTCAGTCAGGTGGTATTACACTTACTTCCACACAATTTGTCGAGCTCGAATATTCTATTGTCTCCACAGCATCCTCAACTGAAGGGTATACCTATTGTTTTCGGGTAACAAATGCAGGGTCAATCATTGATGTGTATACAGCATATCCCGAAGCTACAATTCTTGCTGATGTGAACGTCGCTGCAAATGGCACGCAGAAGGTTACGATAGGTATCCCTACTACAAATGCAGAACTTGGAGCAGATTTGGTGATTACTGACAACATTGTGGGAGATTCAACGGTGACCTCAGTCACGCTCAGTGCAAGTGGAACTGTTGATTTTCAAAATGATATCGACAACATAGAACTTTGGTATGATCTGGACACCACAGGAGGTGATAGCTACAACTGTTCAGACGAATCATTCAATGGTGATGAATTGCAGTATGGTTCGACTGATACCGACGGCTTTACCGCTGGCGGTCTATCAACATTTACACAAGACAGAGTAATAAATCCAACTCAAACACTTTGTTTGTATGTGGTCTATGATGTTCTGAGTTCTGCATCCAATGATGAAACGTTCGATATTAAAATTCTGGATGCGTCGACTGATATAACCATTAGTAGTGGAAGTGTATCACCAGCTGCATTGGTAGATTTTGCAGGAATAACAACACTAGTTAATAGTAGTATTAAACAAAAACATTACCATTGGCGGAATGATGACGGGAGTGAAACGGGAGCAACATCTGCGACAGGAGCCGAAGATACTCAACTGGAGAATTTAAGAGCAACCGTACCAAAACGTATTCGGCTTGGGATAGCAAATGAAGGAAGTTCCACAACACTTGCGTATCAGTTTCGGCTCGAGTATGCGCTTCGATCGGGTTCTTGTGCAGCATCAACTGGCTGGACCGACGTCGGCGCTGCTGGCGGAGCGTTTGATATGTCTGACTCTGTGAATATTGCATCTGATGGCCTGAATACTACCAATATTGCAACTTCAACTGGTGGTGTGACTGATGTGGGGGATACCTATCTTACGACTAATGGCGCACTGAAAGATACCTCTTCTCAAACGGGAAGTATTACACTGCTCGGAAAAAACTTTGTTGATTTGGAATATTCCATCACTGCAAGTACCTCTGCAACTGAGGGGGCTGTGTATTGTTTGCGTGTGACGGATGCAGGGACGCCTATTGCAAACTTTTATGAACAATACCCAAAGGTGGAGATAAAACCGAAAACTGACTTTTATATTCAACGCAATCGCTTCACTATGTCGGGGACTTCTCAGACCATAACTGCTGGTACCGAATATGACGTACCACAAGCATCGACTACTGCATTTATCCGTATTACAAACACAAACAACACCGGGGCAGGTGGTGGGGCAACGGGAAATGCTCGAGATGTGACCGTATATATAAGTAATCCAAGCAACATAGAAAATAGTATTACCTTTACACGTCCTGCAGGAGCGACCGGTAACACAGAAGTGTCTTGGGAAATTATTGAGTATGTAGGAGCCCCAGGAGGAAATAATGAGTTTACCGTGCGGGCACAATCAGTTGCCACCTATGTGAGTGGAAACACAACGGTTTCAACACCAACCGTGGCAGGTATTGTTGATGATACTGACGTTGCAGTGTTTATCACAGGGTCAGTCAATCCTGATATAGGTGTAAATTACCCACTGGGTAATTCTACAGCTGCATGGAATAGTGGCTCCGATATTGCTACATTCACACGTGGTGCCAGTGGGAACACCTCTGGGGTGAGTTATGCGGTGGTTGAATTTGTGGGAAATAATTGGAAGATTCAGCGAAGTGAAAAGAACTACAGTGGTGTTACCCCCGGGAACGTCACGACCGCATCCATAGCACCAGTAGGGAGTCTTACGCGTGCGTTTTTACATGTACAAAAAAGAATGGGGGCCGGGCTGACTACTCATGGTGACTATGGGCATCAGGTTTTTTTGTCAGGTATGGGACAGATATCATATGCTCTTGATTCAACTGCTGGTACTCCTGCAAGTCACACGTCCGTCGCGTGGGTTTTTGAGAATACACAAACTGTTGGGACGACCATGGTTGTCGAACGTTCAAATGGTAGTCAGTCGGGAGGGACCGCACCGGTAACGCTATTAGCGAATATTGGTAGAACTGTGGGTGATATACAAGATGCATCAATTTTTATGAATAACACGGGAAATGAACCAGGAGGTGGAGGAGGGACAAACTCGTTTCCTGAGCCTATGATTGCTGCCCGTCTTATCTCTACTACACAGTATGAGCTATTGGTCCCAGACACTAATGACTCACGAAACTGGCGCGCAGAAGTTGTGGAATGGCCAACAGCAGCAAGAGATATCGTGCAGAATTATTATCGTTTTTATGTTGATAATGATGCGCTTGATCCAACCGACCCTTGGCCAGCTGGAGGAACTGACATAGGAGAGAATACAGAAATTACCGTACTGGACAGCCCTATTGCTAAGGATGAGGTCGCTCGACTACGCATGACACTCCAGATATCTTCTGCGGGAATGGAACCGGGTATTGATTCTTTTAAACTACAGTATGGAGAATTAGAGAGTACATGCACTGGTATTGGTGAGGAGGATTGGCACGATTTAGGCGACATTGGGAGTACAACCGCTCTTTGGCGTGGGTACGATACGTCCGTTACGGCTGGAACTAATCTTTCAACCGATCCTCCGGCAGGTGGCGCGCTTAATATTATTTCAGTAGCAGATGTTGCGGGGACGTTTGAAGAAGAGAATGATTCTGCACTTACACCGTTTGTTGTTGATCCGGGAGAGGATGTGGAGTTTGATTGGGCGATACAAAATCACCTTGCTACTGAGAAAACAAGCTACTGTTTTAGAATGCTTGAAGCAAGTGGAACTCTTTTTGAAGACTACACTTTTTTCCCAACAATGAGGACTGCAGGGTATACCCCAACACTCAATCAATGGCGTTTTTATGACGATGAAACAAATGGTACACCATTAACACCACTTGCGTTG
>Ga0209195_1002252_pt1 | contig 11567 bp, 7 predicted proteins | sample COGITO_mtgs_1004_3_FD_184788 | JGI IMG/M metagenome (GOLD analysis project Ga0209195, IMG submission 184788) | Pelagic marine microbial communities from North Sea - COGITO_mtgs_100420 (SPAdes) (version 2) | ecosystem: Environmental > Aquatic > Marine > Epipelagic ...
CAGTTTTAAGTCAGGAGGAAAAAGAGGCTGGTGTTGCTTTAATAGATATAGGTGGAGGAACAACAGACTTAGCAATTTTTAAAGATGGTGTTATTCGTCATACAGCTGTTATTCCATTTGGTGGAAACGTGATTACAGAAGATATTAAAGAAGGATGCTCAATTATAGAAAAACAAGCGGAATTGTTAAAGATAAAATTTGGATCTGCTTGGCCAGGTGAAAATAAGGAAACAGAAATAGTTTCTATTCCAGGATTAAGAGGAAGAGAACCTAAAGAAATTACACTTAAAAATCTTTCTAAAATTATTCATGCTAGAGTTCAAGAAATTATAGAGCATGTTTATTTAGAAATAAAAAATTATGGCCATGAAACACAAAAAAGAAAATTAATTGCTGGAATTGTTTTAACAGGAGGTGGTTCTCAGTTGAAGCATTTGAGACAATTAGTAGAGTATATTACAGGAATGGATGCTAGAATAGGATACCCCAACGAACATCTAGCTGGAAACTCTGATGATGACCTATCTAGTCCTTCATACGCAACAGCAGTAGGGTTGTTAATGCAAGGTTTAGAAAATCATTCAAAAGAGGAGAAGGAACAGGATGAAATTAATGTTTCTGAAAAAAATACTGAGGAGCTTACAGAGCAAGAATTAGAGGTAAAGCCAAAAATTAAAAAGAAATCTTTCTTTGACAAGTTTACAGACGGATTGAAGGAGTTTTTAGATAACGCAGAGTAATTAGAAAAGAATATATAAACAAACAAAATAAAAAAGTTATTTTTATGAGTACAGAATTCGATAACATTTTATTTGATATGCCTAAATCACAATCCAATACAATAAAAGTTATTGGCGTAGGTGGTGGAGGAAGTAATGCTGTTAATCACATGTATCAGCAAGACATCAAAGGGGTAGATTTTGTGATCTGTAATACAGATGCACAAGCATTAGAAAACAGTTCAATTCCCAATAAAATTCAATTAGGCGTTGATTTAACTTCAGGGCTTGGTGCTGGAGCTAATCCACAGGTTGGAGAACAAGCTGCAAAAGAGAGCATTAAGGAAATTCAAGAGATGTTAAATACCCAAACCAAAATGGTGTTTATTACAGCTGGAATGGGAGGTGGTACAGGTACAGGAGCTGCACCAATTATAGCTAAAGTTGCAAAAGATATGGATATTCTTACTGTAGGAATTGTTACAATACCTTTTCAGTTTGAGGGAAGAATGCGATCAAAACAAGCCCAAGTAGGAATAGATGAGTTACGAAAAAATGTAGATTCTTTAATTGTTATAAATAATAATAAATTAAGAGAAGTATATGGAAACCTTGGTTTTAAAGCAGGATTTTCAAAGGCAGATGAGGTATTGTCTACTGCGGCAAGAGGTATTGCAGAGGTAATTACACACCACTACAAACAAAACATTGATTTACATGATGCAAAAACTGTACTTTCTAAAAGTGGAACTGCCATTATGGGATCAGCAAAAGAATCAGGTACTTCAAGAGCTAAGAATGCAATTGTAAAAGCATTAGATTCTCCTTTATTAAATGATAATAAAATTACAGGCGCCAAAAACGTTTTATTATTAATTGTTTCTGGAGCAACTGAAGTAACACTTGATGAGATAGGTGAGATTAATGATTTTATTCAAGCAGAGGCTGGTTTTGAAGCTAATATTATCATGGGAATTGGAGAAGATCATGAGTTAGGAGATGCGATATCTGTTACAATTGTTGCTACTGGATTTGCTGCTGATCAGCAAAACAATATTATAAATACAGAGGCAAAGAAAATTGTTCATACCCTAGAAGATGAACAAAAAGCCACTTATGACTTTTCAAGTGATAATGCCCCAAAATCTCATCCTATAAATGAGATAAATAGTACTTTTGAAAAGAAGATCATACATGTATTAGAGGATGACGATGAAATTCAGGATTCACAGATCAAGGATGAAATTCAAATGGATTTAATTCCTACTTCCGAGTTCATTAAAAACAGTGTTGTTATTTATGATGAGGTTCTTTCTGAGGCTATTTCTGAAGAAGACTTTATCATCACCAACACCACACCACAAATTGAAGAAACAGTTATTGAAGAACCACAAGAAATTCAAGCAGATTTATTATTTGATCTTCCTTTAAATACTAATGAAGAAAATAAAATAGATGATGTTACTACTCGTTTTGAGTTAACCTCTGAAATTTTAGATATAGAAGTTAATGATGCTCAAGAAATCATATTAGAAAATAATGAAGTATCCCTCAAGAGACATGTATTAGAAGACTTTGATATCCAACCGACTATTGGTAAAAGTTCTTCTATATCTAAAGCTGAAAAAGAGGTTGAAGAGGAACTTCAATTTGAATTAAAAACATCGCTTCCACAGACGGAAATTAATGAAATAGCTGCAACTAGCGAGGAGGTTTCACCATTAAGTCTTACCATTACAGAACTTCAAAAGCGGGCTGAAGATAGACGAAATAAGATGAAAGGATTCAATTATAAATTTACAGATCAATTGAATAAAAATATAGATGATATTGAGCGTCAACCAGCGTATAAGAGGTTGGGGATTAGTTTAGATGATGCAGGGTCAACCATCAGCAAATCTAAAACTAGTTTAACCACCGATGATAAAGAAGATATTCAATTAAAGTCCAACAATTCTTTTCTTCATGATAATGTAGATTAAGAAAACTTAACCCTAATTATCCCTGCCGCACTTGTACCCTTTAAGTGCGGTTTTTTTGACACAAAAGTTTAAAAAAATAATTTTTATTATTTTGGTTTACTACTTTATTGTAGTGCTTTTTGTATGCGGTCAATAGCTTCTCTTAAAATATTTTCAGATGCTGCATAGGATAACCGAATACAATTAGGAGCTCCAAAAGCAGCTCCAGTAACTGAGGCCACGTTAGCTTCCTCAAGGAGAAATAATGAAAAGTCATTGGCATCTTTAATGTGTTTTCCTTTGATGGTTTTCCCGAAGAAATAGGAAATATCAGGAAATACATAAAAAGCACCGTCAGGGATATTTAATTTGATTCCTTCTATTTTCCCAAGAAGTTCTAAAACAATATCTCTACGAGATTTAAACTCGTCTACCATATACTGTACTTTAGAAACTGGAGCTAGTACTGCAGTTATAGCTGCTCGTTGTGCAATACAATTTGTTCCAGATGTAATTTGTCCTTGCATTTTTGTACATGCTTTAGCGATCCATTCTGGTGCTCCGATATACCCGATTCTCCAGCCAGTCATAGCAAAAGCTTTTGCTAGACCATTCACAGTAATCGTTCTATCAAACATGTTTTCGATAGCAGCAAAACTAAAGGTTGGGTTGCTGTAGTTTATATGCTCATAAATTTCATCAGATAGTACATAAATTTGAGGATGTTTTTCCAAAACTTTTGCTAAAGCCCTGTATTCTTCTTCCGTGTAAATTGTTCCACTAGGGTTATTAGGTGAATTAAAAAACACCATCTTAGTTTTTGGTGTAATAGAGGCCTCTAACTGTTCTGGTGTAATTTTAAAATCAGTTTCTATAGAAGACGGTATTTCGACGAATATTGCTTCACATAAAATTGCAATCGCAGAGTAACTTACCCAATATGGTGCTGGTAATAAAACTTCATCTCCAGGATTAAGAAGTACTTGAGCAACATTAGCAATGGACTGTTTAGCTCCTGTAGATACTACAATTTGACCCGGTTTGTAGCTCAAGTTATTATCTCGTTTAAACTTAGTACAGATGGCTTCTTTCAACTCCCCATATCCATCTACAGGGGTGTAAGAATTATAATCTTGATTGATTGCTTCTACAGCTGCAACTTTAATAAAGTCTGGTGTGTTAAAGTCTGGTTCCCCTAAACTTAAACTAATAATGTCTTTACCTTCAGCTTTTAATTCTCTTGCCTTTGCTGCCATAGCCAATGTTTGAGAAACAGGCAGGCTATTTATTCTATTCGATAATGGATACGCCATTGGTATTATATAATTATAATTTTTTATGCTATTTCTGGATTTTTACCTAAAACACCCAGGTGTCTAAAATGTTCTATAATGGCCTTACGAGTTGTTTTATATTCATTGTAAGGTAAATTAAACTCTTTGGCTGTTTTTTTTACAATTTTAGCCAACTTACCATAATGAACATGAGATATATGAGGAAAAATATGATGTTCAACCTGATGATTTAGCCCCCCTGTGTAGAAATTTACGAGTCTGTTACTAGGAGCAAAGTTAGAGGTGGTATATAATTGGTGGACTGCCCACGTATGTTCTAAATTCCCATCTTTATCTGGTATTGGCATTTCTGTATTAGGTACAATATGTGCTAATTGAAAAACTAGGCTTAAAATCATGCCAGCTGTATAATGCATTACAAAAAAACCAATAAGTATTTTCCACCAAGCTATGTCTAAAACAGCAAGAGGTAAAACGATCCATAGAGAGTAATAAACGAGTTTAGAGACCACTAATTTTGTCCACTCTACAGCTGGACTAGGAAATTTACCATACGATAATTTTCTTTTCAAATAATTATGCATCTGTTTAATATCGGTAGTAATTGCCCAATTTATTGTTAATAAGCCATAGAGGAAGATAGAATAGTATTTTTGAAGCTTGTGAATTTTCAACCATTTAGAATGTTTAGAAAAACGTATAATTCTCCCGGCATCAATATCTTCATCATGGTCTTTTATATTGGTAAATGTATGGTGTAAGACATTGTGTTGTACTTTCCAATTGTATACATTACCGGCAAGAATATAAATGCTACTCCCCATTAATTTATTAACCCATTTTTTACTAGAAAAAGAATCATGATTACTATCATGCATTACATTCATTCCAACTCCAGCCATTCCAACTCCAGTTACAGCCATTAGAATAAACATCAACCACTGTGGCATTTCAACTGTAAGAATTAAAATAAAAGGCACTAAAAAAATAGAAAACATTATAAAGGCTTTGGTGTATAATTTCCAATTACCTGTTCGCTTAATATTATTTTCTTTAAAGTACGTATTTACTCTTTTATTGAGTGTTCTAAAAAACTTTGCCTTATCTATTCTTGAAAAATTTATTGACTTCATAAATGGGTGTATTGTTATATCTCAAAAATAAACATTTTTGAGTACGATATGGTTATAAACGATTATTATTTAGAGGAATTGTTCTATTGATTAATTACTTTTGCCATATATTCAAAATCATGGATTTACTTTTAAAATATTTTCCGAAATTAACACAAAATCAAATTACACAATTTTCAAAACTGCAAGAGCTGTATAAAGATTGGAATTTAAAAATTAATGTGGTCTCTAGAAAAGATATTGATGAGCTATATTTGAGACATGTGTTACACTCACTAGGAATAGCTAAAGTAGTTCAGTTTAAACCAAACACAAAAGTGATGGATGTTGGAACTGGGGGTGGTTTCCCCGGTATTCCTTTGGCTATATTATTTCCAGAAACACATTTCCATCTTGTAGATAGTATTGGTAAAAAAATAAAAGTGGTAAATGAGGTAGCTGAGGGCTTAGGCTTGCACAATATTTCAACCACGCATGGAAGAGTTGAAGAGGTTAAAGACACCTATGATTTTATTGTTAGTAGAGCAGTGGCTCAAATGGAAACGTTTGTTCGCTGGACCAAAGGGAAAATTAATAAAAAGCAAGCGCACAAAATTAAAAATGGAATTTTATATTTAAAAGGGGGTGATTTAACTGAAGAGTTAAAAAAATACACCGCAGTTTCAATTTTTAATTTATCAGATTATTTTAATGAAGATTTTTTTGATACAAAAAAAGTGGTGCATTTGCCCATGAAGTATAAAGGCTAAAAAGTAAGAATATGGCATTAACTCCGTCCAATAATTTTCAGAAAGGCATTGCTGCTCCTAAGTTCACATTAGTAGATACCATCTCAGGAAAAAAGGTTTCTTTAGAGGAATTAAAGGGAAAGAAAGGAACAGTTATTTTCTTCATTTGCAACCACTGCCCTTTTGTAATTCACATTAACAAAGTCTTAGTTCAAATCGCTAATGCGTATAGTTCTAAAGGGTTTAGCTTTATTGCCATTAGTAGTAATGATTCAGAAAAATACCCGATGGATGGCCCTGCCCAAATGAAAATTCATGCTGAAAAAGAAAATTATCCGTTTCCATATTTGTATGACGAAACTCAAGAGGTCGCTAAAGCTTATGACGCTGCATGTACTCCAGATTTATATGTTTTTGATAGCAATTTAACATCAGTATATCATGGTCAATTAGATGATTCTAGACCTGGCAATGATCTTCCAGTTACTGGGATAGATATTCGAGAAGTTTTAGATCTTCTTGAAAGTGAAAAACCGTACACAGGTATTCCTAAGCCTAGTATAGGCTGTAATATTAAATGGAAGTAAATTTAGGCAGTATTATAACTTCAAGATCTTATGAGTTTCACTTTTGCCATTTGAAATAATTTGGATAAAATAAATACCAGGAGTGAGGTTTTGAGTATTTACTTTTAGGGTGCCATTAATTAATTGATGGGTTCCGTTTAAAACTGTTTGAGATTGATTGTTAAAAACCCTATAACTTACAGTTGCAAATTCTTTTTCAGAATGTACTTGTAATATTTCTCGAACTGGATTTGGAAAAACAATCCATTCCTTGAGAGCTCCTTGAGCATTAAATTTATCAATTTCGAGTGTTTGTCCGTAGCATTCTTCATCTACTGAAAATGAATCTTTGATAAGCTCATTTATTTTTAAATTTGCAAAGCTTTCATCAGTTGAAAAGTTAAAGAAGGCCGAATCAATCACTGTATCATCTGCGCCTAAAAAATTTTGCAATAAAGTACCTAATGTTTGTCTGTAATCAAATTGTACAGTTTTTAATTGGTAATTATTATCGTCAGTTGCCTCGCTTAAGTCTACATTAGTTCCAGATACTCCCCCATTAACAGGATTTCCAAATACAAACATGGGAGCAATTTCTCCATGATCTGTTCCTAAACTTCCATTTTCTTTTGCTTTTCTTCCAAATTCTGAAAAGGTTAACCCAACAATATCGTCTGCCAGTCCTTGTTGGTCTAAGTCATCTACGAAAGACTTAATAGCCTCAGAGACTTCGGTTAATAGGTCGTTATGTTTCCCTTCAATAGATCCGACTGATTGAGATTGATTATCATGGGTATCAAAACCACTAATTCTAACAATATAAACCTTAGACTCTAAGCCTCCGCTTATTAATTTAGCTACAGTTTTAAGTTGGTTTGACAAATCTGAATCAGCGTAAGAATTGGCATTGCTTCCCGTATTAAATGCATTCGAAATTGCTTGAGAGTACTGATTAGATAATTGGTCAGTTTCCGCAATATAATGAAGCTCTAAACCATAATCACTGTCTGGAATATTAGTTGGTGCGTCACCTCCTAAACCACTTAATTCTGAATAGAAACCCGATGGATCTTGTCCGGAGATATTAATTGCTAAACCGTGCTCTGTTTCTCCATGGAACCCTAAAGAGGTTTTATTAGAACCAATTTGAACTCCCAAAGGGTAGCTGTCAGTTAATTCATTTATGTAATACCTCTCCATAAATCTTCCAATCCACCCAGAATCATTTCCGTTATCCCAACTATTTCCATCATTTCCTGTAGAATAAATATCTGTAGATGCGAAATGACTTTTATTCTGGGAAGGATATCCAACAGATTGTAATATGCGCATCCTACCCTCATCATATAAATCTTTAAAACCCGTTAGAGCAGGGTGAAGACCAATCAATTGATTTTCTGGGAGCGTACTGTCTAGAGTAATGAAAGAATTTACCCCAGAGTTTGGTATTTTTAGTGAAGGTCTTAAGTTCGCATAGGCATCATATTCGTTAATGGGTATAATGGTGTTAAGACCATCATTACCACCAGCTAGATTTATTAGAACTAACTTACGATTTGCAATATCACAAGTTGATAAATTAGCAGTTTTCAATATTGCCTTTATTTCAAGAGGAAGTAAACCAATAGCAGATGCCGTTGCAGAAAGTTTTAAAAAATTTCTTCTTTTCATATAATTCTAGGTTAATTGAAATTCTGTAGCATTTATTAGCGCCGTAAATAATGCCTCTAGTCTAGATTTAACAACAGTCTCATCATTAGAATTCAAATATTCAGACCAAGCATCTGTCCAATAATATGCGGGAAACCCCTCTAATAAGTTTTCTGTAAAATAATTTTTTCTGTCAGCATCTATACTTTCAGGATATAGTAAATCAGATAATTCTGTTACTAATGAAATTGCATCAGATGGGTTGACGATATGATCTCTCACATAGTTAACAATATTTAATTGTACATAAATTAGACCATTATTGCCTATTTTATTTCTACCACTAATAAAACTTTCAATTAATTTATATCTACCCAAAACTGTGTTCGAAGAGAACCAATGTCTGTCATAATCAGGTTCTTGGTAATGGGCTGGATATCCTGCAACAGAATCAGGGCTATATAAAATGAGCCCACTACTTGCTAAAAAATAATTATGCACAAAATTAAAAAATCGATAAAAATCAATATTGTTTGTTGAAGGGTTTGCAATTTCAAGTTCAAAACATGAACTTATTTCAGAGATCATTTGTAATGGACTTTTTACTATTGATCCTATAATTTTATCAGTTTCATTTGCAATGTCATTGCCAAAAAAGTGCTCTGAAGACAAAAGTGTTTTTACAGTCGGTAATAACTCATAGTTGTTATTTATGAGTTCACTGGCCAGAGGACCAATAATATCATTTTCAATTTCATCAGTAATTTCACTTTTCACATAAAAACGATACAGTTTTCTACAAAAAGATTTAGCAGTTGCCTCTTTTTCAAATATCATTTCTACAAATGCGTCTAACTCATTAATAATGGTCTCCTCTGAATTACCTCCTGTAATTGTCTGGTTATCAAAAGCGCTGCTAAATGTTTTATTTGTTGTGTCATGATTCCCTAAAGCTATTCTTCCTTTTGGAAGATTTGTATCAGGGTCAATGATACTTCTGTCGTATTGAACTTTGATGCCAGAGAAAACTTTTGCAGCCTGCTGAATATCTAATTCTGTATAATTTGTATAATTTCCCTCCGTTATTTGAGGCCCTTTTAAAATGGTAAATAATTCTAAAAACTCTCGTGCATAATTTTCGTTCGGATTATTTGCATTGTTAGTTGTATTGTTGAGGTATATCAACATTGAATTGTCAAAGGTTATTTTTTTTGCTAAGATTTTTATGTTACCATATGCATAGAAATCTAGTAGACGTAGATGGTCATAAAAATGTGTAGAGGTTCCTGTACCCCCGTCTTTAGAAACGGTAAAAGATGTATGTAGAAAAAAAGTTAGCTTATGTCTTAAGCTTGTTTGATGTATTGCATTATACCACCACCAACTTGATACGATTCTCCTTTTTCTTGATTGACCGTTAAAAGTGTTAGGAAGTTCTGAAGACGAAAGCCAAAAGGCATCAGGACTCTCAGTTGGGAGTGGGTCGTAGGGCTCATCCCAAGCATTAGTTCCATTAAAAGATAAATTATTTAAAGCATCATTAATGTTTAGCGCAGCAAAAGTATTGATGATCTCCTTGTCATAAGCAAATGATGCTCTTCTTAATAAATGTTTTGCTTTACGCAATCCAAGAACTCCGCTAATTGGTAATAAAGATGCCAAAAGAATAATTTTATAGAATACTAAAGATAAGACTCTTAATTATAAAAAAGGTTTAAATTTTTTTATAATTTATTGCTATCTTTTTCAAAACTAACACCTTAGCATGAAAAAGACTATCAAATTTAAATTTAAACCTGTAATTATTGAAGCAAAACGATACTTAAACAACTTCTACAAATAGTCCTTCTTCAGTTTTTGTAACCTTTGCAACCTCTTTTTTTGTTAAGCCTTTAATGGTTTTATCCCATTTTTTGTTGCTCAATCCAGACTGGTTTTTTAAGGCTATTAAATCAATTTTTTCTGCTTTAGTAAGCATGGCTAGAACAGCTTTCTCTTCCTCATTTAATTCAACAGAGGGCGCTTTTTGTTCAGGTCTCATCTGAGGAAAGAATAATACTTCTTGAATAGATTGATTGTTGGTTAAAAACATAATTAATCTGTCCATTCCAATTCCCATTCCAGAGGTAGGAGGCATTCCATATTCTAAGGCTCTTAAGAAATCATGATCAATAAATTCTGTAGCTTCATCATCTCCTTTTTGAGCAAGTTTTAGTTGATGTTCAAAACGTTCTCGTTGATCTATAGGATCGTTTAATTCTGAATACGCGTTGGCAATTTCTTTTCCACAAACCATCAATTCAAAACGTTCTGTGAGTTCTGGATTGTCACGGTGTTCTTTACAAAGCGGAGACATTTCTTTAGGATAGTCTGTAATATAGGTGGGTTGAATGTAATTGCCTTCACATTTCTCTCCAAAAATCTCATCGATTAACTTTCCTTTCCCCATCGTCTCATCAACAGCAATATTCATTGCTACAGCAGCTGCTCTAATTTCATCTTCTGTTTTCCCAGTAATGTCAAAACCCGTAAAATGCTTAATAGAGTCTGTCATGGTTACTCTTGCATAAGGCGCCTTAAAATCTATGGTATGTTCTCCAAAAGTAGCAACTGAAGTTCCGTTTACTGCAATAGCACAATGTTCTAATAATTGTTCTGCAAACTCCATCATCCAGTTGTAATCTTTGTACGAAACATAAATTTCCATCGCTGTAAATTCTGGATTGTGGGTTCTATCCATCCCTTCATTTCTGAAGTTTTTAGAAAACTCGTACACCCCGTCAAAACCACCTACTATTAATCTTTTTAAGTACAATTCATTAGCAATTCTCATATACAAAGGAATGTCTAGAGAATTGTGATGTGTTGTAAAAGGTCTTGCTGCAGCACCACCAGGGATAGGTTGTAAAACAGGGGTCTCAACTTCAAAATAACCAGCGTCATTAAAAAACGATCGCATGGCATTAAAAAGTTTAGTTCTTTTTATAAAAACTTCTTTCACATGTGGGTTTACCACTAAATCTGCATAGCGTTGTCTATATCTTAGTTCAGGATCTGTGAATGCATCATAAGTAACACCATCTTTTACTTTTGGAATTGGTAAGGGTTTTAACGATTTTGAAAGTAAGGTAAACTCTTTTACCATCACAGTTTTTTCGCCAACTTTAGTCGTAAAAAGTGTTCCCGTTATCCCAATAAAATCTCCTAAATCTAGTAATTTTTTAAAAACAGTATTGTACAAAGATTTATCTTCTCCAAGACAAATTTCATCTCTGTTAAAATATACTTGAATTCTCCCCTCGCCATCTTGTAACTGACCAAAAGAGGCTTTACCTTGAATATTTATAACCATTAATCTTCCCGCAATAGTTACTTGTTTACCTTCTTTAAAGTTGTTTTTTATCTGCTTAGAATTAGCATCTACAGGAAATAAATCTGCAGGATAAGGGTTAATACCTAATTCACGTAATCTCGTTAGTTTTTCTCTACGTACAACTTCTTGTTCTGATAATTGC
>Ga0209195_1002253_pt1 | contig 11566 bp, 11 predicted proteins | sample COGITO_mtgs_1004_3_FD_184788 | JGI IMG/M metagenome (GOLD analysis project Ga0209195, IMG submission 184788) | Pelagic marine microbial communities from North Sea - COGITO_mtgs_100420 (SPAdes) (version 2) | ecosystem: Environmental > Aquatic > Marine > Epipelagic ...
AAAAGTATAGAAAATAAAAAAGCGTTGCTAGAAGCAACGCTTTAAATATAAAAATTGAAGTAATTTATTGAATCACTAATTTTTTAGTAGTTTCTGCATTACCTTGTTTTGCTTTTAAAATATAAATGCCAGTTTTTAACTGAGATACATTTAACCTATTATTAATAACATCGCTATTAATAACTTGCTTTCCTATAATATCAAAAACAGAAACACTCATAGCAGCCCTGTTTTTACTAGAAACATTTACATAACCTAAATTAGTTGGGTTAGGGTACATTGCAAAGTCTTCAATTTGGTTTTCTTTGGTTCCTAAAGTTTCTCCAAAAGTTTGAGATACTATTAAATTATCAACTAAAATAGTTTCATCTCCAGATGAATTTGATTGACGTAAACCGAATGATACTATTGAATCTCCTGGATCAGCTCTATCTTCACCCATTATTGAAGTATCTCCTTCAGCCGAAGCGTCCACCCAAAGTTGAGATATATTAAGTGCTTGGTCAAATTTAACTACTACTCTATATGTTGTTCCAAACGTCAAATCAGTAGCCCATGTAGCATCCGCCGTACTTTCATCTGAAGCAATACCAACAGAAAAATCTCCACCACCAGTAGGAGCGACTATATCAACACGAGCAGCGAAATTAAAAGCAGCATCCTTAAAATGTGCGAAGTATTCAAAATCAGTTCCAGTAATTGGAGCAGCAGCATTTACAGTGATATCTATACCAAAATAGATGACACCTGACACAGGGCTAAATGGCAAATTTGCATCTTCAGAAGATCCTACTGTATTAACAAGTGCTTGTCCAGATGAGACCAATAGATCACCAGCAGTTCCACTATGGTTTGCCCAAGCTCCATTACCAACCAAACTTCCGTCTGCATATGCAAAATCTTCAGTTGCTAATATTTGCCCAAAAGTAAAGCCAGATATTAAAATTGTAAAAAGTAAAATGTAAAGTTTTTTCATAATATGAGATTAATTAATTATTAAGCCCATAATTTATGAATAATTAATGAATAATTAAAATTGATTAAAACAAAAACCCATAAAGAGTTGTTAAATCGGATTAAAAACCATTTTACAAAAAAAAAGCGTTACCATTTCTGGTAACGCTTTTTAAGCATATTAATTTTTTTATCTATTTTATTACAAGTTTTCTTGATTCGCTGATGTTATTTTCGGTAATTCTTAAAATATATACGCCTTTTCTTAAATTAGAAATATTTAATTCTTTACCGGATAAAACGGTAGTAAAAACGCGCTTTCCTAATACATCAAAAACTTCAATATTTTTAATTAAACTTAGTTTAGATGCAATGTTTATAAAGGTTCTTTGATTATTGACAGGGTTTGGGTAAATAGATAACCCTTCAATATTTGTCTGTGTAGAGGGATTTATAACATGGTTTTGCGCATCCATATTATGGGATGTAAAACATGTTAAGGCTACGAATAAAAATAAAAAGTAAACGTTTTTCATACACTATGATTTGGTTACATAAAGGTACTAAATTAGTACAAAAGTGATGCCAAAACAGTGTTAAAGATTAGGGTAATTGGTCGAAAGTTTAAATTAAGGTCAAGGGTTTGTTATCATAATGTTATTAATTTCTAGAATTTAATAAAATCATGTTATTAGCTTATCTTTACTTCAATAAACAAGAATACCATTAATGAAAGAAAAGGATATTAAAATATTATTGGTTGATGATGAGCCAGATATTTTAGAAATAGTGGGTTACAATTTATCTAGTGAAGGTTATCAAATTATTACCGCTGCGAATGGACAGGAAGGTGTGGAAAAAGCAAAAAAAGAGCTTCCGCATTTAATTATATTAGATCTGATGATGCCTGAAATGGATGGTATTGAAGCTTGTGAAATTATTAGAAAAAATCCCGATCTAAAAAACACAATAATTACATTTTTAACAGCGAGAGGGGAAGACTATTCTCAAGTCGCTGGTTTTGATGCAGGTGCTGACGATTATATTACAAAACCTATTAAACCAAAAGTATTAGTAAGTAAAGTTAAAGCACTTTTAAGACGTTTTAAGGAAGAAGATGTTGAAGACACACTTAAAGTTGGTAGCTTGATTATTAACAGAGATGAATATAAAGTTGTTTCAGAAGGAAAAGAAATTATTTTACCTAGAAAAGAATTTGAATTATTATCTTTACTAGCGTCCAAACCAGGAAAAGTGTTTAAAAGGGATGAAATTCTTGATACTGTTTGGGGTAGCGAAGTTGTTGTTGGTAGCAGAACTATTGATGTTCACATTAGAAAGCTTCGTGAGAAATTAGGAGATAATAGCTTTAAAACCATAAAAGGTGTAGGCTACAAGTTTGTAGATTAATGCAGGCAAAATTTAAAAAATCATACCGATTTGCTGCTCGTACGGCATTATATATCACGTTATATACAACACTCTTAATGAGTGTTTTTTTGTATTACTTTAGTAATCTGGAATGGTATTACCCATTGGTGTTTTCTGTTTGTATCTTTCTCTTTTCCTCGATTATTATTCAATACAATGTAGAACGATTTATTTACAAACGAGTAAAAAAAATCTATGATGACTTAACACTTCTTGAATCTGTAAATTTGGCTAAAGGCCCAATTACAACAGATATGCAAACCTTAACTCAAGAAATAGATAAGTTTGCCCGAGACAAGAAAATTGAAATTGAAACCCTAAAAGTTAGAGAAGAGTATAGAAAAGAGTTTTTAGGGAATGTATCCCACGAATTAAAGACGCCTCTATTTACTGTTCAAGGTTATATTTTAACATTGCTTGACGGTGCCATGGATGATAAAAATATTCGTGAAAAGTATCTTGAAAGAGCTAGCAAGGGTATTGAAAGGTTGGGTTATATTATTAAAGATTTAGACATGATTACCAAACTAGAAGTTGGAGATTTAAGTTTAAATATGGAAGTTTTTAATATTGTGGAGTTGGTCGAAAATGTATTTGATATGTTAGAAATTAAAGCGAGCAGAAAAAAAACATCATTAATTTTTGATAAAGAGTATCCTAATCCAATAACGGTAAACGCCGATAAAGAGCGTATTCAGCAAGTTTTGGCTAATTTAGTAGTAAACTCTATAAAATACGGAAGTGAAAAAGGAACCACAGAAGTGAGCATAGAAAATCTTATAAAAAATAAAGTTATAGTTCGTATTACTGATAATGGCGAAGGCATAGAAAAAATTCATATACCGCGTTTATTTGAGCGTTTTTACCGTGTAGATAAGAGTGGTTCAAGAAAAGAAGGTGGTTCAGGTCTTGGGCTCTCCATTGTAAAACATATTATTGAGGTGCATAGAGAAAAAATCTATGTAGAAAGTGAGTTTGGTGTTGGTAGCGAGTTTTCTTTTACTTTAGAAAAGGCTGAATAAATCGGTATAATCAATTTTAAAATCAAAAGCTTTCAAACCCTGATAAGCGTTAACTTTATCTAACTTTTTTAAATTAAAATCCTTTTGTTTACAGCTAGGGACTAAACCCATTTCAGTAAATCGTTTTGCTAAGTATTCTTGTTCAAACTGTCCTGGTGTAGGGATAAAAAAAGCCTTTTTATTAAGTTTGGCTAAATCCATAACCGTTGTGTAACCCGATCTTGAAATCACTAAAGCACTTTCGTTAATACTTTTTTCCAATAATCTAGAAGTCATAAAGTTATAAATAGTGATATTTCCTAAAGTCTTAATGGTTTGTTCTTTCTCCATAATGCCTCTAACAAATAGCACTTTTCCGGAGTAACCTTTTAATTCGTGCAGTAACTTTTCTTCAAGCATAGTACGCTGAGGTTCTGGACCAGAAATTAAAACCATTAAATCATTTTTAATTTCAATGCGAGTATTGGTAAACCTGCTTAAAGGACCAATATATGTTGTAGGAACATTAATTTTTTTCAAATGACCTAATTTCCCGCTTAAGTTAATCTCCCCTTGGGTATCAGGAATCCAACAAGCATCAAATTTTTCTATAATTTTTTGATGAATTTTAGTACTGAACCAAGTGGTGTTACCGCTTAAAACGTTCAATTGGTGTGTCATAAAAACAGAAGGTACTTTTTTGTTTCTAACCCCAAATCTATTATCAGAAATAATTCCAGAAATAGTGTTATGCTCTAAAATAGATGCTATGGCTTTTTTTTCTGCTTTAATCGCCTTTAAAAGTTTTGGCAAATCCTTAAGAAGTTTCAATTTAAAAAGCTTCCCGTTTTTGGTGTAAGTTATATTGTAGGATGGTAATTCTAGAGTAGAAAGATCTGGAAATTCTTTACGCAACAAGGTTAAAGCAGCTCCGTCACTAGCAATAACGGGCACAAAATCCTCAGCAATTAAAGCGTTTATTAGAGGTATACAACGCGTAGCATGCCCAAGACCCCAATTTAAGGGCGCAACTAAAATTTTTTTTTTCATTAATACGTATTATGGCGTGCCCACACGGGTCGGGCTTTCCGCTATATCTTTCTGCGAAGCAGTCCCGAATTTGTTTCGGGATTTATAAAATTAGTTACTTACTCAAAAGTTTAAAATCCATCTTTCATTGCTTCACATAAAGGATGCCGCTTCAATCCCTCACGCGCTTTTTTGCTAAATTCAAAGATAAGATAATAAGGCTCTCGTATAATTCCTTAATTTTACCAAAATAAAGTAATAATAAATAGTTAATAAACTTTGGGAAGCAAAAATAAACTCAGAAGATTCAACGAAAACGAAACATTTTCCAATGTCGTTCAACCTACAAGGGATGAGTTGGTTAGTTCAAATTTTAAACTAAAAGGAAATTGGAGGGAAGAAGTTTTTAAAAACAATAATCCTTTAGTTTTAGAATTAGGGTGTGGTAAAGGTGAGTATTCGGTGGCATTAGCTCAAAAATATCCAGACAAAAATTTTATTGGTATCGATATTAAAGGGGCACGTTTTTGGAGAGGTGCCAAAACCGCTATTGAAGAAAATATTCCAAACGTAGCCTTTCTTCGCACACAAATAGAACTAATTGACCATGCATTTGCAGAAAATGAAGTAGATGAAATTTGGATTACTTTCCCAGATCCACAAATAAAATATAAGCGCACCAAGCACCGCATGACTAACGCAACATTTTTAGAGCGTTACAAGCAAATATTAAAACCAGAAGGTGTTGTAAACTTAAAAACCGACAGCGAATTTATGCATGGTTATACTTTAGGTCTCTTGCACGGAGCAGGACATGATGTACTTTATGCCAACCATAATGTGTATAAACAAGAAGGTAGTCCCGAAGAAGTAACTAGTATCCAAACTTTTTATGAATCGCAATATTTAGAGCAAGACAAACCAATTACCTATATTAGATTCAAAATTAAATAATAGTGAACATAACCATTATCTTCTTTTTGGGTTTATTTTTTGCAATGATTGGAGTCATTCCTCCAGGGTTGTTAAATATGACAGCAGCCAAAATAAGCTTAAAAGAAGGCCATATAAGAGGGATGGTGTTTTCTGCTGGTGTTTGTGTAATCGTTTTGATACAGACTTATTTAGCCAGTATATTTGCGCGTTATTTAAGCATGCATCCAGAAGTTATTGGCGTTTTAAGAAGTGTCGCTCTGGTGATTTTTATCTTGATAACTATTTATTTTTTGTTTGTAGCTAAGTCAACACCTAAACAACAAATAGATCCTAAAATAAAGAGTAAGCATAGTCGATTTTTTCAAGGCATTTTTTTATCGATAATAAATGTGTTTCCAATACCATATCAAGCTTATATGACCATTACTTTGGCTTCATTTGGTTGGATGACGTTCGAAAAATCAAGCATCATGGCTTATGTAATTGGAGCCGCTACAGGAACATTTGTAACGCTCTATATGTATATTTTTTTCTTTGATAAAGTAAAAGGGAAAACATTCACCTCGCAAAAAAACATGAACCGAATTATTGGAGGAATTACAGGTGTTATTTCTATAGTTACATTGATTAACATCATTCAAGACTTATAAATTGAAACTGGAAACCCTAAATTTTTTTGATAAAGTTTACGAAGTTGCAAAACGTATCCCATATGGCAGAGTAACTAGTTATGGGGCAATTGCAACGTATTTAGGAGCAGCAAGAAGCGCGAGGATGGTAGGCTATGCTATGAACGGTTCACATGGTAAAGATGTGCCCGCACATCGTGTTGTAAATAGAAAAGGGTTGCTAACAGGAAAGCATCATTTTGATGGCACAAATTTGATGCAACAGTTATTAGAAAGTGAAGGTGTTCAGGTTACTGAAAATCAAATTCAGGATTTACAAAAGGTGTATTGGGATCCTTCTAAGGAATTGGACTAATCTCCTAATTTTTCAAAATTTTCAGATCTAAATTCAATAATAAATCCAAATAACTATATCGTTAAAACTTCTAACTATAGGCTTCCATTTTCTACCTTTATTGTCTATCTTTGCCTTTAGAATGATTCTTAATAGAAGCAATGAAGTTAAATAAACAAGATATTTTAAAAGCGCTTGAAAGTATTACTGTTCCTGGAGAAGGGCAAAATATGATAGAGAGCGGAGCGGTTAAAAATGTTATCACTTTTGGCGATGAGGTTATTGTAGATATTACAATACAAAATCCTAGTTTACAAGCAAAGAAGCGAACCGAAGTTGATATTTTAAAAACCATTCATGAGCAGGTTTACGAAAAGGCTAAAATTACAATTAATGTAAAAGTTGAAGCTCCTGAAAACCCAAAAGCTAATGTCATAAAAGGAAAGCCAGTTCAAGGCCTTCGAAATATAATTGCCATAGCGTCGGGTAAAGGTGGTGTTGGTAAATCGACTGTAACCGCAAATATGGCGGTCACTTTGTCGAAAATGGGCTTTAAAGTTGGTGTGTTAGATGCTGATATTTATGGGCCGTCTATTCCAATTATGTTTGATGTAGAGGCTGAAAAACCTTTGGCAGTGAATGTTGATGGTAAATCTAAAATGAAACCGGTAGAGAACTATGGGGTTAAAATATTATCAATCGGGTTTTTTACACAGCCTGATCAGGCAGTAGTTTGGCGAGGACCAATGGCAGCAAAAGCATTAAATCAAATGATTTTTGATGCACACTGGGGTGAGTTAGATTTTATGTTAATTGATTTACCTCCTGGAACCGGGGATATTCATTTAAGCATTATGCAGTCGTTACCAATAACGGGTGCCGTTATAGTCAGCACACCTCAAAATGTGGCACTGGCTGATGCTAAAAAAGGGGTAGCCATGTTTCAGCAAGAAAGTATTAATGTGCCTGTATTAGGAATTATTGAAAATATGGCATATTTTACACCTGCTGAATTGCCGGATAATAAATATTTTATCTTTGGAAAAGAAGGTGCCAAAAATTTAGCTGAAGATTTACAAGTACCATTTCTAGGAGAATTACCACTAGTACAAAGTATTAGAGAGGCAGGAGATGTTGGTAGACCAGCGGCTTTACAAACGGGAACACCATTAGAGAAAGCTTTTGAGAAAATAACTCAGAATGTAGTGGAGGAAGTTGTAAAAAGACATGACGATTTACCACCAACCGAAGCTATTAAAATTACAACTATGGCAGGTTGTTCATCAGTAAAAAAATAATAAATTCATTTTCCCTTTCCTTAAGAGAGACGGGCAGGGTGAGGAAAAAGAATAGATGACTTCAGAAGAACTTAGATTAAATGTAGAAAAAGCGTTAGACGAAATTCGTCCGTTTTTACAAAGTGATGGTGGCGATATTTCATTATTGTCTATTGAAAATGACAATCTAGTTAAGGTGCAACTTCAAGGTGCCTGTGTAGGTTGTAGTGTTAATCAAATGACATTAAAATCTGGAGTAGAAATGACTATTAAAAAGTATGCGCCACAAATAGAACAGGTTATCAATATTGATGGATAAACAATAAGTTCAAAATATTTTAACCAAAGAAATCTTATTGGTTAAAAAAGAAGTAACCAATTAAATGATACTCGTTTTAAGGTTTCATTTAATCTATAGAAGTTTTGGATTAAATAATTTTCTCCCTTTTAAGAAATGTGTCTAAGTTATCTGCTGCATCAAAACAGGTGTTAACTTTTGAAACATTATCACAATATTTTGTTTCTAAATAATGAGAAGATTTACAATTAAAGTCTGACAAATCTAAGTTCTCAAAATTTTTGTTTATTTTTTATAGTGCTCATAAAGACTATCAATAGTCTCATCTTCATTAGGTTTGATGCCTTCTTTAAAAAGATAGCCTTTTAAATAATTTTCAACGGCATACTGTGAATTCTTGCAAACTAAATAAGTTACAATATCTTCTTCTGGTTTGAACAACTCTTTGTTAGCTTGATTCAATTTTTGAGCAGCATTTACAAAGAATTTGATGGCTTCATTTTCCATAGTAAATTAATTAATATTATTCATTCTCCATGCTATAAATAAAACATGAAGAATGATTTTTATATTTGAATATAGCCTAAAAGAATATTTACATATCTCTATAAAGCTCTAAACGTTCCCATTTAGAATTAACCTCAAATTGAGCTTGCTCGAGAAGCTTAGCTCCAAGTTCAGCATCGTCTTTAACGACTCTAGAAAAGCGCGTTTCGTTATACATAAAGTCTTTAAGAGGAATTGAAGGTGCTTTAGAATCTAATTTAAACTTCTTACCTTTTGGTTTAGAAGGGTTAAATCTGAATAATGGCCAATATCCACTTTCTACCGCTTTTTCTTGCTGTGCTGCTCCATCTGCTAAATCGTAACCGTGTTCTCCACAATGTGAGTAAGCAATTATTATGGATGGTCCCGGATAAGCTTCAGCTTCTTCAATTGCCTTAAGCGTTTGAAGATCTTTTGCTCCTATAGCAATTTGAGCAACATAAACATTTTCATAAGAAACGGCTTGCAACGCTAAACTCTTTTTACTTGTACGTTTACCAGAAACTGAGAATTTTGCACTTGCGCCTAACGGTGTCGCTTTAGATGTTTGTCCACCTGTGTTAGAATACACTTCGGTATCTAATACCATAATGTTGATGTCTTCTCCAGTTGCTAAAATGTGATCTACACCACCAAACCCAATATCGTAAGCCCAGCCGTCTCCACCTAGAATCCACACTGATTTTTTACGCAGATATTCAGTGAGTTGAGACAATTTTTTAGCGTTTTTATGATCAATACTAGCTAGCTTGATTTTTAATTTATCTAAATTTTTGAAGTTTTCTGCTTTTTCAGCTTCCGTTTTTTCAGGATTATTTAGAATTGCATCAACCAAGTCTTTTCCAACTTCATTTTCAATCGATTTAAGTAAGTTAACGGAAATTTCTTGTTTCTTACTTAGAGCCAATTTCATCCCTAAACCAAATTCAGCATTATCTTCAAATAAAGAATTGGCCCAAGCAGGACCTCGTCCAAATTCATTCGTTTTATATGGTGTCGTTGGTAAATTACCGCCATAAATTGAAGAACATCCTGTGGCATTTGCAATTAATATACTATCTCCATAAAGTTGTGTTAGTAATTTAATATATGGTGTTTCACCGCAACCAGAACAAGCTCCAGAGAATTCAAATAAAGGTTCAAGGAATTGAGATCCTTTTATATTTGTTATTTGTAACTCCGTTCTATTATAATCAGGTAAATCAATAAAGTAATCCCAATTGACATCTTCAACGGCTTCAACTTTAAGCTTTTTGTGCATGTTAATGGCTTTAAAGTCTGAATCCTCTTTACTTACAGCCGGACAAACAGCAACACATAGGTCACAGCCTGTACAATCTTGAGGAGATACTTGAAGCACATAAGACTCTTCGTCTTTATTAAAAGGTCTCCCTTTTGCTGCAACTGTTTTTAGAGAAGCAGGTTTATTGGCTAATTCGTCATTACTAACAACTTTTGCTCTAATAGCAGCATGCGGACAAATAGCGACACACTTATTACATTGCGTACATAAATCTATATCATCCCAAACCGGAACTATATCAGCAATACCACTTTTTTCGAATTGACTGGTTCCTGTAGGGAATGTGCCATCCACCGGGAACGCACTTACAGGTAGCTCATCTCCAAATCCACCTAATATTTTTTCTAAGACTTCAGTAACAAATCCATCAGGAGCATTGTGCATAGCGGTTTCTAAATGTCTTTCGCTTGTAGCTTCTTTTGGATAATCTACTTGTTCAAGATTAGCAAGAGAATTATCAACAGCCTTAAAATTCATCTGAACAATCTTTTCACCTTTATGAGAGTAAGATTTTACAATCGCATCTTTAATGCGTTGAATGGCTTCCTCTTTTGGTAAAATACCTGAGATTGCAAAGAAACAAGTTTGTAATACGGTATTTGTCCGTTTACCAAGATTGGATTCTGCCGCAACTTTCGTGGCATCAATCACATAGAAATTAGCTTCTTTTTCGATAATTTCTTTTTGAATTCTTTTTGGTAAATGATTCCAGATTTCATCTTTAGGATATGGAGAGTTTAATAAGAAAGTACCTCCATGTTTTAAATCAGCAACCATATTATACTTTTTGATAAACTTATATTGATGACTAGCAATAAAATCTGCTTTATCAATTAAGTATGAAGAGTATATTGGTTTTGGTCCAAAGCGCAGGTGAGAAATGGTTTGAGCTCCTGCTTTTTTAGAGTCGTATACAAAGTAGCCTTGCACAAAGTTATCTGTTGTGTCTCCAATAATTTTAATGGAGTTTTTATTAGCACCAACAGTACCATCAGATCCTAAACCATAAAACATACAATTAATGGTATTACGTTCTATTGTAAAAGAGTCATCAATTGGTAAACTTGTAAAAGTGATATCGTCATTAATACCAACGGTAAAGTGATTTTTTGGTTTGTCATCTAATAATTCGTCATAAACACCTTTAACCATTTTAGGTGTAAACTCTTTTGAAGATAAACCGTAACGGCCACCAACTACAACAGGCATAGCTCTGTCGCTTTCGTTTAATGCTGTAATAACATCTTGGTATAAAGGTTCGCCAACACTTCCTGGTTCTTTAGTTCTATCAAGAACTGCTATTTTTTTAACGGTTTCAGGCAATTCATTAACAAAGTGTTTTATAGAAAAGGGTCTAAATAAGCGCACAAATAATACGCCTACTTTTTCGCCGTTTTTCACCATGGCTTCTACTGCTTCTCTAGCAGCACCTTCACCAGAACCCATTAGTATAATAACGCGTTCTGCTTCTGGATGACCTTCATAATAGAATAGGCTATATCTACGACCAGTATGCTCATAGAATTCATTCATTGTTTCTTCAACAATTCCTGGAACTTTTTCGTAAAATGTATTGGCAGCCTCTCTTGCTTGGAAGAATACATCTGGGTTTTGAGAAGTACCTCTAATTACTGGATGATCCGGATCAAGAGAACGTTTTTTGTGATCCATAATAGCGTCTTCTGGCATCATGGCAGTAATAATATCATCAGTAATACCATCTATTTTAGAAATTTCGTGAGACGTTCTAAAGCCATCAAAAATATTTAGGAAAGGCACTCTTGATTTTAATGTAGCAACTTGAGAAATCAGAGCAAAATCTTGGGCT
>Ga0209195_1002255_pt1 | contig 11563 bp, 7 predicted proteins | sample COGITO_mtgs_1004_3_FD_184788 | JGI IMG/M metagenome (GOLD analysis project Ga0209195, IMG submission 184788) | Pelagic marine microbial communities from North Sea - COGITO_mtgs_100420 (SPAdes) (version 2) | ecosystem: Environmental > Aquatic > Marine > Epipelagic ...
GATCGCCAACACATCCCCACCAGTTTTTTGCTCATAGATTTCAAAGGAGCGCCATAAATCCTCGGGGTTAGAACTATCTAACCATGACAAAGGCAATATCTTGCTGACACGATCTTTATTATCTTTAAAAATAACGACACGGTGCAGGTTTCCAAGTGCCGACCCTGGGGTCCCCCAAGACGTCCACTCATATCCAGAGAATGTAGTGAATTTTTGGGGGTTATTGTATTCATCCGCTTTGTCGGCTATGTCTCTCCATATTGAAAGTATTCTATTTTTACTGAATATTTTTTTATTAAAAAGAGTTTCAGTTATCACCGTATGAATAGATTCATCACTACTTTTTTGGTATTTTTGAAAATTCTCTAAAAGATGTTTACCTTCTTCTGTTTCCTTTAAAATGGGACTTCCTGAATACAGGCTAGGCATCACTCCTAAGTTGTAGGCATGATCAGCGACAACGAGAAAATCCAACGGACGATCAATACGCGCCTTCATGCCATTTGTCGCTCTAACCATGTCACCTCGAGCAAACCGATAAGCCTCGTCGGCAGTCAATGCTTTATTGCCTCCCCAAGAACTTGCATCTACCGATAAATTGGTGTGAAGGTGCGTGTCCCCCCAATAAACATTGTTAGGGTAGATCTTCTCAATATCAGGAGGATAAAGATTTAATATCGCAGGAGACTCTTCTGCAGATACAAATATTGATTGAAAGAAAGCGTATGTAATAGCCAGCGCTAACCTAATCCACAGTTTGTTATTTATCATAATGCCCTCCTAGTGCTTGACCCACATCTAGTTGCTGCAAATCTGATAATTTACGTGAACCTTTATTGGCATATTCTGAGAGTTTCATCTTTTCTCCATAAGAGAGTCACCCAACTTCGCCCCTATCATCATGCAGGCCGCATTGGTATTACCGCTGATTAAATCCGGCATGATTGAGGCGTCAGCGATCCACAAATTGTCGATGCCATTCACCTGAAGCTCTGGCGTAACCACTGCACCTTCATCAATCCCCATACGACAAGTGCCAACTGGGTGATAGGCCAAATCCGTATTGTTTTTGATATACGCCGCGATGGCATCTCTATCGTCATAATCAATGCGAGGCCTGATTTCCTCGTCAACTAAGTCAGCAATAGGCGCTGAAGCCATGATCCGCTGGACCATTTCACAACCTCGAACTAGGGTTGCCAGATCTTCTTTCTTATCAAGCAGCCTACATTCAATTTTAGGATGATCAGTTGGATTGGCACTACGCAGAGCTATTTGACCTGTACTCAATGGATGGCTCTTGTTTAACAGGATCGTTACCGCTGGATAAGGCAAAATAGAATCGTTGTCACTGCCATATTCAGCCGTTCCTACCGGCATAAAGTGTAGCTGTATATCGGGTTTGGACTCTTGCGGTCTGGTTTTAAGAAACGATATCGATTCAAAAGCTGTGGACAGTGGCCCCTGCCCCTTAAGAAGATATTGCGAAAAAAAACTCATTTTCTGCAAATAGCCCTCTGAGGTATTGTAAGTCGGCACCTTCATTTTATACGTAAGATTAACGACTGGATGCTCCCTTAAGTTTTTACCCACAGAGGGTCGATCGAGAGCAACCTCAATCCCTAGCCTAGACAATTCCTTAGCGTCACCAATACCAGACAACATCAGTAACTTCGGTGAGTTAATTGCACCTGCGCAGAGTACCACCCGCTTTGCACTGGCTTCATGTATTCCTTGATTGTTTTGGTAACGCACGCCGGAAATGCAGCTATTTTTGATGAGTAGCTTATGGATTGTTGTGTTGACCATCAGGGTCAGGTTCTTACGACCTAATGCTGGTTGGAGAAATGCATCGGCAGCACTGCATCGAAATCTTCTCCCTTGAGTCAATTGAGCGTAACTAACACCTTCCTGATAGGCGCCGTTGTAATCATCATTAAAAGGATAGCCGACCCGACCGGCAGCCTTAATAAAGGCATCTGTGACCAGATGTGCCTCTTCCACGGTTTTAACAGACAATAGACCGGATTTTCCGCGGCGCAGATTACTCTGATCAGTTGATTCCAAAGAATCAAATAAAGGCTTAATATCTTTCCATGCCCAACCATCATTTCCCATGGCGGCCCATCGATCATAATCATTAGCACTTCCCCGAACATATATGGTGCCGTTGATACTGCTGCTTCCTCCTACCACACGTCCCCGAAACCAATGATCAATCTTATTGTTCCGTGTGAGATCGGGCTCTGAACTATACCCCCAGTCGTTGTTATGCATAGTATTGCCAAAGGCAATACCCGCAGGAACCTTAATGCCAATAGAGTTATCTTTGCCACCCGCCTCGATTAACAGAACGCTATCCCTACCAGATTCAGATAGGCGATTTGCCACGACACAGCCCGCACTACCAGCACCGATTACAATGTAATCCCAATCAGGTTTTTTAAGCATTACACACTCCTTAGCTTTGCAAAGCTCCTGAGGCTCAGGAAAAACCAAATGACGACTCCGTTTCCCTCTGACACCTTCGCTGAGCCCGTGATGTGAGACGTCTCTGAATAAGCCTATGCCGACGGGCATTAATAGGCATTTTTGCAATTGCAATTAACGAGACCAACATAAGAATTGTTGGCAGGTAGGCTATGGCTAACCGCAGGCCAAAAGTGCTATTTCCCGAATGAGAGATGGCCGTTGCATCAAATCCATACCAATTAATCAAGCCCAAGCCACATGCACCACCGATCCCAACAATCGCCTTAGCCATAAAGGCATAAACTGCAAAGTACGTTGCGGCCCTATCTGTGCCGAATTTCCAGGTGCCATAATCAGCTATATCAGATAGCAATGAGGGAACTGCCCCAAGCACCATGGCATTACTAAAATAAAACATACCGGTTAGCACGGCGAGGGGAATTAGAACTTCAGATTCTGGCTTTAACAGCGCGTGACCAGCCATAGCCATCGCGCTCACTATGACAGCCAAACGATAAATCTTTATTTTTCCCAGCCGAGCCGATAATTGATAGGTTACTCCCGTGCCCGCTAAACCAATAAGCGTGCTTAGGACGAAGATCATGGGTAAATGTTCACCTAAACCCAAATAAGCATCGGCAAAGATAAAGGACAGGCCCATGTATAAGCCATAACCTGCGCTAATGGGGAAAAATCCGGCCAATAGGTTTAATAGGGGTTTATTAGTAAAAATGGCTTTAAGTACTAACTGTGGACTCTCCTTTTCTACCTGAACACTTTCACGCCCATTTGGTGTGAGTTTTATGCAGATAATTAGTGTCGGCAGCATAATGACAGCGCTAGCCAGCACAGACCAGAGCAACGTTTCAGGCGTAAAGCCTTTGCCTTTGAAAATTGGTAATAGCGGTACTACGGCAAACAGAAAAAGCCCAAAATAGAGACAAAATGCACGAATACTGTATACCCGGGTTTTATCATGGCTGGTAGAAGCAAGCTCCCCACCCCATGCTGTATGCGGGATATCAATAATTGTCCAAGCTAAGTAAAACGCAAAATACCAAATCAGAAAATAACTACCCGTCACATTGGCTGGCGGTGTCCACAAGAAGTAACTGCTAATAACCAGACCAATGCCGCCAACAATTATCCATGGTTTACGAGTACCCGTTCGGGCGCGGTAGCGATCGGAGTAATAGCCAATCAGCGGATCGGTCACAGCATCAAAAAGTCGTGCCGCAAAAACAATTACCGCAATGGTCGCGAGAGACAAACCAAAGTATTTGGCGTAGATGCCTGCCAAGAGTATCTGAACTGGATAAAACAAAAAATTGGTCACTACCGCCGGTGATGCGTAAATTAGGCTTCGGGAAACAGTCAGGGTGTCGGTTCCTTTTTGCTCCATCGTGATTTTATCCATGTGCTTGCTCCACCCAGGGATATTTATCTGATGTTGGCATCTGCTGGTAGTTAATCTGCTCAATAGTCGGCGTCACTGCACCGGGCGCCGCCATATAAATAATTTCACTGGCAATCGGCTCAAAGGCCGCATAAAAATGGTTCATGGATTTGGGGATTAGCAAACGCTTTTTCTCTGGGTTAATACCAAAGTCCCGAAAGAGATCTGGCGTAAAACACTGCCCACGCAGGCTGCTGACAATGATATCGATACCCTGGCAGTGTAATGCCACGGTGTCACCCAAGGCATAGTACAGAGGCTCGCCCTGTTGTTGCGGTTGGGGGTTGCGGTGATTTTCCTTTATACAGAGTACGGTAGCAGTGAGGTCTAGCGGATCGCCGGAGGCCGGCCCCAGTTTACCGCCCAAGCGTAACTTGAGCGTGGCGCCCTCTCCGGCAGTCTTTGCTAGCTGGACTGCTTGAGGATCATAAAGGATGGCAAGGGCGGCATTCTGAACTTGCTTATCGAGTAACCAGCGCAATGCATAGGTCGAGTCAGCGGGCGCCCCTGCCCCGGGATTATCGGATTGGTCGGCCACTACCACTGGGGTTTTATCATTAGCCAGGGCTTTTGATAGTGCTTTATCCATTGATAATGCGTTAAAGCCAATCTTATGGCGCAGGGCAAAGATCTGCATACCGAGCTCTTGCGCCATTGTTGATGCAAGAGAGGGGTTGTTATCGCTTACCACCAATACTTTGCCATCGGTATAGGCCACATCTCCCCAGGGAAAACCATGGGCAAAGGAGACTGAGAGAATGCCCTCTTGCTGTTCAGCTTCCACCATCTGATCAACAAACCCACGCATCGTAGGCTCAGTGGTGGGGTAGAGACCGATCATCTTGCAATCAAATACCGCCATGGTAGGTTTAACGGCTCTCTCTGAGGTTTTCACTGCAAGGTCATAGAGTTCAATGGCTCGATCATTGATATCAATATGGGGGTATTCTTTATAGGTAATAATAATATCGGCACTGTCCAGCATCTGCTGGCTAAGATGGCAGTGCAGGTCTAGCTCAACACCAATAACCACCTCGGGGCCAACCAGATTCCGCACCCGGTTAATCAGATCACCCTCACAGTCATCATAGCCTTCGGCTATCATGGCACCATGCAGCAGCAGGATAACCACATCGATCTGTTTAGCCTTTTTTAGATCATTTAAAATTTCATCGCGTAAACGTTCATAAGTACTGCGAACAGTAATACCGGATGGTTGAGCAAAGGCCGATAGGCCATAAATAAGATCATCACCGCGATTAATGCTCTGTTGTTTTAAGATTTCCAGCATATGACCGGCGCTTGGTGTTTTAGAATCCTCCTGCCGCACAATAGTAAAGTCATCCAAGCCAGTCAGCATGGGAGAGAGGCTATTGGTTTCGGTGGCCAGGCACGTGGCAAATACTCTCATTGTTTAAAACTCGATCTAGACGGTCGCTTTTGGTGGCGCTCTGCTGCGCGACCGACCGCATCCCAATCCAGTTCAAAGCCTAAACCCGGCCCCATTAAAACGGGAAGTTTTCCGTCTTTTAAAACCAGACTTGGTGATTCAATAATATCTTCCGTTAAAAAGTGATTCATATACTGGTTGCCATCATCCAGATTGGGCAAGGTAGCAGCGGCCTGATTGCTGGCACAGGTGGTAATGCCAGTCTCATATAAACCGTGAAGGCAGATATTAATACCGGCGGCTTCAGCGATGGCTGCTGCCTTAGTAAAGCGTTTGATACCCCCGGTTTCATGGAGGCCTAGCACGATAATGTCAGCAGCCTGGTTTCGGCAGACGTTATAGGTATCTTCTGGTGTAAAAACTAATTGATCAGCAGCGATGGCGATTGGGCTTGATGCTTTGACTTGAGCCAGTACGGATAGGCTATCGCTCTTTGTCGGTTGCTCGATAAATTCAATATCAAAAGAGGTTAGCTTGCTAATCATGCGTGATGCGGTGAGTGGATCCCAGGCCTCATTGGCATCCAGTCGCAGCCGTTTATTGCCAATGGCTTCCCGCACTTTTTTGATATTGGCGAGATCAAGCGTCTCACCACGGCCTACTTTGATATAGATAACCTCAGCGCCCTGCTCAGACCATTGCCTTGCCTCTTCAGCCAATGTTTCCGGCGTATCACCCTGGGGAAAACCAAAGTACTGAATCTCCTCTCGTACCGCACCGCCTAATAATTGGTGCACTGAACAGCCCGCTGCTTTACCTGCAATATCCCACAGCGCCATTTCCAAACCGGCCAAGACTTGCGCCCCAAAACGTGGAGCACTACATGTGCCCTGCGCGGCAAAGAGTTGTTGATAACAATCTTGTATAAGCTTGCTGTTATTCAACGGACTTCGGCCCAAACAGATGGCACTGGCTTTTTGCAGTAAGTCTTGAATAGCCAGTGCTGAAGGTGAACCAATGCTTTCACCATAGCCGACGATTCCCCCATCGGTTTTGACTTCGACGAGTATCGTTTCTGCAGCCTCGATAATCCCCTGCGCCCAGTGAAAGGGTTTTTTATAAGGCACCAATATGGGTGTTGTATGAATATCTATGATTTTTATAGCTAGCCCCATGACCTGTATTATTGAGTGCTCGTCAATCGCTTTGTCATTAATTGCGGATATAGATATCGACCCGATATTCCAAGGTTTTGCATGCGACCTTTGCTATCGGGGTTTTTGAAGGTCAATACTTTTGAATCTAATGCCATTAATGAGTTGTCGAGCTGACCATCTGGTAATTTCGCTATGAATTCATCATTGCCTAGCGGAGTTAAAGTCACGACGGTTGTCGGTTCGACTTTATCACCATCATAAATCTTAAATTTTAGTTGCCGTGAGACCCCCAAACCATTAGACAATGTGGAAATTCTATAGCGCTCCGTTATGCTTTCGTAGGTGCCCACAAAGCGATGAATATCAAGTCGCTTATCCTCCAAGCTTGGAAACGTGACTGGTGAAACGGCATAAAGTGAAGTGCTGTCAGCGACCTCCTCAAGCCAAGGGCCCATAAAGTGATCTATCAGCGCCATACCGTGGGAGGAATTAGTCAGGATTGCCGCTGCAAAGTCTTTGTCTGGACAGACCACAAGCATCGATACCACCCCTGGCGCCCCTCCTCCGTGACCGACAATCCCTTTATCAAAGATCATCCAGCCAAGACCGATAGAATTAACAGGTCCTCTTTTGCCACAGACCAATGTTGGCTGACGCATACTTTTCGCGCTGCTCTCTGAAAGAATTCGAAGTCCATTAGAGCCTATGCCATTTGTAATATGGGCGCGCGCAAACGTGACTAGGTCGCTTGCGGACATCATCAATGTGGTTCCCCCAGGGGAGAAACCCATAGGTTGTAGGCTAAAGGAGCTACGAACCTGGGCGTTGGTCTTTGAATCAAAGTAGTGGCCAACACTGGTGCTATGCAATAGAGCTTCTTCGGGCAAGGTTACTGCGTGTTGCATATTGAGTGGTGTGTAAATATTTTCCTTGATCAGATCGTACCAGCTCTTACCGGTCACTCTTTGTGCCAGGTAACCCGCAATCACCATGGCGCCATTACAATAGGAATAATTATCCCCCGGCACATGAATCTGCCCCACCTCCGCAAAACGGGCTACTGCATTCTCAATCGTTTCTTTATCATGGTCTAGAGTTGGTAGCATTGAAGCATCAATGCCACTGGTATGATTAAGGAGCATTTTGACAGTAATACTCTCAAGCGCACCCATATCCTTGAGTTTCAATTCTGGCAGATATTGCAGCACCGGAGCTTCGAGATTAATCTGCTTTTTGTCTACCAGCTGCATAATTAGTGTTGTGGTAAAAATCTTGGCGATGGAACCAATATGCATGAGGGTATCGTTTGTAATTTCGACACCAGTATTGATATTGGTTATACCGGCACTTGCAGTGGCTAGCTCACCTTGATTAAAAACCGCGATACTTGCACCAGCTATATGATAATTGCTAAGCGCGTCTTCTAGGTCTTTCTGAAAGTTGGTTAATTTCATAGTGAGTATTTCTTAGGAACTTTAAAATTATACTTGAGCTTTATTTCCATACTTGTCCGCACACGCGCGCCCAATTTTCACCGAGAATGCCAACAATGGCCTGATCGGGATACCCGTGATCAATCATCAGTTGCACCAGCTCTACCATTTGTTCGGCTCCCGCATAATTGTGTTTGACTATTGACTCTCCTTTATAAGGCGGCCACGTCAGGGGTGCATTGCGCACCGCGTCAATCAGCCCATCCAGATCATGGACATAATCAAACCCAAGGCCCACATGCTCTGCGCCTACCAGCTCTACGGTATAGTCCAGGCAACGAAAAATCGCTTCCGTAGACGCATTGATATCGCCAACCCAATAGCCCACACCGTTGATACCAATAACACCGCCTGTTTGAACGCAGGCTTTTATTTGATCGTCTTTGATACTGCGATAATGTGGCCGTATTGCATAAGGGTTTGAATGGGAAAAAATAAAGGGGGCTTCACCGATTTCCATGGCTTCCATGGTCGTTCGGTAGCCTGAGTGGGAACCATCTACCAACATACCCACTCGATTCATTTCTTTAACCACTTCAACACCAAAGCGCGATAAACCGGCATCAGTTCGCTCGGCGCAACCGTCACCGACCAGATTTTTCTGGTTGTAAGCAAGAACTGCCTGGCGAACACCGAGATCATAATAGACCTGAATCATATCCAGGCAATTTTCAAATGGCAGGGTGTCTTGGAAATTAAAGTTCACCGCCAGTTGATTATTGGCTTTAGCATCACGAATATCATTAACCGATGCAGCTAAATATAGCCAATCACTACGTTCACGTATCTCGCGCTTGATTCGTCCAATTGTTCTTAGCGTAGTGTTAATAGACGAATCAGAGCCAGCGGCCAGTGTCAGCGAGAGAAAATCAACTCCGACCTGATGAAAGCGCGGCAGGACTTCGTCAATGCAATCCATTTGCGCACCAGGTAACCAGGGCATCAAATTATCCCAGACAAGGCTGTCTTTAAATAAAGACAAAGCCTTGTCACTAACATCCGGGATACGGGTTACACGGGGTGTGAGCACGGAATCCATAGCCATAGAAAACCTATTAAAATATTATAAATTGGATATGAAGAGTGCCGTCATATGGGATCATTTAATCTAAACCATTATTTATGGTAAAGAGGAAAGCTACGGCGCTATCTAAAAAATATGCAAGAGACTAAAAAGAAAAGCGGGCAAAGGCAGATACAAGTACCCTGGCCCGCCAATTAATCACAAGGTTAAAAGTTTTTTGAAACTTTAAATCCAACCTGCCTAGGAGCGAGAGGGGCTGAATAGTAATTTGCAGGATCTTTGGCGGCATAAATAGCCAAGGAAACATTGCTGTAATCATAACTATCAAAGACATTATTGGCGTAAGCCGTAAATCGCCAATCACCATTCGACAAACTAACTTGCAAATCAACTCTGTCCTGGTCTGGCACTTCTAGCTGGTCTCCTCCGCCCAAAAAACCACCTATCCGCACTCTGTAATCGGCAATATGTCGATAATTGGCAGAGAAATCCAATTCCATACCATTTTGTAGTGGCAGGTTATACTCGAGGGTTGCTGACCCAGATAGATCCGGAACATAGGGGAACGACTCACCATCAAACACCTTGCCGTTTGCATCAGTATAATCTTTATACTCTGTATCAACATATCCAAGCGACAAGCCAAAATGCAGGCTTTCCGACAAGTCGGCATTTAACTCGAGTTCCACTCCTTGCGTTCTACTTTTACCTGCATTGTCAATCACTGTAACCGGTATGCCAAATTCGTTTTCCGTAACGGCACCAAGTTGTTGACCAGTAATATCAACGTAAAAGAGTACAAGATTGGTAGACAAACGATTATCTAACCAAGTAGATTTCAACCCTAACTCGTAGTTGGTTGAATTCTCATCATCAAACGGGATGCTTTCGGCACCATTTGCTGGTGCTCTGCGAAATCCTCCAGACTTCCAACCTTGAGAAATAGTAAAATATGTCATTACCTGTTCTGTGAAATGATAGGCCACCGACCCCATAGCAGTAAAACTGTCAAAAGTATCTTCGGCAGAAATAAATGCAGACCGGTTAAAATTTAAGGTTTCGATGCGCGTGGCAAGCTCGCCCCCAGGACCTGATTTCTCACTCGCATAACGTCCCCCGAGTGTCAGCTCTAACCTATCGATCGGACGCCAACTTGTTTGACCAAAAATAGCCCAACCATCTCTATTTTGCTGAAGATCTGTAAGCACTCTAAACGGGCGAAAATATGCAATACTAGGATCTATAACAATATCCGGACCTATATCCCAATGGCGTTCGTAATCTTCTGACTGCTCAAAATAATATGCACCTAACAGCCAGTTAACCTCTTCACCTCGAGTACCAGAAATACGGATCTCTTGACTTAAAATATCCTGTTCAAAACGTTGATTGTGGATAGTATCTTCCAACGTAACTGGCTCTGGAATCAGTGTTGAACCCGGTACCGGAGCAATAACCACTGGCATAGCCCCCGGTAGAGGGCCAAATACGTCAAAATCGATACTAATATCACTGTCAGATTTGCGCCAACCACTTATCGAACTCAGACGCATTGTGTCACTGATATCCCAGTTAATACTGAGGGCCATACCTGATATATTTTTCTCATCTTCCACGACATCTAACGTAGTCTCGTAACACTCACAAGATAGCGGGGTGCCCTGTCCAATTTCATTGTAATCATTCTGAGATGTATCGCCTGTGACAATCAATTCCAGATTATCTGTTGGCAACCACCGAAGGGATCCACGCACTGTAGATCGATCATAGTAATTCTGTTCACTTCCTCCTGAACCTAGATTCTCAATATACCCGTCTGATGAGCCGTACTCGGCGGAGAGTCCCCCAAATAAATTATCGGTAATCGCACCTCTTACGGAAAACTGTGCTCGGTAGGTATCAAACTCGGCAGCTTCTACCTCCGCCTTACCCTCAAAATCAGCTGTAGGCTTTTTTGTTACCAAATTAAGAGCGCCACCTTGAGTGTTTCGACCAAACAAAGAACCCTGTGGACCGCGTAAAACCTCTAACTGCTCTAGATCAAGAAATCCAATATCATAGCCAATTTGCGGCTGATAAACGCCATCGACAAACATGCCTACTGCTGACTCCTCACCACCATTGAAACCCACACCGCGAATAACCAAATAATAGAAGTCAGAAGTTTGCGATGGAGTGCCACTGTTTGTAAAGTGCAAGTTAGGGATTCGTCCAAATAAATTATTGACATTTTCAATCCCTAGTTTACTTATTTCAACTCCAGATACCGCACTGACTGACATCGGCACATCTTGCAGAGATTCCTCTCGTTTACGAGCCGTAACAATTATCTCATCAATCGCACTCTGACTAGTCGCCGCCTCACCACCCTGCGCCGCTACCTGTGCTGTACCACCAGCTGCAAATAATCCCACCAGGCCGGCCAGTACTGTTTTTCGTTTACTGCTGTTTGTAATATTCATACTCTTCCCCTTTCCATGATTTTCAGTTGCACTGGCATTGGCGCCAGCTCGTGAAATCGCAAGGACTCCACCCTCGGTAAGGTCACCTGAGAGGCCGGTGTTGTGGAGC
>Ga0209195_1002258_pt1 | contig 11553 bp, 16 predicted proteins | sample COGITO_mtgs_1004_3_FD_184788 | JGI IMG/M metagenome (GOLD analysis project Ga0209195, IMG submission 184788) | Pelagic marine microbial communities from North Sea - COGITO_mtgs_100420 (SPAdes) (version 2) | ecosystem: Environmental > Aquatic > Marine > Epipelagic ...
CAGAATTTCCTCCCAGTGGAGTACGCCATCCTGTCATCCCGTGCTTCTACTGCCATCTACTACAACACATACAGAACCCTATGTGATTCGTTCAGGATAGGGGTTTCAGAGCTGCGCGCGGGGGGGTATCCACACTCGAAAAATATGCCCAACACCACACAGAACGGTGCTCCAGGATATGCAAATTCAAAATGGAAAGGCATGTACAACCACCCTGCTGCCCTCCAGTGAAGAACCACAACGTGACAGCTTCCATACTCCAAAAATCTATTGAATCGTTCCCCGTGACACGGTCTCACATGTACACGATAAAGGCGAAGGGTAGAAGTGGGTACTGTAGGGACTTTTACAACGAAAACAGACTTCTGTACCCAGACCTGAGCCGCCAGAGTACATGTATAATGGACCAGATCCACCAAATGCTCAACATTGTACCCCTCCCGTCGAATATTGCCGACGCGCAGTGGAGTGCAATTACAAAGAAAACACAAAACTGTGTAATGCGAACACATTCAGCACGCGTCATCAAGGTCTGTATAGTCTGCTGTCTGCAACACAAAAAAATAGAGACCCAGAATTTCAGGGGAATCCTCCACATGGATGTGGTCCAATGTACAATTTGCCAAAACGACTGGTCGGTGGTGACCGTCCAGGTATTCGGCTACGTCTTGTACTACGCGATGGATTCCTATTTTCTGTGCACAAACTGTGCCTCTCTCTGCAAAAACATGGTGAGACCCCCCCCATCCCCCATACGCAATGCAAAACACCCATGTCCAGGTGTGACTGAAAAGGTATGTCTGCAGGGGGACGCCTCCGGTCTCACGCGTAAGTGCACGGCATGCACGCCGTGCGAATCTGCAACCTCAAAACACAAAAAGAGAAAAAACAAGTGCTACAAATGCTTCTCGAGCAATATTAACACGTATACATCACTTCTCAACCCCTCCCGTGTTCGTATGGAAGAGGTCTACATGTGCCACAAACACACACCCTCCACGAGCATACGCAAAAATTTGCTCCTCGTTTCAGACCTGGCATTATTATGACATGTCCTCTGATAACTGTATTAAAATAAAGAGACATTTCATGATGCAAAATGGGGCATTGTCTGGTTTTTTGCTTCAGACACCCTGAAGGCACATGGGAGAACGCGGTGTCCCAGTCTACCAAGACAAGGGCCCCCTTCATGGCCCCCCAAATGTCAACTTCAAAAAACGACACTGAATGTTTTTGCCATGTTGACATAGCCATCCACAGGACAGACGAAGAAACTTGGGGGAACGTGTTTACTACGTACTCTGCATACATGGGGCGTGATCTGTCGAAGACTAACCTACACGAAAACAATTACGACCCCTGTAAAGATGTTTTCCTGTGCTTGTCGGTGACCGAGGCGGAGGCCATAACCGCCCGGGAATATCTGGAAAGTCTGACAGCCAAACCACTTCCATACAACTACAAAGACCTTCCCATGTGCTTACTCCCTTCAAGAGTGGTCAGCCTTTTTACAGACGTTGACTGTTGGAACGTCACAAAGGCGTTCTGTTCACAACTTGCCATCCTTGTCTTGCGGAAAAGTCTCTCCTTTTGCGACGGGAACGACAGGATACGGGGCGCGATCGAAAATGTCAACAGTCGGAGTGTCTCTCCAAATGCTTTATTTTCAATACTCAAACCGTTTTGTGAGAGGATTCACGTTACACCTTTTGTCATGGGGAAGGTTTCTGTGATCAGATACTGAACACGTCTGAGGGTGAGAGAGGAGGCCGTTCACACAGTGAGAACCCAAGATTTTCGCTTGTTCTGTACGTGAGGTAGTTACCCCGCAACCAACCCACCACAAGAGTGATCCCAGAGATCTGTATTCTCTCCACCTTCTCTCTCTGTACAGACAGTGTCCACAGCAAGGCGTCTGTGTTGGGGAAGGCCGAGCCGACATGCACCTGGCCAGCCACGGCAGTCCCGACTCTGTCAAACACACACAACCCCGAAGAGCAGTCCCATTGGTAAAAAAATATTAACGAATGCACAGTGGCGAACGTCTCGTTTTCCACTTTCGTTATCATGTCTCCGACGTCTAAGTTGCCACCGACGGCGTCGAGGAAATGTTGAATACAGGTATACTCCTGAGAATACCCACCAGCGTAAAAAACTGTAACAGTGCCGTTGGACACCTCGCCATCCTCCCCCTCTTCATCCCCAACGACACATAGGGGGACCTGTCCCAAAGAAACGCGCGCTCGTGTGGCCACGCATTGTAGACGCGAGAGGTCGTGTTGTGTAAGGTCGTCAGGATAACTGAATCCTTTTTGCTGTACAGACACCACGCCTGACAATGTCAGAAAATGCCCGTCCCCGCCATCGGTTTGTGCTTTCTTCCTTTTCACAAAAAGAGGGACAACAGATGGTATGCATGTCATCACGTTCAGGGGGGTCGTTTTTCACTGATGTACCAACACCAGGTTCTATTTTCACCCATTCTACAAGCCTATTCTTTTTTTTCTTTTCTGTCGTGGCGTGCCATGTTATAAGCGAACACCCCTCCATGATTTTTTGATGTGGTGTTACACTTTTGGGCCAATAACCTAAAAAGCATTTTTTACCGTATTTGAAGATATCCGAACCAGTGGAAACAGAGAAAATTATGTTTTCCGTCTTGTAAAAATCCCCGTTTTTGACCAGATTTCCGATGACTTCTTCAATAGGAAACACTCTGGGAACATATTTCTCATCATATTGCCTGAAATGCAGATGGAGCTGGTAGACACTAGGATGGTAATGTATGCTACATTTCCACCTGCAACCGAACGAATTCAGCACCCCAATGCTCTTTGTTTTTATCTCTTCCAGAAGCCCCACATGGTGTGCGCGCAGGTCTCGAAGGCATCGCAGCTTTCTATCCGAAACTATGGCAATATACCCCCGCCCATGTGTGACAGAATCCTGTATATTTGGAAGCAGTAGAAATCTCCCACCCGGGTCACGATATGTCACACATGTAGACTCTCGCTTCCCGTCCAAAATCTCATATATCCACTGCTTGCTCTCGCTGCATATCTGGGACTGTATATACCCCTGAATATTTTCGCTCTCAAACATAGCAGGTGTTTCCAAACAAAGAAACATTAATTATAAAATGTACATATGAGTGACCTATTAAATATATTTTACGAAACAAACATGTTTTACGTCCCAAGGCTTTTCACTGTATTAAATTAACAGAAGTCTGGGTGAACCCTCTTAGCAGAGGGCGGGGGGGGCCACAACAACCTCCTCGCCCCCCCCCCCCCCCCCCTTCCTTGTCCCCAATGGCCTTCGCCTTCCTCACACCAATCTTGCGCTTCTTCTTCACACTCATTGATTCTCTCAGGTCACGGTCAATGCTCTCGTCTATCTCTTTCCCCCTGTGCCCGAATTCCATACTATATTTAGCCACAAGTTCGCCTGCAATCTGGCCCGCTATCTCGTGCTTGATTTTCCTCCGGAGGAACTCAAGCCTGCGCGACGAGAGGTCTTTGTCACTAACACGTCTCAGAGAGCGAGTCACCCCCCTCTTGATGTTGCGAGTCTTTGAAGCCTTGACGACAGGAGAAGAATCTTGAGTCTCGGATGAAGTGTCTCCAGAGAGGGCACTCTCCACCACAAGTGTATTATCAGGCGTATCCATCTGGTATCACCCAACGCGGCCGTCGTTTGCCTAAGTATACATCTTTTTTTTTTTGGTGGACCACAAACAGAAAAAATGAAAAATATGTAATGCATAGGGGGGGGGAGCTGCATTGTACCATATATGTCACATGACTCAGAAGTGCGATTCAGAAACCAACTGACGTTCCAGGGCGGAAATCTTATGTGTTCTTCTGCCGCAATGATGGTGTGTGTGTACATGAATAGTACCCCCCACACGCCAGTGCGGGACGTTTCAGCTGGGAAATTGGAGGAGATCATGTCGATAGCCGCGAGCTTTCACGGGGAGCACTTCCCGAACATAATGGCCACGCTCGAAGAGGTCATTCGTGTATCAGGGCTGTACGAGAGGGCAAACACCCCGTCATCATCGATAAAAATATCAAACATGACTGAAATCGCCGGGCTAACGCGTGACACGCCAAGCGACATGGCATCCCAGACATGCCTTGACCTATGTGCCGCCATACGCACTATGTCCCAAAGTACATGCTATGCAATAACGTCGAGAGGGCATACAATATCGATGGGGTTCAAGAAGGGGGTATACTGGCTGTGCGATTCTCTCCAGGGCTGCTTCCATACAACAAATGACCTTCAAAGATTTCTCAAAATAGTCACCCAAAAAATGGGTCTGGGAGCGGCCAGGGATGCGTTCAGTGGGGTCAAGTTTGCGTAGCACTGCCCGGAACACTGGGGGGAACCGACAAGTTTTTTTCTATGCGAAGTGCTGTAATAACGTAGATTGCACATGATTTGCAATAAAAACAAGCTGGGTTCATATCACCACCACGATGTACTCACATGCTTCAGTTGCAGTAATACTCACCAACGTGCTGGTACTGTTGTCCGCAGGGGGGGAGGGGGGCGCTGAACCAGCGATAGAGAATATCATTAACGCATGGGGGTTGTTCGCTGGGGTTTTGGTCGGTTCGTTTTCACTGCAATCGAACATGCACGAGTTACAAAGACACACAAAACACACCTACTCAGTTCTCAACAAGCACATGATGTTTGCATGTTTCAGTCTTTGTGCAAACACGTTTATTTTCTGCTACATATGCCCCATCATAGCACACTGCTACATGCTTCACACCATTGTGTCGGTGGGGCTCCATATAGTGTGTGACAATGACGCACCACATCACACGCGATCAATCATGGTGGTCTATTGTTTTGGAGTGCTTTGCTCAATCTATATGTTTCCCACACCCCTGACCCTGTCAAGCATATCACTGCTTTATAAACAAACCCCCATTGATTTCACATCTCCCACATTTGAAATCGCCCACATATGGGCTTTCGTGTTGAGCAATTGCACAATGACTGCAGCATACGTGATCACTGCATTTACACCGAACCTGAATGGATAACCTCGTCAGGTTCATCGAGATCAGCCAGTTTAAGGTTCTCGTCCTCACCGTCAGCACATTCTTCCCTTGACACACCCTCCCACTTATGCGGAAATATCTTTGAATGAATCATGAAAAACAGGACATCCAGGACAGTGTCCACAATCACGGCGATACTGTACGTCAAAATCATAGCCACTACATCTGAGAAAATGCCATCCATCCCCCACAAACCCTGTGTGACGAATATGGTCCACGAAAACAAACTTTTTCCGAGAATCAGTAGTGGTACAAATAGCCGGTCGGAACAGATCAAAAATGTCCACAGTTTTTTGATTCTCTGGTTATTGATTTCGAAATTAAAACACAGTCCTATTTGTGTGATGAGCGGGACAAAGAGAAACATCTGTATGTCATACCCCCCACACAATATGAACGATTCTCCGACTACAACTTTGAATACAGGGTTGTCCAAAACCCCACTGAACGTAAGCAGGAAGTGGGCCACATAAACACAACTCAGCGCCACAGACACATTGACGAACAATGTGTGTGTATTGTCACACGAGTCGATAATATGCTGAACAGCGTTCCCCACCAATGCTTCCGGGAGGCGAAAAAAAGGCTGTACCAGCAAAGGCATGAACAACAACGGTGAAAAAAGCACAAGTTCACCAAACACAAGCGTCGAACACAAAAGCACCAACACGTTGCGCGTACTCAAAAACGTATCCTTGTAGCGCCACGACACAAACAACACCCCCCCCTCCACCCAGATGAGACAAATCGCCGACTGAATGAAAATATTGTAATTGCTCGCCATAAAACCCAGAGAAGCTGAATAAACTGGGTACAGTAGCGAAACAGACAAAAGTGTTTCCCCCAGACCAATCCCTTCCATGATACACTTTCCAGTGATGCATACCATTGTCCTGAATACTTCTCGCTTGTAATAATACCAGCGATTGTCACGCACTGTTTGTGCCCCCGCGATTGCTACACACAGAGAAGCGAAAAGCAAGCCAAACTGTAGGTCAGCCATTTTCATGTCAACGTATCCTGACGCGTCAAGCGAATAGGTCCTTATTAGAAGACACATAACAAAAAAAACACGTACTATTTTTAGAGTCTCTAGCCCAGTGGTACACATGTTCACTGCTATCACACAGGCAAATACGGTACCTATAAAGACATCACACGATTTACAGACAATACATCTCATGAATATATTAAAGCTCTTTGTTTATTGACAAACATATGGAAAGCACAGAGGCCACATTTGAGAACATAAAAATACTAGTACAACAAGAATGTGCAAGATTCAACCAGGCATACAACGGCGGTATGTATCCAGTACTTGAAGTCAATGATCCTCCCACACAGGCGGATTTGTCGCCGTCTTCACTCAACACGCGAAAGGATTCTAAGAAAATATCTCTTGCGCTTTGGAAATACCCAGAACCATCCAAAGGTGATTCAGAAGAATCAGTGGGGGGGGGAGGGGGAGGGGGGTTAGACAAAGAAAAGAGTAACAAAACGCCATGGTTGGAAAAATATTTCGATGTACAAAATGGCACACACGATTTGGTTTCATACCTTGTACAACTGAAGGCAGCAGTGTGTGAGGCATCGCGAAAAAAAGTGCCGGAAATCTTCCTATATCATATACAATTTGATGAAACAGATTTCGAGGCCGTAGAAAATCACTATACGACTTTTCCACCAGAGGTGGACAAAACGAAAACACCTAAAACGACATGGGAAGATGAAGCCATTGATAGTAAATGGCCAGAGGTTCAAATAATCCCAGGGATATTCTCGAAAAGCGTCTCCACTGAAGCAACAGATTCAACAAAACTACATATAGAAGACTACAATATGACAACCAGTATGAACACTTTAAAAGACACAGTAAAAAAAGGAAATCAGTTTTCCTGGTATGAACAGGTGGTCTTCAACGACGCTGAGGGGAAAACCAAACCCAAGAAATTACTCTTGTCAGTCAAACTAAAAACTACTACTCCAGAAAAAAAATAGGTCATTATAAGGGAGGGGGGGGGACACTACAAACCACATTGGCATGGAGAGGGGGCTGGGGGCTACAGTCTCGCTCGAATGTTTTACATCGTACGTGAACACGAAGGCGTTTGATGTTATTGGGAACGGGGCATACAAAACGTTTCTCGTGAAATGCAGAGACAACAACGACGAATGGGCGACGCAGGCACATAAATATAATACACTTGTTGTTGATTTTGTGCGGTCAATCAATGGCCTTATCAACGACATCAGGCGGCTGGATGCGGCTGGCATAGCTGTCATTTCCAAAGAAATCGTTACGAACACCACCCCCCCATCATATTCGAGGGAATGTTTCAACGTCTGTCAGATTAGCGGCCAACATAGTGCATCATGTGTGGAAATACAACGATCCCAACACAAAAACTCTGTAACTATCTACATCCACTCAAAATACATCACGTTTCTAAATGTAATGTGGTTTGTATGTAAAATCGACCACGTAATCCGGAATTACACCCGCCAATGGATGTGGTCAAATGAGGAGAAACTCCAAAACATGAGTTTATCAGAAACGTGTAACCTTTTCACGGAAAACACTGAAACAGTAAAATCTCTCTACCACGTTTTCATAAACGGAGGCAGGATGGTACACATGTCCTTCAGTAAACACCTTTCCATTGTGTTGAACGACCCCCCCCTGGTGATACAGTGCAACAACTGTCCTTCTAAAGACAATGAAAAGACAAACAAAAAAAAAAAAAAAAAAAACAATACAAGTGCCGCAGGGGCGCGTTTATGAGCAAACGTCGGAATGTACTTGGCCAGGGGGCCGTTTCGAGAGCGCGTCAGGATAGACCCCACAGCACTAGACACAACCATTTCTTCAATGTGCAGGGCTTCAGAGAAGGCACATGTCCGCATGTTTTTAGAGTTTGGAGACGGACTCTTCCTGCCCCTAATACTAGACAGTGATATCAATATGGCCTCGAGAATGTTGATGATGTACAATGAACAGTTTCACCAGATTGACGACGACGACTGGATCAGGGAGGCACATGAAATGGAATGTAAAACACAGGAACACCTTGAAGAAGAATCATCTGAATCAACAGGGGGGGAGCTTTCAGACTATGACGACTAAGGACTGAAAAAAGGAAAAACATGGCTGTATACACCTACTCGTGTCCGTCAGCACACACACAACAGCACATGCCACCAAAAACAGAACAGAAGACACAGGAGCAGATCACATTTATGCTGTGGTCTTCTGTTCGCAGCCCATTCATAATTCCTTCGTGGTCTATCCATGCGCACCAGTGGGAACCTTTCGATGCGCATCAGGCTGGGTGTGTTCTGTGCGGGGCACACCACGTGTGCTGTAAGGAGGGATGCTTGTTCACGGAGTTCGAAAACGGTGATTTTGTTTGTCCGATAACTGCCTACTGCATCCCATGCATACGCCGTGGTTCCGTCCCTGAATTCATGTCAACACAAACATTCGGGTTTTTTTCCCCTATCGTCGATACCAAAACAAACAACATCTGCCAACACCTCCACGAACTAATAAGCACCCACGTTCGAAGGACAATACTGTCGGATAGCGTCGTCTCGTCACTGGTCAAGGAATACGAAACAAAGATAAAACGGCGGACGGTCATACTGACTCGTCTATGCAGAGATGGAAAACAGTGTGGCTACCAGGGTGAAACATACAACACGCCCACCATGGGCGACATTGCTGCCTTATTAGCACACAAGACTTCAAACGCGCGCACACCTCTCATATTAAGCAGTGGGGAGGCCAATAGGGTGTGTGATCACTGCATATCAATAATTTTTCGCTTGTTAAAAGCATTGCCCTGTATATGGAAAAATACAACACAGCCGAAATTTTACAGCTTAGTCGTCGGAATTGTCTACATGATGAGGACTGGGGCCACCTTCAATAACACGACCCTTCTCCCCAGACTCCAAATATTGACATACATACTTTGCCATGAAACGTCTATGAAAGAAGCATTAAACATACGATCCAAAACTGTCACAGAGGTTGAAAACATCTTCAAACTCCACATTCGTAAGCTATCGAAAAAGGAATTACACCAGCTGGGTGAACTACAATACACCACTCTATGACAACCCCCAAAACCGTCTCTTTTTACGAATACGGACGATTTCAGTTTCCGTCACGACAAGCGGCTGATCCTGTTCACAAGCCAAAAATAAATCAGTCACGTGTCAAAAAAGTGCAATGTTAAGGCAATACACACCTTGTTCGCCACGACGATCTGTAGTGTTACGGGGCCACTTTCGGTCTTACCAACACTCACAGACTGTACCCTCAGAGGGCTTACTTCATACACTGCCTGCATGTCGCGCACGTTCACATCGAAACCTCCCTCAAGTCTGAAATAAACCCTGATAATGTACGAAGTATCCTGTACAGTGATCGCCCAATTGTCCAACACATTAGTAGATGACAATATACACGCCTTGCAGGCATACAGCACGTTTCGGACAAGTGTCTGGTCTTCTTTGTGTATATTGTTCAAAATGGGCTCGTTCATGATCACTGTACCCTCTTGCTTCACACTGCCGGCCATAATACACGTCTGACATAACAGCGCTGAAATACATGCCAGGGAGTGTTGTTCAATCACCACTACACCCTGCAGCAGTATTTCCGGGAGCATGGGGCGCCGTTCAAAAATGGCAGAGGCAGGGCGATCGCTGGGGGCGATGATGTTGTGGCACCTCGAATACACATTTCTGGCGCTTGTGTACACCGCCTCTGTCTGGACCATTTCACTGACCACGTCGAATCTCCAAAAATGCGTCGCTGATATGGCCTCTTCAAGCACCCTGCTCTGTGTGGGTTTTGCGACTGTTTGCCTTCACGCTGTCATCATGTTCATCGACCGATACCCTGATCTTCAAAACAACGCCATACAACGACTGCACAAAGAGGCCTCATTAGCCAATGTCGCATGCCTGTTCACCGTCACGGTCGTGTATGGCACGCGCGTGCTGACAGACGACAGCACCATCCTATGCATGGGGGTCAGCGTGCCTTGTCTCCTAGTGTGCAATTTCATGGCATACCTTGCTGCGTACACGTCGACACCCGTCGGCCAAAGCGTCCCCCAGTGGCTCGTCCCCGAGGCGCAACTGCTTGGGGCTCTTGTTGTGTACATACTCACACACGAGGATATTTCCGACCCTGTTGTAACAAAGGGCTTCGACAAACTGATGACCTACATTCCTCTAGGAAATGTTCTGTTCGACGCATACATGGAAGTGTTCCGGTTGATGTTCCCGACCTTCAGTGCATCCAGCCTCTTTACGTGCACGCTCACAGCTTTCCTATATCCTATGGGAGTCGCAGTCGTTATGGTTCCGGCCATCTTCGAGCTATTATCCGAAACAAAGTGCATACCCGTTGAGGGCCAGAAGTGGCTTCACATCATACCGGGAACCATTCTGCTCGCATCTACGGTACTGTACCTGGTCTTGTTCTGGGGGGCCTCCCAAAACGGCTTGATCGGGTCGACGGCCAGCACTGTGCTTTACGCCATGACTACGCTTTCAGCATTTCTCCAAATCGTGGATATCGTCCTGCGTCTTTTGAGACACACCCCCACCAAACCCAGTCCAACCCGAATTGAGGCCGAGTCGGAAGACAAACCAGAAAACACAGGGTCAGCGAAAGACCGACCCCCCATGACAAACCCAGCAGCCAAAAGTCGGGAGGATGACGATTCCAACATAAAGGAACAAAAAACAGACCGTATACGAATATTCAACCTCGACCCCCAACCAATGCATGCCCCTCCGAAAAAAATCAACATAAAGTGGGCATAGAGGGGGTCGTGGTGATACCAGTAGCACGCAGCGCTACCGCCATGTCCACGCCCGTGCCCGAGCCCATACCCATGGATTCTCTGACAGTGCTGGGCAATATGAGGTGCTTAACGCTGTACGCGGAAGAAATGTTTGAACGTGCAGGCATGCAAGCATGGAGGCTCAAATGGTCGTGCTCACGCGTCAAACCACTTGTCATTACATACGGGCTCCAACGGACTGTCGAACTATCCCGATACTATTTGCTTTTCCTCTGCCTTGAGGACTTGAAAGGTCTTGTTGTAAACGCCATTTACCTTGCAAGCAGTGTCGTCACAACGATGCCCATGTCAGTACACCACATCTCCAATATAACAGAAAGTTGCAGAATCCCGAAGCGAGTCTCACACAAATGTCTATGTGGGTTTATGAACAAAACTTCACACACTATAGACAGACATCTACAGAACACCGCCTGTGCTGTTTGTTCTTCTGTCATCAACGTCAACGTACTTTCACTTGCCCCCCCCCGAGCCAGCTTTTCTCATCTGCAGCCTCTTTGAAGTAGAAGTCAATATGGAAAAAGAGGCTGTCAACCCAAGTGCCCGCGCCTGCGTTAGGCTCTCCGCCCCCCCCCCCCCCCCCCCCC
>Ga0209195_1002273_pt1 | contig 11512 bp, 9 predicted proteins | sample COGITO_mtgs_1004_3_FD_184788 | JGI IMG/M metagenome (GOLD analysis project Ga0209195, IMG submission 184788) | Pelagic marine microbial communities from North Sea - COGITO_mtgs_100420 (SPAdes) (version 2) | ecosystem: Environmental > Aquatic > Marine > Epipelagic ...
TCAATGGCCATGTCGAGAATCTCGAAAAGATCCTTAGGCGCACGAAGATCGGTGAAAGATTTACCAGAGTAAGTGAACCCCAGGTAGCGAGCAAAGTTTGTAGCGGTGACAAGCCAAGTTTCAAATTCACTGGTGTGTAGTGCGTTGACCACAGCCTGGCGGTTGGTGTCAGTATCTTCAACAAAAGCAACAGTCAGTGGGTCAGTGTCCACCACGAGTGCACCAGTAGCTACTGCGACAGCGCGGTCCAAGTGAGGGCGGGCCATTTTGCCGGAACCGTCCAGCATGTGGCGACCAGAAAGCTCACCAATAATTGTGGCAAGTCTGTCCTCGTTGAGTGTGTTTGCGCCAACTAAGGCCAATTCGAGGTTGTTGACTGTGACGTTATGTCGAGACAGCCCGAGTAGGGACACAAGGTCAGACTTGGAGACAATCTTGTTCGTCACTAGGTAGCCTAGGAGGTCATTTACAGTTATCGATGCGTTAGTCACGCTAGTTACAGTGCGTAGTCGCCTGTTTTCGTCAAGCTTTTAAGAGTTTTACTGTGGGGCAGTCAGGAACGGAATATCGAAGGGAAAGCCTTGGCCAAAAACCTGTTGTGCTCCATCAAATCAACTAGCAAAGGTTCGCCCTCATCAGCATGGGAAGCGGTGCGCCAACAGTCCACGACCTCGTCGAATCTCAAAGAAGTCTGGGCGTGGGAAATCCCGACCAGGGCCTTTTCATCCAGCACTTGTCGTTGGAATTTGAGGGTATGCTGGTCTGGTGCCAAGCCGAGCTCTTCGTGCAAAGCGCGATAACCCATCGACACAAAATCAAGAGAGTCCCCAAAGATGTCCTGCGTATTCGCGCTTTCGCAAACAGGAAACGTCTCGTTAGGGGAACTCGCTACCCAGCTCGCTCGTTTTGTAAGAACGAAGCCGTCCCTGCACGCCAAAGTAACAATTGCACATGAACCGTAAGCTTGACTCAAGGTTTTCATTGCGTGCATCGCCTCAGCGAAAGACATTTTCGCAACTCCTGCTCTGCGAACAGGAGCGTTCACGGGTGCGGGTGTAGGGATAATTAACGCAAACGTGTCCTCGACGTACCTCAAACTAGACTCAATTGTTTTTATAGCACTTAAGTCTTCCGGCCTCCAGGAAGGAACTTGGCCAGGAGTGAGGTGTATAGCACCCCCACGGGAGATGTCTCCGAAACTCGTTGCGTTGGTTGCGTTGTTCTCGCTAGTTACAGTCACGCTAGTTACAGTGCCGGCGAGACCGTTATTGGCACTCTTTTAAGAGTTCTACTGTGGAGGAAGTCCGGCGAGGTATCGTTCTATCTCTTCTGTCTCGTCCAAGTCGTTAGTCTCAACAATAGCGCCCATAGCGGATAGTTCCTCTATCTGCTTTGTTCTGTAGCGTGCTCTTGCTTTCCTCTTCTTCTCTTCTCTGGCTACCGTTTTTTCTTCTTCGGTCACTTATCTGCCTGCTTATCTCGAAAGTATTCCGCGATGTTGGGATATCCTGCCTCGGCCCAGTGCGTACTTAAATTACACGCTCTACAAACCTTTGTTCCACTAGGCATATAGTAAGTATTCATTTCATCCCACTCATGACCACGGTCACAGTGACTATTAAAATCCTGTGACTGCTGGCGTGGGGTACTACCCACCGAGGCCATCTGAGGCAGAGGAAGCAAGCTGGAGAATAGGTAGGTAAAGGACCATCAAAAGGCCACCAACCACACCACCAAGTACAAGCAGGAGGAGTACTTCAATCTTTGCAGATAGTCCCTCAACTTGGCCATCAATCTCTTCCTGGAGCACTGTGGTTACCGAATCCAGCATGGAAGTAAGGTCACCTGTTGCCTCACCAGTTGATACCATGGTGCGAATGTTTACGGGGAACACGTCAGGGCTCTTACCCATCTCCGATCCCATGGTCCTACCAGATCTGGTGGCATCCACCAGGCCCGGAGTGAGAGATTCAATCCAGGCTGAACTAGCTGCATCGGATGCCATTTCGAGTGCGTTGGGGGCCTGAACACCAGCCGTCAGGGAACCTGAAAGGGTTGAAGTCCAACGGTAGAGTGCAGACTTGAACACGAGCTTGCCGAACATTGGCATTTTGAAAATAATCTTGTTAAGGAAGATGTTAACTTTAGGGTCGTCGGAGGTTTTCCTGCGGAACAGTTTCCAACCAAGGAAAGCGAAAAAGAACAAGGAGGTGATCGACACGGGGTTAAACGCAATGGGGAATGCGGGAATGCCCAATGTCATCCAAGCCTCGGTTGTGCCCATTGTTGTTAATGGAAGAATGTTCTTAGACAGAGCAACCACCATCAGAGTGGGAGCAGGTAGGTCGGCTCCGAAGGACGCGTAAATGTCGACAAAGCGTGGAACAAGGAACAGCAAGATGGCGGCGGTGAGAATACCAATGGTTCCACCAACCATGACCGGGTAGGCCATAACGCCACGAATCTTTGTTTGCATCGCTGCGCGCTGGGCAAGGAGAATAGACAAGCGCTCCAAGGAGACCAGCAGCGTTCCGGACTGCTCACCAACAGCTACGTACGCGCAAAAGATCTCATCGAAGGCTTTCGGGTACCCTGCCATTGCCTCAGCCAGTGGTATACCAGCAGAGACAGACTCTGACAGGTCGTTGCACATTAAAACTATCTCGTCTTTGGCCTCTTCACCAAGGGACTCAATGGCACGGGAAACAGGGACACCTGCTCGCAGCAGTTGATAGAGACGCCGCGCGAACTCTGCACGAGCTTTAACTTTAAGTTTGGCTGATCCCCCACCCAGGTTCATGCTCATGTTCATTCCACCACCGGATGAGATCTTTGTAGGGTAAGCACCCTCAGCTACCAGACTGTTCAGTACCTGCTCACGGGAAAGGGCAACAACCTTCTCGTTCTTGACCTTAGTACCGTCGCTGAGGACACCCGTCCAGAAAAACTCCCTCGATTCTTCTTTCATGCTCCATCTCCTGTATCCAAAACTCTTAGCATCTCCTCCACGGTGGAGGTGCCCATTTCAACGTGCCTAAGCGCATCCTCAAGAATCGATGTCCAACCATCGGACGCTTTAGTTGCCGCAACTACTTCTTTTGTTGGTGCACCAATGGAAACCAGCTCCCGAACCTTGTCCGTTGGACGCAGCACCTCCATTACAGGTATGCGGCCCTTGTAGCCGGTACCGTTACAGGCGTTGCACCCTCGGGCTTGAGCTACTAACTCAGGTACACGCAAGTCCATGCGTTGCAGGAAAGCTGCTTGAGAAGGGGTAGGGGGTACCATTTCGTGGCAGTCATGCACACGGCCAATGAGTCGTTGGGAAACTGCTAGTGCTAATGCTTCAGCTACCATGAAAGGTTCAGCACCAAGTTCACCTAGGCGCGTGAAAACACCAAGGGCAGAGTTAGCGTGAATGGTTGAAAGAACAAGGTGGCCTGTTAAGGCGGCATGCATAACAATGTTAGCTGTCTCCGAGTCACGGATCTCACCTACAAGGATGATGTCAGGGTCAAGGCGCAGGAAAGCTCTGGAAGCTCTAGCAAAAGTTAGAGACTTCTCACCAAGGTCAGATCGGATCTGCGTCTGGCCGATGTTTGGCAGACGGTACTCCACAGGGTCCTCGGCGGTGAGGATGTTCTTACCCATGGAATCCAGCTCATTCAAAACTGCGTAGAGGGTCGTTGTTTTACCGGATCCGGTAGGTCCAATAATCAAAACAAGACCCTGAGGTGCCTGGGAAGCTTCGCGCAAAGAGTCCAAAGTTTTAGGTGCAAAGCCCATAGAATCAAGTCGGCGTTGAACGTTCATCGGGTCCAGCAAACGTACGACGATGATTGGCCCGTGTACCTGAGGGAGCATAGCTAGACGCGTATCAATCTTGCGGCCTTCAGCTGCGTAGAACGGGAACGATCCGTCCTGGGGGCGCATGCGGTCAGAAGGGTCAATAGTGGGACAGCGAGAAAGTATAGAACCAACCACTTCCCCCTCCCGTCCTTTGAGTGGCATAATCTGCTTACGCAGTTTTCCATCGATGCGGAAACGAACAAGTAGGGATTTGTCTTCCTGGGTCATGAAGTGAACGTCGGATGCGCCTTCTGCCACGGCACGAGCCATCAGCTGATCAATCCAAGCGACAACCGGCGAGCTAGAAGTTTTAGAAGCAGAATCTGGTGAAGAAATTGCCGCGGCTGCGTCCTCAAGAGATCCGGTATCAAGCTTTACGAGCTCAGCGATTATCTGGGACCTGACACCCTGGACAATCTCAATTTCTGATCCGAATACAGACCTTAAATATTCAACGGAGTCGGAACTGCCGCGAGAGTTAGCTAGTATGAAACAATCCGCACTGTCTCCCTCGCGTCGGGCGGGTAGAACATTGTTCTGGATCAACCAAGTCTTTGATACCTGCTCGGCAAGATCAGCGCAGGCTGAGTAAGTATTCTCAGTGCTGTTAACATCCACAAAGGTGACGGACATGAGCGAGGACAGGGCCTCTACAAGCTGCACATCGGAGTAGTAAACGGTCAAGTTAGACACTACTTCAGACACTGTTATATCAACATTAGTAACCATTTCGGCGGCTATTTGAATAGGCAAGCCACCAGGTGCGATCGCCAAAGACGCGATAGCTGATTTTACGTCCTTACTAATCATTATCCTGAATCCCCTCGATGGGTGTGTCTGTACAAGACTTACTACAGTGCTAACTAGATCGTTTTACGCAAGGTGGCACTACTTACGGCTGATCTAGCTTTATCCCGGTGGATGCCACTGGGAACCCTGAAGAATCAAGTACGCTCACCCGCAGGTCAGCTGGTAGGCCACTAATTTCACCAGAGAGACTGGGTTCAAAGGCAACATCGCTAGTGGTAGTAGGGCCCATAGCTCCCTGGGTCGAAGTTCCGTAGCACCACAAGCGTCCCTGACCATCTAGCGCACAGTAATTTTGCCCGTAACCTGATATGCCTACTATCGAGGACAGCTTCTTGGCGGGGAAGCCTGTGATCACGGGGGCAGGAGTAGATGCTGTACCGCTCGTTGTTCCTGAACCCAGAGCACCACCTGCAGCCGATCCCCAGCACTGTACGGAGCTGTTAGACAGGGTCGCGCACGCAGAGTTTGCACCAAGGGCGATCTTTTTAACTGCAGAAGCTTGAGATAGCCCGTTCACATACTGGTTAGCGGTGAGAACGTTGCCGTTACCGGGAGGGGCGGTTACGCCAGGTAAGGACGCAGAAGAAGCGTTGCCCCAGCATTTTACGCCCGCTCTTACCACAGCACACGAGTAGTTTGGCCCAGTGGCGGCGGAGGTTACCGAACTCAGAGGTTGAGACAACGGACCGCCGTAGTACTCAGGGCCGCAAGTGGTAACACCGTTACCTCCGTTGGCAGCCCAGGAACAATCTTGTGGGAAGTCAACCACCAATGTGGGAGTTGGAACTGTGTTGGAAGTGGAACCTACGCCAGCTTTACCGTTGAGGTTGGAGCCCCAGCACAACAGACGAGAGGTAGTTGTCACCGCACAGGTTGTAGCGTTGGTGTCTTTACCCACAGCGACAGAAGAGACAGTAGGTAATCCGGTAATCTGTACGGGCAATGCAGAATCAGAAGCTAATCCCGCTGGTGTGGCGTCACCCCAGCAGTAGAGGCTACCGTCGACCATAGTTGCGCAGGTGTACTCATACCCGGCCTGCAAAGAAGCTATGCCAGTTAGGGCACCTACCCCATCGGGGTTAAGAACCTGAGTTGAGAGCGTATTCAGGTCAGAGGCTGAAGGAGTGAGGCCACCACCAAGTTGACCGGAGGCCCCGTCACCTATGCAGTTAGCCCTAGAGTCAGAGAACAGCACACAAGCAAAAGTTGAGCTGTCTGTGACACCTACCGTAACAGCTTCCATCAGTGCGGTGCTTGCGTTGGAAATAGCGGAAAGGTCCAAAGGTACCGGACTGCCGACTCCCTTGCCCCAGCATGACAGTTCCTGACGGTCTTTAGAAATAGCGCATGTGGTGTCACCGTTGGTATCAACAGCATGGAACAACTGTGGCCAGATGCCGGGGGAAGTAATCTCACCGGTGAAGGTAGAGAAAGTTAGAGCCTCTGAGCCGTCGGTGTAAGTTGGCAGGTCGCCCTGTAAGGAGTACCGCGCAGCGGCCGGCGGGTTTGACACAACCGGTGTCAGAGTCTGGGTTGTCCCATTAGGGGTCTGTGTGAACGTTGTTACAGGGTAAACAATTTCTGTATCGGACCCATCTACAGAGACAGAAGGAGTGACTTCAAGCTGCACGGGAGTCTTCCACGATGCGCCAAGAGTGGACCCTTCGGCCAGGGCGGTGGTTGGTATCTGGGCGTAAGTAGCGGCTTCGCCGGTACACTGGGTGGGGTTTCCCGCTGGGACAGTGAAGTACGACTCCAGTACCGGACCATTAGCTATCTGGTCGGTCTTTGCACGAGGTGGGTCAATGTCTCTCCACGACATCCAGCATTTGGCCTCAGCGTCGTTATCTACCGCACTAGCTAAAGCGGACACACCAACGCGCCAGTAGTCACGCTCGGGCAACCAGCGTGTAAAGATAGAAGCCACCCGCGCGTTCGGGCTGGCCACTGCCCCATCCGCGGTTAGGCGCAAGGAAGGTATCAAAGAGCGTAGCTGCGCAGAGGATATGTCAGGGGCTTGCGGTCGCAGACCTTGTGAGTACGACTCAGTGGAGTTATTGGAAGAAGTTCGTGCCTGGGATATGGTGACGGCGTCCAAAGCCGCGTTCAAAGTGGCTTTAACCTCAACGTCGTTAGTCGCACTAGTACTAGAGCTGATGGCCGGGAAAGCTACAGCCGAGAGCGCTCCAACAATGACAAGTACAACGACGATCTCAACTAGCGTGAAAGCTCGAGATAGTCTCGTGGTACTTCCCAAAAGTCGCATACGCTATATAGTCCCCCAGAACCTGATTACGGCCAGAATATTGACTAGTGGCGAGCCGGATATGTGGTTTGTTGTTCCCGGGCGGATGTAACCGACTAGGGGCCCATGTTCCGAAACTATAAGAAGGTCAAAAAACTAGGAGAAAAATGTCGTCACTACTGGAAAACCTTCTTGAAGAAGAAGCCGCTCGCGAGTTTCCGAAGCTGCAAAAGTTGACTATCGTCGACTTCAACTCCGATTCAGCGATGGTCACTTACACCGAACTCGGCGGAGGTCTGGGAAAAGGCGCACTCTCGGTAAATAACGCCAACCCTCGAGCCAAATGGGAACGGGGTTCTGTTGTGTGGGGTGTAAGAATAGCCTCAAACCCACAGCCAACATTCAGTTGTACAGACACTCGTGTCGTAGAGCGACTATTCGCCTCCATCGTCCCTGAGCTACGCAGCGGTGAAATTCGGGTAATGGGTATTGTTCGAAAAGCCGGAATGCGCACCAAGATCGCAGTTGCATCCGCTTGTGAAGGACTTGACCCCGTGGCCGCACTAGTAGGGCGAAGCCACAACAGAGTAGATTATGTGAAAGATCACCTACTCGGGGAGCAAGTAGATGTCGTTTCATACCACCCGGATCCACAGATTTTCCTAGCTAACGCTCTGCAGCCCGCAAAGGTCACTGACGTTGCTATCGATGAGAGCAAGGACATTGGTTTTGCTAAAGCACCAAGCCATCAGATGGCTGCAGCAGTTGGGCAGCAAGGGTTAAACTCCTCACTCGCGGCTGCGCTCATCGGCATATCAAGCGTGAAGATTTCCCCCATCAAGTAGTACAAAAGCTACAGTTTCAACTAAACCCCACAGAGTTACTCTGTGGGGTTTAGTTTTTTAAGGACCAGGTCACTACACATAGGGGCCATACACATGTAAGTGGGGTTTTCTGTAGAGGTACACACAGCTGTGAGGGTTTGTTACGAAACCGTGAAAGTTACTACTGCCGAGTCCGAAGTTAAAGCCGGCTCGTCGGTGTCAGTGTAGGCGTAGGAAGCTGTGAAAGTACCCGGGTTAGCGGTTGGTGTGTAAGTGAAACTTTCCAAAACTGGGTAGCTCTGGTCGATGACTACCAGTTGGCCAGCAGAGTCAGTGAGTACGCCCTCAGTGGGAAGTGAGGAGAACGCCACCGTGGCTGGGTCGGATTTAGTACCGGGAGCCCGGTTGATGTCGTACAGGTCAGATCCGGACTCCAGTGTGAACGTGGCAGGTACGCTCGCGTTTACAGCCAGTGCCGTATCGGGTGCAACCGGGGCATCTGCCTCAGGGGTGCGGAAGTTTGTCATCAGGGTAGATTTACATTTGTTGTCACCATCACACGCTTGTATAACAAAACTCCATAAACCGTTCACGTACCTACCATTGGTGGGTAGCGAAGTGTCCCGAAAAGGCTCCACGGTCAGGGTAGCTTTACCCTCTACAGGGTTAGTTATAGAAACTGAACCTATCTCGGTTTCGGCTGATTTAACGAAAGAGTTAGGGTTCGTGTCGCTGGTAAGGGTACGACTTTCTCCTGTTTGCGGGAAAGAAGATTGTGTCGTGGGGCACTCCTGTGAGGATGGGTTGCAAGAACGAACGCCCACCGCAGTTGTACCAGCTTCAAGGTCAACAATTATAGCTGAGGCGTTAAAATCTCCGTCCTTTTCGCTACTGGGTAGATACAGGGTAGCTATGCGCGGGGTGGTTGTTTTAGTATCTGCTGAGACGCTGACACTAGCCAGGTTGTTTCCGTCTGAGTCGCTCAGGGAGAACGTGGAAGTTGCGTCACTGTAAGAGGAGGGTGCTTCTAGGAAGCAAGTTACGGTCGCGGTTGTGCGTGAGGCCGGGGTCACGGTAGGTACCGGGCAGAAACCGTTACCGGTGGCTGAGAGGGTGAACGCCCCTCGGGTGGTTGCAGGTAAAGTCGCGCGAAGTACAACAGGTACTGCTGAAGCCCCATTTACCGATTCTGGTGCCTGCGCTGTGAGGGTGGCTGGGTTTGTGGAGAGTACGGAAGAATCCAGTAAAGGGGCCAGCATGGTAGCTAACTGTGAGCGGGTCAGGGCTTCTGTGGGGTTTAGGCACACATCACCTGAGTAGTTGTCAGGGCAACGCAAAGACCCAGGGATAGGTACGCCGTATGCGATAAGTTCGTTGAAGTCCCTAGCTTCCGAGGACGAAATGTCGGCAAAGTCGGTAGTGGTTGTTGTTGCACCGGTGACCTTGTCCTCCAAAGCCCAAGCTAGTACCGAAGCGGCATAACCCTTAGTAAGTGCCGCATCGGAGTTACACGCTTCCACCGCCGGGTTAAGGGCTGCAGCACGCAACACAGTCTGGGATGGGTCTGCCCCTGACTGGCAGTAAGTTAAAATTGGATCCACAGAGAAAGGCAGGACTGCGCTGCTAGAGGTTAATGCAACATCGTCTATGAACACATTCTTGTTTTGGGATGGTACGTCGATGCGCACACCAACATTATCTGAAGGAGCTATGCCGGTAACGTGAATTCTGTCGTACTTTGAGCTGGCTGTAACCCATACGGCAGGCTGAACACCAGTTAACTCATCACTCAAAACCTTACCGTCATCGTCAAAGCCCACTATGGAGATGCTCACAGGCTTCCCTGTGCTACCCGGGGACCGGATGTAAGCGCTCGCTGTGTAAGTCTGACCGGGTACAACACCAGAAGCTAAAGCAACAACGTACTGATCTTCGTTCTCGTCCGATACTTTCAGGGCAGTAGATGAGCCACCAGTTGGTGTACCTATGTCAGTTTCAGCGTTACCTAGGAACCAGTCAGATGAATTGCTAAGTGTTGGATTAAGAATCAGATTAGGTGTAGGTACTGCAGGTGGGGGCAGCTGCACCGAGACGCTAGTGGGGGCCAGCGTGAGTGCGGCGCGGGCTATATCTGCACGCGTGGCGCAACCACGTTCGGTCCCACGAACAGTCTGAATGGCTTCCCCGCCAGTAGCGTAAAGCGTGTTCGTTGTTACGTTATCGATGCATTTGGTAGGTATGTAAGGGCGTAGGTTTATTGGGTTCACAAACTCAGCTGTACGCATACGGTTCTCGCACGCAGAGGATGTACACACGGGTGGGTTTGCCCCGTTGGCTGCGGCGGAAGCCAGCTGAGGTTTTATCCCACACGCTGAAGGATCTAGAACGCAGGATTGGGTAATGTCGATGCCGTTGCTTGGGAAGTTGGCACCAACTGTGGTACCAATAGGTTTGGGGCAAAAAGCCGCTTGGCCCACCTGTGCTGCGCTGTAGGCATCATCGCCGGGAAGATTAGTGTACGGTCCGCAGGAGTCTATTAGGCCGGTAGCTGTTGCAGCTAAATCCGCTTCGAGATCCGAGTCAACAAAAGTATTAGCTAGCACTACGCTCATTTGGGCGGAACCTGAAAGTTGATCAGTGGAGTTTACCGAAACAGACACGGTCGCTGAGCCAAACACCTGCGGTGTGAAGCTAGCTACGGAACCGGAACCTGAGGCCATAACGCCGGATGAAGAGCTCCATGTGTAACTAGTTGAGGAAGGACAAGGATTCCCGCCCACCGTGCAGGTAGCTATCATCGAAACGGGAAGAACGGTGCCACCGCTCAAAGGTGAGGTTACAAACACGCCAGTGAAAAGCTCAGGACTGATCAGTGAATTAGCTGTCAGTGTCACACTCGCCGGTGACACTGGTGTGACAGCAGATGCCATCGGCAACAGCGAAAGTGGCAAAGCCAGTGCAGCTAAAGCCAGAACTACTTTTCTCATCGTGCTCCCCCTGACGAAACCTCTAGTGAAAACGTACGGTCCACTCGTACTGGTGCAGCGCCCGCAGTCCAGTCCGAGGAATTCTCAACCGAAGCTGAAGCTGACACGAAGGTAGATTTAAAGCGCAGTGATTCCGCCTTGCATCCGGGGCCAACAGGCACCAGTGAGACACCTGTTGCGCAACCGGTGACGCCGGCTCCGTCAACTATGGCGGAGAACACAGGAGCTGCCGTACGACCAGTAACTGCGGGGTTGGGGGTGTACACGCCAGTGGACACCACCCGTTCGGTAGTGGTTGACCCTAGCTCAGGTAAACAGCGGTTAGTAGCGGATGTGGAAACATCAAATAGGGTACGGGTAATTTCCCCGTTAGCTACATTGTAAGCGACTAGCACTATTCCTGGAGTACCGTCTGATTTGATCCCACTAATGTAAAGTTCAAGGTTCCGGTCACTCAAGTTACGTATTGCCGTACCTGAACCGGGGTTGCACACGGTGGCTGACGCCAAATCCGAAGCTAGTAAAGTCTGCGCGTAAGAAGCTGCCCGTGAGGGTATGGCCCTGTCTGCGATACCACCGGCCACCTCACCTAAGGATGTCATCCATCTGATGAGTATCAAAAAGATCACCGAGGCAACAGCTGCAACAATAGCCACTTCAAGGAGAGTGAATCCCCTGCTGGTGCGGGTGCGGGGGTAGGAGACTGGTCGCATCATGGCGCAACACTCAAACAGGCTTGGCCACCGCATAGCTCCACCTCAGGAACAGTAGTTACGGGTGCACACAACGCAGTCGCG
>Ga0209195_1002288_pt1 | contig 11462 bp, 8 predicted proteins | sample COGITO_mtgs_1004_3_FD_184788 | JGI IMG/M metagenome (GOLD analysis project Ga0209195, IMG submission 184788) | Pelagic marine microbial communities from North Sea - COGITO_mtgs_100420 (SPAdes) (version 2) | ecosystem: Environmental > Aquatic > Marine > Epipelagic ...
GCAAACGTTACTATGATCAGTCCTAATAAGATTAATTTTTTCATTTTAAATTGGTTTTAAGTTAATAATAATTGCATAACAAAAGTAATATAAATTAAACAAAAAAGCACCTCTATTTCTATAAGTGCTTTCTAATTTGTTTTTTGAATCTAATGGATTCACAGCTGGGTAAATTTGACTACAGCAATCCTAACTGAGTTAAAAATGAATGGTTGTCAAAATAATCTTGTTCTTTTAATATCTTTCCATCTTTCATCCAAATGAGTGTTGTTCCACTGATGTCAACCTTGTTGTTAGTGGCTGGAATTCCAAACATTTCACCATCGTGAGTACCTTTAAACGTCCAGTGTTTAACCATTTTATCTCCTTGTCCAAATATATCAACGATTTCAAATTGAGCATCCGAAAATCCTGATAAATAATTATTGTAATAGGCTCTAAACGCATCGATCCCAACAATGTCTCCTTGTGCTGTTACCACGGTTGCTTGAGGGTCAAAACTATCAATATTGATAAGCTCTATATCTCTTTTCTCAAACAGGGTTTCCCATACCGAAACATACATTTCTATGTTTTTTTCAAGATTTACATTTGCGGTTTCCAGTGTTTGACACTCTTGACTTGGTTGTTGAGAACAGCTCAGGATAACGAGTGAAAGCAGTAAAATTATTGATTTTTTCATTTTTATGTTTTTTAAATTTTGAGTGTAAATATACATATTATAGATTGTTTTTTGAAAGTAAAAAACGTTAATATGTAAAACAACTTATTTGCTAAGGTTTAGAAGTTTCAAAATGGACAAAGAGGGTCTTCTACAGAAAACGAATTCTAATGGAGTTGCGCTTGTATTTGAGGTCGAAGTACACGCCTTCATACGTTATTGAACTACACACATTAAGAAATCTATTCCACATAGGACTGTTTTAGGTAAAATTAGAGAAGGTAAATGACGACACAGCCGGGAATTATTTCCAGTTTTGTCCTTTCATTTGCATGGCTGCTTTCAATATGTCTTTCTGGCTGATCTGCCCAACTAACTTGCCGTTTTCCACAATTGGAAATCGACGTCTTTTGGCTTCTAAAAATTTATTGGCGGCATCAAAAATATTCATGTTTCCATCAATGGTATCTACATTTCTAGCCATGTGTTTTTCAATCGTTTGGTCTTGCATTGGCATATTGTAGTAGCGACTTTCACTGATTTGCTTTATACAATCCCCTTCCGAAATAATGCCTATCAATTCTTTTTTAGCATTCACAACAGGACCCCCAGAAATGCGATGTTTAATTAACAATTCCATCACACTTTCAATCGATTGGTCGGGGGTGAATGTGATCAAATTTGTAGTCATATAATCACTAACTTTTAGCGATTTAACTTCCTCTTTTGAGGGTTCCCGTCTGGCACCTTGAAAACTTTTTATGGGCATAAGATCTGATTTAGTGAATTCTAAATATAGGAAAAAAAACAAGGCTTTCCTAAAATAGGGGGTTTTATTCGTCATCACGAGGCGTGGGAATCCAAACACAAAAAAGCCCTTATATCTCTGTAAAGGCTTTGTAACTGAGCTTCTGATTAATACTTAGAGGCAATCGGATTCTTAATTCACTCCGCTGATTTATTGATTGCCATTTCATGGTCATATTGGCAACAACCTGGCAAGTCTTTGTAGGCGTCTTCATTTCCAGCAACCTTTTCGGTGTCATAGCCCGAAGCCGCAATGGCATTATGAATTGCCATCTCATTGGTTTTTGTTTCATCAAAAGAAACATCAATTTTCTTTTTTTCAACGTCCCAATTGACATTTGAAATTCCTTCAAGGCTGTTGACTGCTTTTTCAATGGTGTTTTTACACATCCCGCAGTTGCCTCGCACGCCAAAACTAAGGTCTGTCATTTGCATTTCGTTGGAAACAACTGTAGTTTTTACTGATTCTACTTCTTTGTTCGCTGCTTTTTTAAAGCTAGTTAATCCGATAGCTGCAATCACAGCCAAACTTAAAATTACTTTTTTCATGGTGTTAAAATTTAATTATTATTTATTTGATTACTTGTTTTACTTCGCCACATTTCAGCATGGATTGACCAAAATAAGGATTGATTACTTTTTCTTTTTTACTTAACCAATGAGCGCCCTTGTTGTTGTCTGCCATAGGACAAAATTGTTGGTATATTTCGGCGTTAATTCCAAATAATTCTATCGCAGTTGTTAAGTGTTTGGAGAGCTGTTTAAATTGCTTTCTTTGTGCGACGATATCACTTGAAATTGAATTTACGGCCTTTTTAAGTGCTTTTTCTAAAGGCATCCAATTAGAGTGCGCATCCATATTCAATAATTTCATATCCACTTTACTTAAATCTGAAAGTAATTTTTTAGCGTCCTTTACAACCTCTTCTGAATTATCTTCTATCAAACTATTCTTTAAAGTGATATAACGATCAAATACCTTTTTTAGCTGGTTTTGAAACTCCTTTGACACCTTCATTCTCTCATTCATATTGAAATGAGTGTCCATACTGGACATTGGCTCCATCATCCCAAGATGTCCTTCGTGTCCCGTCATTGTTTTACCACCTTCTTTATTCATCATCGATTTTTTGCCTTGCAATTGTGCAGCGGCATCCACTGTAAAGGTACCATTGGTTACAATTTCATCTCCACTATTTAACCCCTCTATAACTTCGTAATAACCTCCGAGTTTAGTGCCCAATACAATTTCTTTCATTTCAAAAACGGGTTCATTGGCAGTGGATTTCACATACACTACCGATCGAACACCTGTCCATAAAACAGCTGAAGCAGGAATTTTTAACAGCATTTTCATTGAAGAAAGCCCCCTTCTTTTAAGGACCCCTTTCACAAACATTCCTGGTTTAAAAGTGTTATTTGTATTGTTTAAAACAGCTCTTAATTTTACGGTTCGAGTGTTTGCATCTAAAATGGGATCTATAAAATCAACCTTCGCTTTAAACTTCTTTTTAGGATAGGCGTTTGTTGTTATAGAAATATTTTGACCTTTTTTAAATAAATCAATTTGATTTTCATAAACATCAAAATTTGCCCACACCGTATTGAGATTGGAAATTTTTAACAACGGTTGCCCTTGTTTTATATAGTCGCCTTGTTCTACTAGTTTTTTTGAAACCGTCCCCGACACTGTTGCGTATATTGGTACATTTTCTTGAACTTTTCTGCTCGTCTCAATTTGATTGATTTGACTATCGGAAAGTTTCCATAATTTTAGTTTATTTCGTACCGCTTTATATAAGGCTGGTTGGGATTCTTTTAAGGAGATTGCTGTGATTAATTCTTGCTGAGCGGCATACAGTTCTGGCGAATAAACGGTGGCTAATAATTGTCCTTTGCGTATTTTTTCTCCTGTAAAATTTACATTCAGTTTTTCTATTCTTCCCGAAAAATAACTGACTTGAACGGCATTGGCTTCTTCATTTTCTACAATTTTCCCTGATAATTTAATGCCACTGTTTTCCATAACGGATTCTCCAACCACAGAAGTTTGGATGTTTGCCAATGCCATCGCATTATCGGTTAACTTAAACTGATCTGCGGACAATCCCATTGCAGTTGTTTCAGCTGGAATTAAATCCATCCCACAAATAGGGCAATCGCCAGCTTCAGGAAGCATAATTTGCGGATGCATAGAACAGGTCCATATTTGATTTGTTTTCGCCATTTCAGAGTGATTGTGTTCTGTTTTTTCGTTGGAGGAATTTCCAAAAAGAAACCAGCCCAATACTAATCCAACAACTACCAATCCGATGTAAATTATATATTTTTTCATTGTTTATATTTTAATATTTCTTAATCTTAAAGCATTTGCAATCACGGATACAGAACTAAAACTCATAGCTAAAGCTGCAATCATTGGCGATAATAGTATTCCAAATACTGGGTACAAAACACCTGCAGCAATTGGCACTCCAAAGACATTGTAAACAAATGCAAAAAACAAATTTTGTTTTATATTTTTAACAACCGCATGACTTAACTTTTTAGCTTTTACGATGCCCTGTAAATCGCCTTTAACCAATGTTATGGATGCACTTTCGATGGCAACATCTGTTCCTGTACCCATTGCAATACCGACGTCAGATTGTGCTAATGCAGGTGCGTCGTTAATACCATCACCTGCCATTGCAACAATTTTACCTTGTTGTTGGAGCATTTTTATTTCGTTGAGTTTATCTTCTGGAAGGCATTCAGCTTTGTACTGTTTTAGGTTTAACTGTTCTGCGACTGCTTTTGCCGTATTTTCATTATCGCCCGTTAACATTATCACCGCAACACCACTTTTTTGTAATTCTAAAATAGCATTTTGACTTGTTGTTTTAATGGCATCAAAAATAGTAACGTACCCAACGGCTTCATTTTCTACGCTTATGTAGGATACTGTTTTACCTTGTTCCTGTTCAGTCACAACCTTCTTGATTAAATCGTCTGAAATTGAAATAGAGAATTGTTCTAAGAGCTTCACATTACCCAAGGCTATTTTTTTGTTATCTACCGTCCCAATAACCCCTTTTCCTGCCACTGCTTCAAAATCATCTACTTTAGAAAGTGAGACGTTTTTGGTCTTTCCAAAGTTTACAATAGCTTCAGCTAATGGATGCTCACTGTATTGGTTTAAAGATGCGATGTATTTAAGTAATAAATTTCCCTCTATTTCATTTATAGAAATCACTTTTTCAACAGAGGGTTTTCCTTCTGTAATCGTTCCTGTTTTATCTACAATAAGTGTATCTACGGTATTCATTTTTTCCAACGCTTCAGCATTTTTTATCAATACCCCCGATTGTGCGCCTCTACCAACACCCACCATAACGGACATTGGTGTTGCCAAACCCAAGGCACAAGGACACGCAATGATCAATACTGCTATGGCATTTATAAACGCAAAAACATACGCAGGTTCTGGACCAAAAATCGACCAAACACTAAATGTAGTCACTGAAACAAGGAATACAATGGGTACAAAGTATTTAGCGATTCTATCGGCTAATTTCTGAATTGGTGCTTTAGAACGACTTGCATTATTTACCATTTGAATGATTTGAGAAAGTAAGGTTTCTGAACCTACTTTTTCTGCTTTCATAACAAAGGACTTTGTGCCGTTGATCGTTCCTGAACTTACTTTATCATCAATATTTTTATCCACAGGAATAGGTTCGCCTGTTATCATTGATTCATCAATGCTACTATGTCCTTCGACAATACGTCCATCTACAGGAATTTTTTCGCCAGGTTTTACACGCAGTAAATTACCTTGTTCGATTTTATCAATAGCAATTATTTGGTCTATTCCCTCCACAACTAATAGTGCTGTTGATGGGACTAATTTTAGTAATTCTTTTATTGCTCCACTTGTTTGACTATGCGCTTTTGCTTCTAATAACTGTCCTAATAATACTAATGTGAGAATGACGGTTGCTGCTTCAAAATATACAAATACGTTGCCATCAGAAGTTTTAAAATCTGCTGGAAACACCTCTGGAAATAGCATGGCAAATACGCTAAACACCCAAGCGATGCCAGAGCCAATGCCAACAAGTGTAAACATATTTAGATGCATCGTTTTTATAGATGTCCAAGCACGTTTGAAGAACATCCAAGTGGCGTAGAATACAACAGGAACTGACAATAAAAATTGAATCCAATTCCAATTTTTTTGTTCTAAAATATTATACAATGGATTATTGCTGATCATTTCAGACATTGCTATTAGAAATATGGGAATCGTAAAGGCAACTGCAATCCAAAACTTCTTTAATAATTTTTTATAGGTTTTATCTTCTTCTGAAAGATCTGCTTCGAGGGGTACTAAATCCATACCGCAAATAGGGCACGACCCTGCTTCATCCGTTATAATTTCAGGATGCATCGGACAGGTAAATTGTGTGTTTGTAGCAATTAAACTTCTTTCTTCAACCAAATCCATCCCGCAGACAGGACAATCGCCTGCTTTGTCATAGGTTTTATCCCCTTCGCAATGCATTGGACAATAAAAAATACCCGTTCCTTTACCTTTTGGTTTTTCTTCTTTTTTATTGATATGAAGATGTTCTCCTAAATTATGAATGCTATAGCGACCACCATCATTTTTTAAGGCGTGTTGAAACTGTTCGATAGGAATGTGTGATTCCATTTCAATAGTTGCCTCTGCCTTTTCTAAATCAACCGATGCTTTAGAAATGCCTTTTACTTTTGAAAGCGTTTCTTCAACGTGACTGCGGCAACCGTTACAGGTCATTCCGTCTATGTGATAGGTATGTTTCATTTTTATATTTTAAAATTCAAAAGATCGTTAACTACATATACTCAAAGCAGTATAAGTGTTGCCACATTCTGTGTTAATTAATGCTTATGACCGTTTGCCTTATGGTCTTCATTTTTTACATAATCCATATTGCAAGTTGGACATTTTCCTGCTTTATCACTACCACTTCCTTTACAGTGCATTGGACATACATAAGCTGAGTCTTGCTCTTTCTTTTTCGATTGTTCTGTTTTTGTAGTCGTACCCTCTTTTTTAGCCTCTTTACACGATGCTGTTGTTAGCATTAATCCTAATACTAAAACTCCTAAAATTGTTTTTACTGTTTTCATTTTTAATTAAATTTTAATTTGTTAAATAGTTAATAATTGTTGTTTGTAAATAATATGTTTTAATCGATTCTACCTGATTCATTTGAAACTTTAATTGCAACTCTTGAATATCGAGAACGTCGTTAAAATCTATGGTTCCTGTTTCATAGCTTTTTACTAAAATGGTTTCAGCATCCTTTGCCTGTTTTAAGTTCTTTGTTTGCGTGTCGTAACTTATTCTTGCGGAAGTACGCTTTTTTACAGCCTTGTCCAATAAGGTTTCTAATCGGTTTCGTTTATCTTGCTTTTGAAAATTTATCTCTTTTTGATGTAACTCGTTTTGTTTAGTTTTTGATTTGTATTTAGTATTGAAAATCGGAATTGAAATACGAACCATTGGCATTACAATATCTTTTCCGTTATCGTTAAAATTTACATTTGGTCGTTCTGAAACTGCGATATAATCCAATCCAAATCCAAACATTGGATTGCCTTCTTTTTGATTTAATAATTCGGATTTTTCAACGGATTCGTAGAGCTTTTCGTATTTCAATAATTCAGGGTGTAATGCTAAGTTCTCTGAATTGATTTGAATGTTTTCAAGAGGTATTGTTAATTCACTATCCATAGATATCTCAATATAGCTATCTCGATTTAATAACTTGTTTAGGGCCGTTTGTTCTGCTAAATAATCTTGTTCTAAAACTTGTTCTAATTGCTGTAATTCATTTTGCCGCATTTGTAATCGCAAAACATCTACTGCGGATGCTTTTCCAACCTCAACAGACGTTAATGCCAATTCTTCATAAGTTTTTAGTAGGCTTCTATTTTCAACTAAAATAATTTGTTTCGCTTTTAACGCATATAAATTATAGTAAGATTGCGATATGGATGCTACCAATTTTCTTTTTACAATAACAACATCTTCATAAACAGCATCTGCCAAAGAAGCTACATAGTTTTCTCTTGCGGTGATTGAACCAAATGAAGGTAACATTTGTTTCGCAGAAACCTTAAAGCGTTGCGCTCCTGTACGAGTTTCGGGTTCACTCACAAAATATCCAACCCCTATTTGCGTGTTTGGTAGGGTGTTTACCTCGTTTACTTTTTCTTTTGCAACTTGATATCTAAATTCAAAGATTTGAATTTTCGGGTTGTTTGCTAATCCTTCTTCAATGAATGTTTGTAATTGCTGGCCGCTTACTGAGTGAAAAGTTAAAAGTGAAAAAATAAAAATCAGAGCTCCTTTTAAATGAAAAATGAAAAATGAAAAGTGAAAAACGGATTGTTTTTTCGTTCTTTCTAACTCCTTAGTTTGCCCTTTTAGCGTTTCACTATTCACTTTTAGCTTTCCACTTATCATTTCTAGTTTTTCACTTTCCACTTTTAGTTTCCCACTTTTAACTTTCAACTTTTCACTTTTAACTTTCAACTGTTTCATACTACATTCTTGATTTTGTGGTTTTAATTGAACTTACAAGCATTGCCACTAATTCTTTATTTAAACCTAAATGAATCTGATGCTCATTTTCATTGATATAATCGGTATCTTTTAGTAAATCCAACCAATACAATGATTCATTGGCTTCTTTAAGAGAAATACTCATTTTATGAATAAAATCCATTTTACTTTGAGCAAATTCTGCTTCACGGATAAGAGCTCCAATAGCAGTGCCGCTTCTTAAAAGTTGTTTACTTAAAACGTATTCTTTTTTATCAGAAACTAATCGTTGAGACAGCTTTACGACCATAATTGCAAACGCATAACTTTTATCTTTTAAAATACTCTTACCCATAACTTTCCACTTTTAGTTTTCCACTTTTAGTTTTTCACTTTAAACTTCTCACTTCTCACTTCTCACTTTCCACTTTAAACTTCTCACTTTCAATTCCTGCTTCCAACTATACAACACTGGAACCACAAACAATGTGATTAACGCAATAAGCATGCCTCCAAAGCTTGGGATTGCCATTGGAATCATTATATCACTTCCTCGACCTGTGGATGTTAAAATGGGTAACAATGCTAAAATGGTGGTAGCGGTTGTCATTAAACAGGGTCTGATTCGTTTTTCTCCAGCTTCTACAATTGCCGCTCGAATTTCCTTTTTATTTTCAGGTTTGTTTTTATCAAATGTTTGTGTTAGATAAGTTGCCATCACAACGCCGTCATCAGTCGCAATTCCGAAAAGTGCTATAAATCCGACCCAAACTGCGACACTCAAATTAATAGAATGCATCTGGAATAAATCGCGAAGGTTTTCACCAAAGACATTGACGTTTAAAAACCAGTCTTGACCATACAGCCAAATCATGATAAAACCACCTGCAAATGCAACCGCAATTCCTGAAAACACCATGAGGGATGTCGCTACCGAACGAAACTGAAAATATAAAATCAAGAAAATAACAAGCAGGGCTAAGGGCACAACGACGGATAAGGTTTTTTCCGCTCGCAGCTGATTTTCATAAGTCCCCGTGAATTGATAATTGATTCCTTTCGGAACAATCAACGCACCAGAATCAATCTTTTGCTGGATGAGTGCTTGCGCATTTTCAACCACATTCACCTCAGCAAATCCATCTAACTTATCAAATAACACATAGCCTACTAAAAAAGTGTCTTCACTTTTGATGACCTGTGGTCCTTGTTCATACCGAATAGTCGCTAATTCACTTAAAGGCACTGGATTTCCTTTTTTTACGGGAATGTATATTTGCTTCAAATCGGCGGGGTTTGCGCGTAATTCTCTTGGGTAACGCACCCGAATACCATAGCGTTCCCGCCCTTCAACGGTTTGGGTAAGTACCATGCCACCCACAGCAACTTTAAGTACATTTTGTACCTGTTGAATTGAAATTCCATAGCGTGCAATTTTCTCCCTGTCTATATCTATAAGCAAATAGGGTTTGCCCACAATTCGATCTGCATAAACAGCTTGTTTCTTAACGCCTTCTACTTGTTTTAAGAGGGCTTCTAATTGCAACCCAAAAGCTTCAATTTCTTTCAAACTTTGCCCTTTTACTTTAATACCCATGGGTGCTCTCATGCCTGTTTGTAGCATTACCAATCGGGTTTCAATAGGTTGTAATTTAGGAGCTGAAGTAACTCCGGGTAGTTTGGTGACTTTTATAATTTCATTCCAAATATCATCTGGGGAGTTAATCTCGGGACGCCAATTGCGGTAAAACTCCCCATCCTTGTCTGGAATAAGTTGTTCTTCTACATTTATAGATAGCCACTCTTCACGCTGGTCTGCTTGCAATGACATTCCATTTTTTAATAGATAACTCCCATTATCATTCACCTTATACCGTTGACGCTTGCCGTGTTCATTCAGCATATATTCTGATTTATATTGAATGATATTTTCATACATTGACAAAGGTGCTGGGTCTAAAGCAGATTCGGTGCGACCCGCTTTTCCAACAACTGTTTTTATTTCTGGAATACTGGCGACCGCCATGTCTAATTGCTGTAAAACCCGTTTGTTTTCTTCCACTCCAGAGTGTGGCATTGAGGTAGGCATTAATAGAAAAGAACCTTCATTTAAGGAGGGCATAAATTCTTTACCCGTGTTTTTCATGATAAAAAATCCTGCGATGACAATGAATGTAGGAATGGATAAAAACAATGCTTTGTGCTCTAAACACCAGCCTAAAATTCGAGTGTAATATTTTTTGAATACTGAGAAAATACCTAACAATCCAAAGCAAATAACACTCACAAAAATGAGATTCAAAAAGAGACTTTTATCGACTCCTAAGGGACGCCAATAGGTTGCTAAAAGAGCGATGATTGCTAACGCAGAAATGATGATATTAAGAAGTGAAAAACTGAAAGTGAAAAATTGAAAGTGAATCTTCCCATCATTATAATAGTTCTTTACAATACCTGTAATTCCAAAAGCTATAAGAATAAACCCGAGCCAATACCCATAAATTAGTGCTGTTATTCCTAACAGAATGAGAACGGTATTAATTACAAAACTCAAGCCTTTTTTGATCCTTTGCTTTCTAAATAAATAGGCTGCAAACGGGGGGATTATAAACAACGCAACGATAATAGAAGCTGTTAAGGCAAAGGTTTTTGTAAAAGCCAGGGGTCTGAATAATTTTCCTTCGGCACCCATCATTGTAAACACAGGAATAAAACTGATAATAGTGGTCATCACTGCTGTTACAATCGCACCAGAGACTTCTGTAGTCGCATTGTAAACCACCTCATTTATCGTTAACCTCTCACTTTCCACTCCCAACTTCTCACTTTCATCCAAATGCCTAATAATATTTTCGGAAAGAATCACGCCGACATCCACCATGGTTCCAATGGCGATAGCGATTCCTGAAAGGGCTACAATATTCGCATCCACTCCAAAAATTTTCATGGCGATAAATACCATTAGAACCGCAACAGGTAACAAGCCTGAAATAAGGACCGAAGCACGCAAATTGAAGACCATAATAATAATGACCAAAATGGTAATTAAAATCTCCAATAATAAGGCTTCATTAAGGGTTCCTAAGGTTTCTTGAATTAACTCTGTTCGGTCATAAAAAGGAATAATCGTGACTTGTGACGTACGTCCATCCTTCAATACTTTTGAAGGCAAACCGGCACTGAGTTCGTTAATTTTATCCTTTACATTATTGATCACTTCCATCGGATTGGCTCCGAATCTGGCAACCACCACGGCACCGACAACTTCCGCACCTTCTTTGTCCAATACCCCTCTTCGAGTTGCAGGACCTAAGGATACGTTGCCAATATCTTTAATTTTGATGGACGTAAAATCCTCAGAAGTGACGACTGCGTTTTCTATATCTGAAATGGATTTTACATAACCCAAACCACGCA
>Ga0209195_1002289_pt1 | contig 11457 bp, 6 predicted proteins | sample COGITO_mtgs_1004_3_FD_184788 | JGI IMG/M metagenome (GOLD analysis project Ga0209195, IMG submission 184788) | Pelagic marine microbial communities from North Sea - COGITO_mtgs_100420 (SPAdes) (version 2) | ecosystem: Environmental > Aquatic > Marine > Epipelagic ...
TGCAACTGAAAATAATGGTAAGGGGAAGAGAATGAATACAAATAAACGAAAAACTTTATTGGCAACATTTGTTGCGCTGTTTGCGGCTGGGGCAACTGTTCAAGCCAATGCAAAGAGCAATTTTAATGAGTCAGCAAGTTCACAAAGCGCATTAGACGAAATTATCGTGACCGCCGAGAAGCGGGAGCAAAACGTACAGGATGTACCGGTGGCGATTTCGGCGTTTAGTGCAGATATGTTGGAAGCCCGTGGCATCGTTACCCCTCAGGATCTGCAGTCTATTGTTCCGAGTCTTGTTATTAGCGAACAAAATGAGGGGCCGGCAAAAGTCTCAATACGGGGTATAACCAACGAAACTTATTTCCCCGGCGGTGATCCCACTGTTCCGATACATATCAACGGCCACTACATGCAGAATACTGCCTATGTCTTGCGCGATATGCTGGATGTGGAGAGAGTCGAGGTGCTTCGGGGCCCGCAGGGTACCCATTATGGTCGCAACGCTATTGGAGGTAACATCAATATTATTGCCAAGCGTCCTACTGAAGAGTTCGAAGGATCGCTTAGCGGGGAGGTAGGTAATTACGAAAAACGTCAGATTCAGGCAGTCATCAGTGGTCCACTCAACGAACGCTTGCGTGGCCGTCTGGCAGTCTCCGACGACAAGCGTGATGGATATGTCGAGAATGTGGGAAATCCCGGAGATGATCGCGAGACCTCTGATTACACTTCCATTCGCGGCGCGCTGGAGTACGATTTAACGGATACGATTCAGCTCTATTTCAATGCGTATTATTTTGATGACGTGGGTAATCCTGCCGCGCGATCACTTACTCCCTACCCAACGGGTCCTCAAGGAGGTGGGCCCAACTATTGGGAACTCAATAACGCTGGCATTAACCCCTCATTAGCTGATCCTTTCAAGATCAGCCAAAACTCACCGTCGGAACAAAGTAATGAATCCGAGGGAGTAACACTGGATATCACATGGGATTTGGGTAATTTGGAATTTCGATCATTAAGTGCTTATGATGATAGTAATTTTCTCGGTATCCTTGACCGTGATGCTTCCGCCGTGGTCAATACAGATGGTCCATTTGATCTGAAGTTTGAGACGGTTACGCAGGAATTTCAATTGCTTTCGACGGGGACAACAGACCTCAATTGGGTGCTGGGCTTGTTTTATTATGATGAAAACTCAAGCTATGATTTTTCTATTTTGACTGATCAAGCCACTAACGATGTCAACGGAGACGGGATTGTTGATCAAAATGATCCTCGACAAGTACTTTTTGCTGCGATTGATGTGGAATCTACCTCAATAGGTGTTTATGGGCAGGTGGATTATGCATTAACTGATCAACTCGAATTGGTGGCGGGGTTGCGTTATAGCTCGGATGAAAAATCAGCCATTGATAGTGGTGCTTTTTTTGGTGTTGAGGGTCAACCCCTTCCGGCAACACCCTGCTGTTTGGCGTTCCCTCTTCGTGAGAAAGAGTGGGATGAGGTGACCGGAAAGCTGGGGCTTAACTATCATCTGAATGACGATGCTATGCTCTATGCGTCCTACTCACGGGGTTATAAGGCGGGTGGGTTTGTGCTTGTACAAGAAAATTCTTATGATCCGGAATGGGTGGATGCCTTTGAGGCAGGCCTTAAAAGCCGTTGGCTGGATAACCAGGTGCAGGCCAATATTGCCGCGTTCTATTACGATTATAAAAACAAACAGGATTTTCAGAAGTTCCTAAGCCTAGGGGGGACAACACCACTTGAAATCCGCAATGCATCTGCTGCAACCGTTAGCGGTGTTGAGTTTGAAGTTCAGGCCCAACTCACTGATGCGTTCTTAGTTGATGGCTTTGTGAGTTACCTAAATGCCGAATTTGACGATTTCACGAGTATCGATCTCACATCCCCTATCGGTGGCGGGTCCCGTCAACTTGCCGGTAATAAGTTGCCTTATGCACCGGAGTGGAGCGTGCGGGTGGGGCTTCAGTATGATTGGGTATTGGGAGAAGTAGGGTCCTTGTCGGCCCGTGGCGACTATTCGTGGAAGGGTGAGCAATGGACCAATGCGTTCAACCGCACTTCAGCGGCTAATGGGCTGGTGTCAGGAGGGGGTAGTGACGGTGACCGTGTGCCTTCCTATTATCAAGCCAATGCACGCTTACAGTGGACCAGTCTTGACTCGGATTGGCGTGCTGAGTTGTATGTTAAAAATCTTACTGATGAGGTTGTTTTATCCAATCCACTTGTAAGCTCTCCTACGAATATTTTGGGCACCTATCTGCCTCCTCGCACCTATGGACTAAAGTTTACCTATAGCTTCTAGCTCCTTCTAGACGATGTGCGCTACCGCGTTTAGCAGTAGGCAGTAGCGCACTTATTCATATCGCTCTACCGCTTGTCTGATGTACCTGAAAGCAAGAGGTAGAGTGTTCTTAGATAGCTAACATTAAATGGCAGTGGGCAAAAGACAAAGCGTCGACGATGTGTTTTACGACGGACATTTATTGAGAGTCAGACGAAACAATCTGTAATTTAGTTTGAGGAAATAGGATTAAAAATGAAAAAAGCGATTAATCTAACCGCTGCGCTAGGGATCCCGCCGTTACCGGCCCATAGTTCGGAGACTATAGGTGCTTTACTTTGGGCAAGAGAAGTTTTGCAACAACACCTGACCACCACCTATGCGGTGTCAGATCCCAAGGGCATTGAGGAATTAAAGCCGGTTAAAATCGGCGGTATCAATCAATGGCTGCATATCCGTGGGCGCAATCGCCACAACCCTGTTTTGCTGTATCTACACGGCGGCCCGGGAGGCCCAATGATAGGTACTATGGATGCCACCATGCGGCCCTGGGAGGATTATTTTACCATCGTGCATTGGGATCAACGGCAAACTGGCAAAAGCTTTTACCCGGCCAACGACGAAACAGACCCGCTCACCGTCCAGGGGATGGTTGAGGATACGGAAGCTGTGATTCAATATTTACGCCGTTATCTTAAGCAAGACAAACTTTTTTTGTTGGGTCATTCCTGGGGCTCGGTGCTGGGGATGCACATGGTCAAGCGCCGGCCGGATTGGTTGCATGCCTATATCGGCGTAGGACAAGTTGTAAACGGGCTTAATGGTGAGAAGGTTCTTTACGAGCGTTTGCTCAGTCATGCCCGAAAACAAAAAGATAATAAGTTGGTTGCCAAGCTGGAAGCCATAACACCTAAGTTGGATGCCGATTCCCCAGAGCGGGAGAGATCCTATATGCAGAATTGCGTATGGGTTCGAAGGGAATTAACCCGTTTAGCGGGCGAGTCAACGATGCGCCATTTATCCTTGGATGATTGTGTAAAAATGATGGCTTTTGACCAGCTAATCTCACCTCATTTGACATTAACGGATCTGACTAATGCGAAATTAGGCGGTGAAGTCGCGATCCTTCGTCCCCCCTATACGCTCGCCAAAGAATTTTTGGACATTGATTTACCAAATGACGTGGGTTCGTCATTTGAGGTGCCCATTTTCTTTTTTACTGGTGCCCATGACTGGCAAACGCCATGGACATTATCGGATCAATGGTTCAGCCAAATTGATACGTCTTATAAAGAGCTAATACACTTCGAAGAATCCAGTCACTTCATTGTGAATGAAGAACCCGGCAAAGTGTTAACCGCACTGGTGAACAAGGTATTACCTTGTGCGCAACCTGAAATGGATCAAGAGGCAAACAATGCCTAAGTTGCAATATAAACATTATATGCTTGGATTGCTGACCGTCGTCGCGGCATTTAATTTTCTAGATCGCTATGTACTCTCCTTGGTATTGGAGTCCATTAAACAAGATTTACAGTTAAGCGATAGCCAACTGGGTTTATTAACCGGTTTTGCCTTTGCCTTATTCTATGCGGTGGCAGGTATTCCCATCGCCCGTTGGGCTGATCGGGGCGATCGTAATACCGTCGTTTCAGTGACAACGGCACTCTGGAGTACCATGGTGGCGCTCTGCGGTCTGATGGGCAATTTTACCCAACTGCTATTGGTGCGAGTAGGGGTCGCTGTGGGTGAAGCCGGTTGTCTGCCACCAGCGCAATCCTTAATCGCTGACTATTTTGATCGCGCTGAACGTCCGCGCGCGATGGCGATCTACTGGATGTGTTCCCCCATCGCGGTGATTATTGGTTATCTTGGTGGTGGTTGGCTGGCCGAGTATTTTGGCTGGCGTATCACGTTTATGATAATAGGCTTGCCCGGTATTCTGCTGGCGATATTGGTCAAACTCACCTTGCGTGAACCCCGATTAGAGCAGAAAACACACAGCGTAATTACCCAGCCCTCGTTCAAAGTAGTGCTGAATACCTTATGGCTACAACCCACCTTCCGCCACATTGTGTTGGCTTTTTGTGTAACCTTTTTTTTCGGTACAGGCATTAGTCTTTGGCTGCCTACCTTCTTTATACGCAGCCATGGCATGGAAACCGGCGAGCTGGGTGCCTGGCTCGCTTTTGTTTGGGGTGTCTGTGCCGTGTTCGGTACCTATCTGGGCGGGGTTCTGGCCACCCACTATGCTGCCGGTAAAGAAGGCTTACAGATGCGGACTATCGCACTCGCCCATATCCTTTATGGAATATTATTTGTGACGGTTTACCTCTCGTCTAATAAGTATAACGCGTTGGCATTGTTAGCGGCACTTACGATTATAGGTGCAGCGGTTAATGGCCCCATTTTCTCGGCGATTCAGAGCCTGGTCAACGATCGCATGCGTTCAGTCGCACTGGCGTTAATTTTTCTGTTTGCCAACTTGATTGGCTTTGGCCTGGGGCCATTAGTTGCCGGGGTACTTAGCGATCTATTAGCACCAAAGTTTGGACAGGAATCGTTACGTTATGCCTTGTTGATGTTGTCGCCTGGCTATTTATGGGCGGCATTTCACTATTGGAGGGCCAGCCATACGATCGAAGACGATATTCGGAAAGTTGAACCGGTAGCGGGATCAATGGAGACAACAGCCGCTATGCATAAGATTGATACTCCGGAACTCAGCAATGGAAGAGCATGGGATCTTGGTAAACCGTAGTCCCATGTTTGCATACACAACTATTTTTATCAGTAAGGTGCCCGGGGTAAGTTTCCCCTCTCCATCGATTCCGTCAACGTTCTGGTGTTTTATCTAGGAGAAATACTCATGAAATTAATTTCTGAAAAGGGCGTGTTTCGATTTGCGGGTTACTTCATTCCGCTCTTTTTGTTAGTGGTCGGTGCTTTTGCAGAAGAAATTCTACAGGATGATTCTTCCAAAAGTTATTCTCCTTATACTGATCAATCCCATCTAACCAGTGTGTATTGGGGGGATACGCATGTTCATACTAACTTATCAATCGATGCAAATACTTGGGGAGGAAATAAAAGATTATCAGCAGAGGATGCTTATCGTTTTGCACAAGGTGGAATTGTTATTGCTCACAATGGGATGCGAGTTAAATTGCACCGTCCACTGGACTTTATAGTCCTTGCGGATCATAGCGAAGCTTTAGGGGTTATGCGGTCTTTGGAGGCAAAAGATCCTGCCTTGCTGGCGCTGGCGTCGGGACAAGACCTCTTAGAGAGGCTTAAAACTAAACGGGCTAATGTAAACCAGCTTCGGGATGTTGCTGAAGAAATGAGGTTCGAGGACACGTATCGTCAATCGATTTGGAATAGCGTCGCGAAAAGTGCAGACAAGCATAACCAGCCGGGTAAGTTTACGGCATTTATCGGCTTTGAATGGTCCTCGTGGGGGCAACGAAAGGGCAATCTCCATCGGGTTGTTATCTTTGCTGATAGTGCTGAAAGAGTCGTTACAGTGTTGCCATTTACGCGGAATGATAGCTTGAATCCGGAGGATCTATGGCGTTATTTGGCTGAATATCAGCAAAAAACTGGAGGTGGTGTTTTAGCGATACCTCACAATAGTAATCTAAGCAAGGGCGAAATGTTTAGCTTACAGGATTTTTCTAATCGTCTTTTGAACTTGAGTTATGCAAAAACCAGAAGTCGTTGGGAACCCCTTCTTGAGGTGACTCAAATAAAGGGAGACAGTGAAGCCTATCCTCTCCTGTCACTGGAAGATGAATTTGCCGATTTTGAAAATTGGAATAATTGGACTGAAACCTCTAATGGCCTAGGTAGTGGAAAGTTTATAAGTGAGTGGAATGAGGAGGAAAGACAACGGAAACAATCAGAATATGCTCGATCGGCATTGAAGCTTGGCCTTCAGCAACAGTCTGGCTTAGGCATCAATCCGTTTAAATTTGGCATTATTGGAAGTACGGATTCTCATACTTCTTTGGCAACGGCAGATGAAGATAATTTTTGGGGAAAAGCTACAATCCATGAACCGAGCGTTAAGAGGTTGATTACCCCGTTATGGGAGGGTGGTCCTCTTGCATGGGAATCTGCTGCCAGTGGTTACACTGCTATCTGGGCCGAGGAAAATACCCGTGAGTCTCTTTTTGCGGCGATGAAGCGAAAAGAAGTTTACGCCTCAACCGGACCGAGAATGACCGTACGTTTTTTTGGAGGTTGGGATTATCAGTCTGAGGATGCGTTTAAGCCAGACTTGGCACACATTGGTTACACAAAAGGCGTACCCATGGGCGGTGATTTGACTAATGCGCCTAAAGGCAAAGCACCCCAATTTTTAATTTACGCCGTCAAAGACCCCGATGGGGCTAACCTGGATCGTGTTCAGGTGATTAAGGGCTGGCATGATAAGCACGGCGAACTGCACGAAAAAATTTACAACGTCGCGTTGTCCGATGGACGTAAAGAAAATCGCAAAGGTAAGGTGAAAGCAGTAGGCAATACCGTGGATATCAAAAATGCTTCTTATACCAACTCCATAGGAGATTCCGAACTCTCTATGGTCTGGCAAGACCCTGATTTTGATAAAGACGAACTGGCCTTTTACTACCTACGAGTGTTGGAAATCCCCACACCACGCTGGACCGCCTACGATGCCAAGTTTTTTGGTTTGACCGATATTCCCGACGAAGTGCCAATGGTTACCCAGGAGCGGGCCTACACATCACCGATTTGGTACTCCCCGAGTAAAAGAAGTAACGATGATCTTTAATAGACCATGTCCATTAAAAATAGAAGCTATGAATCATGACTAGAAAAATCAATTACGAAAATAAAGTAATCATAGTTACCGGAGCCGGTTCAGGGCTCGGCTGTTCCCATGCACTGGAGTTTGCTCGGCGGGGTGCGCGAGTGGTAGTGAATGATTTAGGTGGAGATTTGCATGGCGATGGAAGTAGTTCTGCAGGGGCAGATAAGGTGGCTGCGGAAATTGAATCCCGTGGTGGTTCTGCTGTAGCAAACTACGACTCCGTCGAAAACGGCGAGGCAATTGTAAGGACTGCACTGGATCATTTTGGTCGTGTGGATGTGGTTGTGAATAATGCCGGTATCTTGCGCGATCGCAGTTTTGCCAAGATGATCGATGACGATTGGGATTTAGTTTATCGCGTGCATTTACTGGGGGCATACAAAGTGGCCCATGCGGCCTGGCCGCATATGAAAGCCCAAGGCTATGGCCGGATTGTGAATACGGCTTCGGCGTCTGGTATCTATGGCAACTTTGGCCAAGCGAACTACAGTGCCTGCAAACTGGGTTTGGTGGGTTTAACAAAAACCCTTGCAATTGAAGGCGCCAATTACAATATCAAGGCCAATGCTATTGCTCCACTGGCCGCCTCGCGAATGTTTGAAACGGTGTTTTCTGAAGAACAACTCTCCGCATTAAAGCCTTCGTTGGTGACGCCATTGGTGGTGCGCCTATGTGCAGAAACCAGTGACGAAACCGGTTCATTATTTGAAGTGGGCGGAGGCTGGATATCCAAACTGCGCTGGGAGCAATCACAGGGTCTTAAATTTAATCCCTCAGAATCCTTATCCGCTGAACAAATCGATGCCCAGTGGAACAAGCTGTGTGATTTTACCGGTGCCACCCATCCCTTGTCGGGAGAAGATTCTCTTCGGCACGCCTTCGGCAATATTGGTTTAACCCTATGACATTGAAAACAGTTCAACTATTTATTGAAATGGAGCAAACAAAATGACAGGAGCGCACAAAGCCATAGTGGCCGGCGTTGATATGGTGAAATTTGTTAAACCCGGCCAGCAACAACCCTACCGAGTCATGGCCTCCACGGCGATTCAGGGTGCCCTGAAAGATGCCGGTATCGACGCCGCTCAAGTTCAGCAAGCCTATGCCAGCTATATCTACGGGGATACCACCTGCGGTCAGCATGCTCTCTACGATGCCTTTCAAACCGGCATTCCGGTTATCAACGTCAACAACGCCTGCGCGTCAGGGTCGACCGCCATTTATCTGGCTCGCCAGGCAGTGGAAAGTGGTGCCGCTGATTGTGTTCTGGCGTTTGGTTTTGAAGAGATGCAGCGGGGTGCGTTGGGTTCTCCCTGGGATGATCGTGAAGGTGCATTCTCCCGCAATTTAACCGTGGCTGACACCTTTGATTTAACGTCAGTCCCTGCCGCCGCAGTACCCAAAGCCTTTGGTGTGGCCGGCCAGCATTATCTGGATAAATACAATGCCAAGGCCGATATCTTTGCCAAAGTTGCGGTCAAGACCCGCAGTCATGCGGTACACAATCCGTTCTCCCTGTTTGATACTCCCCTAACAGTGGACGAAGTAATGAATGCGCCCAAGATCTATGGCGACTATATGACCCGTCTGATGGCCTGCCCCCCTACCTGTGGTGCGGCTGCAGCAATTATTGTGAGTCCCGCTTTTGCTCAAAAACACGGCATCAGTCAAGGTGTCGAGATCGTTGCTCAGGCTCTGACCAGTGATACCGTAAAATCGTGGGAAGATCCTATCAGTGCCGTCGGTGCCGATATGACCCGCCGTGCTGCGCAACAAGTTTATGAACAGGCAGGCTTTGGTCCAGAAGCCATTCAGGTTGTTGAGCTGCATGACTGTTTTACGCCTAACGAAGTGATTACCTATGAAGGCTTGGGCTTATGCCCAGAAGGTGAGGCCACTCAGTTTATCGAAGCGGGTAACAATACCCATGGCGGAAACTATGTGGTCAATCCCTCTGGCGGCTTAATGTCCAAAGGCCATCCGATTGGCGCCACCGGTTTGGCGCAATGTTATGAACTGGTGACCCAATTGCGCGGCCATGCCGGTGCCCGCCAAGTGCAAGGCGCTAACAGAGCCTTGCAACACAACTTGGGTTTAACCGGTGCCGTGGTAGTGACTCTGTATCAACGACATTAAAAGAGTTACCAAACAATGCCATTAACCAGTTTTAGCAGATTGATTTCCCAACTCGCGAAAGCCGATCCCGATTGCCTTGCCGTTACCTGTGGCGATCACACCATCACCCGCCAGCGGCTTGATAGCAATAGCAACCGCTTGGCACGTGCTTATCTGCAACGGGGCGTTAAGGCTGGTGATTTTGTCACCATCGCCTTGCCCAATAGCATCGAATTTTTTGAAGCCTCTATCGCCTTGTGGAAAATCGGCGCAACACCTCAACCTGTGTCCGCCAAACTGCCGAAAAAAGAACTGCAAGCCATTATTGGGTTAGCACAACCCAGATTAATTCTGGGGGTTGAGCAGGAACTGTTTAAACAGCATCAGATACTACCCGTTGGTTTTACCCCTGAATCCACCCTATCCGATGAGCCTTTAACCGATATCACCACGCGTTACTGGAAAGCTCCTACCTCAGGAGGCAGTACGGGGCGCCCCAAATTAATTGTCTCGGAAGTGCCCGGAGAACTGGATCCAGAATCCGAATCACCCTTTAAACAGTTAGCCAATCGCGTTGTGCTAATTTCCGGACCGCTTTACCACAATGGTCCGTTTCTATGGGCCATGGAGGGCCTGATGCGGGGCAATCATGTTGTTGTCATGCCCAAATTTGATGCTTTGCGTTGTTTACAGCTTATTGAAGAATACCGGGTGGATTGGGTGTTTCTGGTACCGACCATGATGCACCGAATCTGGCGACTGGAACAACAAGAACGGGAACGCTACGACCTGTCGTCCTTACGTATTGTTTTACACAGTGCCGCGCCCTGTCCCGAATGGTTAAAAGAAGCCTGGATTAACTGGTTAGACCCCGAAACAATCCATGAACTATACGGCGGCACTGAAGGTAGTGGTACCACTTGGATTAGCGGAGAAGAATGGCTGAGTCACAAAGGCTCCGTGGGGAAATTACTGCCGGGCTTTCAGGTCAAGGTGGTTGATCCGCAAGGGCAATCAGTAGCAGAAGGACAAATGGGTGAACTCTATTTTTTACCCGATACCGGCCAAGGCAGTACCTATCATTACATTGGTGCTGAACCAACCGTGCTGGCAGGCGGCTGGGAATCCCTAGGTGATATGGGATATATCGATAAAGAGGGTTATCTCTATCTGTCTGATCGCAAAAAGGATTTGATTATTAGTGGGGGCGCCAATATTTATCCCGCCGAAGTGGAAGCGGCCATTGAATCCCATCCGGCGGTGCGTTCCTGCCTTGTACTTGGCTTGCCCGATGACGACTTGGGGCAACAGGTTCATGCAATGGTGGATGCACCCGGTGGGCTTACTCAGGAGGCGCTGTGTCAGTATTTAGCGGGTCAGTTAGTGCGTTACAAAATCCCCCGCAGCGCTGAGTTTGTTGATGCCCCCTTACGCGATGATGCTGGCAAAGCAAGACGTTCGGCGTTGGTGGAGGAAAGACAATTAGCAGCGGCAAAGCGTGAGTAAGCGTCCATTGTTTAGAGGTGCCCTAAAGTGAATATTCAATGAAAGAGAAGGAAAGGTAACAAATAGCATGACAGCATTAAAAAACCGCTATCAGCGGGCCGAACAGTTGCTAGCCTGGAATTTAACCCCCAAACTGAAAAATCTCACGGTGCAACCCCATTGGTTGGATGCACATCGCTTCTGGTTTCGGCGCGATACTCAAGATGGGCATGAATTTGTTCTAGTGGGTAGCGATAAGCTCACCGAAAAGATCATCAATGAACCTCCTGTGTCTGATAACCCGGATTTTAATGCGGTGTGGGCTAAGTCTTCAGTTTCTCCAAATGGTCGATGGGAGGTGGTTAGCCGCAACCATAATCTCTTTCTTTTGGAGCGAACTACCGGACAAGAAAAGCCACTCACTGTCGACGGCGAGCTTCACCACGGATATGGTAATTATCCAGATTTTTTCTCTCAGGGTATTCTTGATCGTCAGCCGTTACCGCCCGCTGTTTTGTGGTCTGCCGATAGTCGTTATCTTGTGGTTCAACGAGTCGATGAGACACACGTTGCAGATATGCCGCTGTTGCAATCAGTACCTGAAAACGGTGGCTTCCGTCCCCATTGTCATAATTATAAAGTGGCTCAACCCGGTGATATTGACATACCGTTGGTTTCACTCTGCGTGATTGAGATAGAGTCCGCTCGT
>Ga0209195_1002291_pt1 | contig 11457 bp, 7 predicted proteins | sample COGITO_mtgs_1004_3_FD_184788 | JGI IMG/M metagenome (GOLD analysis project Ga0209195, IMG submission 184788) | Pelagic marine microbial communities from North Sea - COGITO_mtgs_100420 (SPAdes) (version 2) | ecosystem: Environmental > Aquatic > Marine > Epipelagic ...
CTGTATTGATTGGCGTACTGCTGAAGAATTTGCGGGGTGTCGTCTGTCGAACCGTCATCCACAATAATCCATTTACTGGGTTTTACTGACTGGTTTACCACGGAATTCAAGGTGCTGCGCATAAACTCCGCTTCATTGCGGCACGGCGAAATAATTACGTAAGAATCGTCCATATATTCTCTATCTAATCTGTCGACTCAACTCTACTTAATCGATTAAAAAAAGTGAATCTCAAATATAAAATGAGACCCTCTTTTACCTCAAATAGATAACTGGTTCACACTTCAAAGGGCTCTTAGTAAAGATAGCCTATATTTTGGACCTAATCCTTTATTTCAGAACTACCCAGAGATACCTGCCTGAAATTAGCACAGGTTATTTCAAACCCCAACCAGGGGCTTAAGATGTGTAAATCCCGATCAAAAATTGAGCTGATACGTTCAAGTTGCGCCTCATGGATTTTAGGGCGGTCCTGCATCTGCAACTTGCCCTTGATCCTGTCTCGCAATTTCTGGGGAATCAGCCGTCGACGAAGTGTCTGCATAAACGGGGATTCTATTAAAAAATCATAACCCGTAAATTTCCTAACACGCCGCTGTGAGACATTATCGGGCCCAAGATCATGAACCCAGGACAGAGGCGTCTGACAACCAATAAACTCTCCCACTTTGACTAAGGTTTGATCTGGCGCTGACTTAAGCGCGTCAAAAAATATAGGGAGCACGGCGTCTTTACCAAAGGCCTCCAGATAGGGCTTTATTTGCATACCATAACAGCTGTAATTAATAAGCTCTGGGTAACGATCAATGGCCTGATTGATATCGCAGGAAATAATACCCTCCGACCACTGATGAATATAGTGTGAGATCAGTCGATCAATAGGATCACGCATCACATAGATAAGACGAGGGCTCTGTACCGCCTCTTGCAGCCGCTCAATGGTATGAGGGTAGTCGGGTAGCTTAGTGTAATGGGTGCTGGATTCGCCACATAAATCACCCTCTTCAGCCTCACTAAAAAGCCCATGATACCAATCAAGTCCCTGAGCATAAACAGCATCGTCACTAAAGAAATTGGGCTCCTTAGGGGTAGACATAAAAATGCCCGGCTGTGCTGCGAGTTGGCTATGCAGGGTGCTTGTAGCGCTTTTCATGGCGCCAATGACCAAGAAGTTGGGGGCTGAGGACTTTGGCATCAAATAACGCTCATATAATTGACAGGAATACCTACTATAAATAATGCTTTTTAAATCAGCTTAAAAGCTCTCTATATTAATATGGAGACTCTAAAACCGACAGCAAGACAGTTACATTTAGTAAAGATAAACCAATTTTCAGAAAACATCTTTTTATTTCATAGGGGCGATTGATATGCGCCCCTAAATTCTAGAACCCTCAAGATTTATCTCAACTATAATACACTGGCAAGCTATCAGTGCATGGCTGCAGGATCATTAGCGTAATTACCTATTTGCTAATGTAAAAGGAAGTAACATCAATATGACAGGATGTCCGTAATTGCGATATAGAAAGGAAATAGACGGTCTACGGACAATTGCGGTCCTTCCAGTAATTTTTTTCATGCTGGAATACTTGGATTTAGTGGCGGCTATGTAGGGGTTGACATATTTTTCGTCATAAGCGGCTACCTAATTACCTCAATAATCCTAGAAGAGCAAAACCAAGGGCGCTTTTCGATAATCAACTTCTATGAGAGACGCGCCCGGCGGATTCTACCCGCATTAATCTGGGTCTTACTATTAACCTCAATAGCCTCATTGGTCCTTATGTCGCCGGGGGAACTCGAAGACTATTCTGAGAGCCTAGTATCTGTAGTTACATTCTCATCGAACATTTTCTTTTATCTGCAAAGCGGATATTTTTCGATGGCGTCTGATGAAAAACCATTACTGCATACCTGGAGCTTAGCGGTTGAAGAACAGTACTATATTGTATTTCCAGTACTGATCTCCTCACTTTGGTTTATGGGTAAAAAGAAACTAACCGTACTGATTGCCGCAGCGGCTCTTATTTCACTATCGTTTGCCCAATATCTAGCCGATACCGGACGTGCTAATTTCAACTTCTACCTCATATTCAGTCGTGGGTGGGAGCTTCTTTTTGGCTCTTTGATCGCCCTGTTAAGCCTGCCCGAGAAGGACATTAAGAATAGCTGGAGGGAGATCCTAGGCTTCACTGGGTTAGCCCTAATAGTTTATGCAGTTGTATTCTTTGACCAGAGCACACCGTTTCCCAGTATCTATGGCCTTATTCCAGTACTAGGAACCTGTTTAGTAATCATTGCCACCAATACAAGTAGCCTTATTGGTAGATTCCTTTCACATAAGATTCTCGTATATATTGGCTTACTGTCGTATTCCCTATATCTGTGGCATCAGCCTATCTTGGCATTTATAAGGCTTAAAACAATTGGAGAGCCAAGTACTTTAGTGGTACTTACAGCTATATTGGCAACATTTATAGCCGCCTATATTAGCTACACTTTTATCGAAAAGCCGCTCAAAAATAAGCAACGGTTTCCAAGACAATTTATTTTTCAATCGTCACTCATCGCAATTATCGCCACAACCTCTATTGGACTTGCTGGGTCTCTGTCTGGGGGTTTTCCTGGCCGATTCGATCCACATATTAACTTAGAGAGCATTCAGTCAAGTCACCTCCGAGAGAGGTGTCATACTAAAGGAAAAAATTACTTAAAGCCTGAAAAGGCCTGTCGCTATTTTGGCGAAGATGTTCAATGGGCAACCTTTGGTGACAGCCATCTAGTCGAAACAACATTGGCCTTAGCCGAGATTCTCCAACCATCTGGGCAAGGAGTTCTCCACCTAAGCTTTAGTGGATGCCCTCCCGCTCTATACTTCGCTACAGAGAGACTAGGTTGTTCTAACTGGATAGAGGAGTCTCTCGAATATTTAGAGGCTGAACAATCCATCAAAAATGTCTTGGTCGGTTTTCGGTATAGTAGTGTTCTATTTGGTGGGCAAACTAATGACTACCCCAATCTTCCCAATAAAATACCTAGTATGGAATCTACCGACCTATCAAAAAAAGACGGAAACGTAACCAATCCAAGGGAAGTTTATTGGGCTAGTCTTTCCGCCATTATCGAGCAGCTGCTCAGTGCAGGTAAGCAGGTATACCTACTTTACCCAATTCCTGAACTTCCAGCACATATTAGTAAGCTGGCAACACCTTTCTCAATATTTAACAAGGAACCGCTTGTCAACCTGCAGGAAACTACTAGCCAACAATACTATTTGGAGCGTAATGCCTACATTCTTGATAAGTTTGACTCATTGCCTCAACATGCCAACCTGATCGCCATTAAGCCTTTTGATGCCCTATGCAGCTCCAACCACTGTCCTGCCGCTATCGATGGCCAGGCGCTTTACTTCGACGATAACCATCTAAGCATTATCGGAGCTAAACGCCTCCTCGAAATGAGCTCTATAATCAGACAGTAAGCGCTGAACAATCATAGCCCAGCATTAGTGTTAATCACCTATTACTGTCCGGATGTGTATAGGGCTTTGAAGGGTTTGAAAAGCTACACCAGATATCACGCCACTGGCTCTCGCAGATATTAGGTTGATAGGAGCGATTGACTACCTTTCTAAGCATGGCAATCGACCAACCTAAGTGCCAAAAGATATTCGCACGAAATAGACCAAATATTCCGAAGTGCTTATGATAATAGCGAGCACGTGACTCATAAAAATATCGCGGCAATCGCTTCTTTTTGGCTGTTTGGCTCTTTACGGGAGAGCTCCCACCACGCAGATGCACTACCCGAGCCGATGGATTATGAATGATACCCCAGCCTTTTTTAGCAGCCCGTATACAAAAGTCGACATCTTCAAAGTACATAAAGAAGCCTTCATCTAAGAGACCTACATCCTCAAAGACCTCCCTGCGAATCATCACGCAAGCAAAGCTAGTCCACTCTGGATAAGAATTTCCGTCACCCACAGGAATCGGCACCTCATAGCGCTTAAGTAACTTGGTAATTGGGCCTGTACTCGCCGACCTTATTAACTCATTAATAGGGCGGTGGAAGCGGAAACAGCTCTCTTGAGGCTGTTCATCTGGCCATTCAAGACGGGGACTGGCAATACCCATATCAGGATGATCAATTAGGGTTTGTAAAAGGAGGTCGATAGCTCCAGGAAAAACAACGGTATCACTATTGAGTAATAACAAATATTCACTTTCTGACTTATTGATGCCAATATTGTTACCAGCGGAAAAACCCGCATTGTGCTCACTAGCTATCAAGCTTACCGCTGAGGTCAAACCACTACCTTCAATAAAACTAGCTAACACATTAATCGAATCGTCCGGAGAATTATTATCCACAATTAGGCTTTTATAGCTATCGTCTGAGGCGCCAAAGTATAGAGATAACAGGGCGTCACAGGATAGCTTGGGCGTAGCATAGTTAACTATCACCACCGACAGCTTATCAATTTCCATTATTATCAATCTCGTTAGTAATCCCGAAAAGCAATTGATTCATTTAAATCTGGTTAGTTACCGCCAGCAATAATTATTCACATAATAACAAAGACTAATCTTTTTCGTGCAGTAGATACGAATGCAATCTTTCCATACTAAGGTATACAAGAACCTAAGGAATTTCCCCTTGCTACCAGCTCATAAAAAACACTGTGACCGACACAATACGGCTCAATTGTCCAGTAATTATGGTACATAAAGTACCGGAAAAATCAATAATAATAACGCAATCATGCCTAATTAAGAAATCCCAAGATTAAGATATGCCAAATGTGGAACGGTAACGTCGAAACTACCGAAATACTATTTGGAAAAATCTAACACAAGCAGGAGACAAAATAAATAGTTTCAAACAGTTAGTATATGGTTACTAATAAATGTGTGGCAAGAAGTGACGATAGGAAACCCAAAAAAAATAGCCAGGCATAGAGCGCTAGAAAAATTGGACTAATTTGGTTAGATTTACATGCCACACAGACGGTATTGCGATTGCACATAAATAATCAAAATATTCGTCTATGCTATATGTAACGACTCTAAACACTTAGAGAAGACAGCCTACGCTATAAGTCCAAATTTTATTAAGTGTAGAAATAGAATTACTGTGCGTAAAACAACACGAGGCTCTAAATGTTACTAACAATTCTTCCCTCAGTGCCGGTATGGAAGGAGGCGGACAAGCTTGTTTTCGACCGGAAATTTTATGACGGCATCTTAAAATATTGTAGCCTTTGGCCTGGGACAACCCGTTTAGTGATGAGGCATGGAACAAATAAATTGCCCGAGTTTGGGCTCGTTCGCATCGCCAAAGACAAACTACCATTCGAAATCAAGATGGTTGTCAGTTGCAAAGAGATATCAATCACTCATGTAATGGATACAGGTGTAATGTTAGCATCTGGTGACAATAAAGAGTTGTTACATATAGCTAAGATATGTCAGCAGGAACTGATTCCCTGCGTGTATATCATCGAGTGCAATCTTGTGACCCAACTACAGATTGTAGCGTTAGACACCCCGTCGATATTACGTCGAATCAAACGAACTATCTTCCTCCTTCTAAACGAAATTCGTCGCAGGAAAGCTTTTCATATCGCCCATGGTCTGCAGGCTAACGGTATACCTGCATACGAAAGCTATCAGTCAGATAAAAGAGACGATCTACTATACTTTGATAGTCGCATTCATCCGGCTGATATCATTTCGAAAAACGATCTAAGCAATCGAATTAGGCAGTTATCGGACCAGAAGCCACTAAGGTTAGCTTTTTCGGGACGTTTGATGAAAATAAAAGGGGTTGATGACCTAGTACTCGTAGCACAATTATTGAATAGAGCCAAATTAGACTTTAAATTATCGATATATGGAGCCGGAGAACTAGAGGGCTATCTCCGAAGAAATATCGAAAACAAAAAAATTACAGATAAAGTTAGCCTCAAAGGCGCTGTCGACTTTCATTCACATCTGTTACCTGCGCTTAAAAATGATACCGACCTATTCATTTGCTTACACAAGCAGGGTGATCCATCATGCACCTATATTGAGACATTGTCCTGCGGAGTCCCTATTTTGGGATATGCGAACCAAGCATTTTCGGGTATTCTAAAAAAGGCCAACATTGGATGGTCAGCTCCAATAAATGACATCAATCAAATCACCAGAACTATTCTCTATCTTGATAAGAATAGAAATGAAATAGAGGAAAAGGCAATACAATGTGTTGACCTAGCTAGAAACAATACTTTCGATCTAACATTCACTAGGCGGATAGATCACCTTATTAAGGCCTATGAAAACGGAAAATTAATCGTACCTAAAATGGAGCCCTAAAAAGGGAAAGTAATTTTCGGATTGGGAATAGGCGTGACTGTTTAGTACCTCTCAGCCATGGATTTCTTGTTTTCATTAATCGGTCAATTATGTCATATTTCAACACGCGCTCATCTCGCCATCCGCCAATTAGTGCATGTAGAACAGTGTCATTATGTTTAGCAAGAGATCCAGAGAATATATGAATTATCTTCGCCGTTGATGCCAACTTTGGAGCCACACGAATTTGAGCATTGTAAGAATCGTCAAGCAATTGAACCCTGATGTCAGATGCTCTTTGAATCGCTATATTTAGGGGTAATTGGTCACCACAGCGAATTTCATTTTCAACTGCCGCTAACCAAAGTGTTTTAGCCTGTCCGAATAAATCAATAACGCTACGATTGACATTAACAAATATGACACCTGAATTATAATAGGGGTATTTTGGTATTGGCCAGTTCATCAGCTCGCAATCTAACACCCTTGAAGACCCAAGCCCATAACTATGCTCAGCCATATTTAAATCGCGAACCAACCCAATATCACATTCAATATCAGGGACATTTAGCGAAACTAAGGGCAAAGTATCGCTATCAAGGTACCAAAACGAATCATTTACCACATTTGGCAGTGATAACTTAATAAATCGACTACTCAAAACTGAATCTATATACCCCGTTACAATGACATGTATTGAAAGCATTATTCTATTGAGTAATGCGAGTTCTTCTGGGAATTGTTCAAGATCAGTATTTTCATCAACAACGACCATGATTTCAGCATCAGGATCATTTTTCCGAAGAACAGTTGCAGAAATTATCGTCATTACAAGAAAGGTATTGTCATCTCTTATTGAAAGAACATAGACATAACGCATATTTTTATGGGCCCTCCAGTGGGCCCTGATCTTATGACCGAAACGACCATCACTACCCTCAGGCCACCACTCGCGGTACAAAAAAGATCAGTATTAGTAGGTTGTTCAACTTAACCTTAAGTATAGGAAAATAAATCTAACACAGTCATAATTTCTAGTGAGATATAACTAAAGTAAGTCACTAATCACATGTATTTGATCCATACCCGTCCTCGATATATTCGACAATAGCATCAACTGTATACTCTCGACTCCATAATGCTCCCGATTGACTAATCAGACCTATCTCAAATTCTTCGATTGTCAGACCAAGCGACCCTGCATAGGTTTCTATTGATCTCAGCGGGTTCGACACGACCGCTTCGACATTAGTTGCTCCTAGCTCTCCAGAAACCGACTCCCAATCCTCAAAGCTATAGTTAATCGAACCAACCCTAAACCAACTATCATCCGAAGCCTCGGAGAAATATCTATTCCCTGCAAAGCTGACACCTAAAAGGCTGTTCGTCCGCAAAGGTCTGAGATCACTGTTAGTCAGCTGAATTACATTATCCTCTACACGGATGTTACTAAACTCATCAGCCGTAAGTAATATGGCCGCCTCATTAAGTGGCGTACCGCTATTAACTAGACCGATTATAAAATTATTGTTAACCAAAACATCGGCGCTATGCCCTGATAGTTGTATACCCTTAATGTTGGTCACATTAGTATTATTATTATGCAGTAAATAGTTACCGCAAATTAGGCCGCCATTCCAGTCACTCGCATCGATATACCAGCCTAATTTTCGATTAGTAGGTTGGTCTTGGCCAATTGAGAACATAATGTTATTGGAAATAGTCATGTTCTGCCAACGATATCCCGTGTCGTAATCAGTGTTGCCCCCTGCGCTTATGCCAATCTCACCACCAATATAGATATTGCTATCAATCTCGATATTTCTCGCCTGAACAGTATCAAAGCCTTCCTCTGACCTTGAATCTGCGGTCCATTTGTTATGAATACTTGATGCGCCAATAAATATATTCTTTTTGAATTTGGTAAACTCGGATTTTGAAAAATACGTATTATGGTTAAATATGGTCGCCTGACCTTCTGACTTATCATTGCCTGCCCCATCCTGTTGCTTATACCAACCGTTATGGTAAAAAACATTTTCTTCTAATAGAACTGATGCATGGGTGGCATATATTCCTTGAGAATGAGACTTTTGACTATATGAGTTACGGATTGTATTTCTTCGAATTACTAAATCTACAATATCACCACCGCCATTGATCGACATTCCATAACTGAAATAATTGAAGTCATTTCCCTCAACAAGCACAGATCCCATGGATATGCCCTGTGGGCCATAAACTCTCAACCCAATAGCTTCATCTGTTGCGGCCCAACCAATAAAATCACTACCCACAGGGTCTCTTTTATACGCGCTCACTGATAGGCCAACAATTGCAATATAATTCCGATTAGACCAAATTCTTAGCGCCTCACTCGCATCACTTTTAATTATCGGTCGCTGGCTGCCAGCTCCATAAGAAGTGATCACCATACGCTCTGTAATTCCACGACCTCGAGGTAATTGAATTATTTTGCTTACCTCCCAGCTTTCATCCATTTTTAGAAGCACCCAATCAGGGTAGCCATCGCGAGCGTGTTCGAGAGCAGCATGTATTGTTTTGAATGGTTTGATTGTCCCTGGATCTTTTAGCTTTTCGACATCGCTGGGTACATAGAATTCTGCCGAAGCGTCATCACCAGAGATAGAACTGACATAAATGAGACGGGAATCATTCGAAGGAGAGAGCTTTGACCAGCCACTTTCATCCCAACCGGTAATTTCGCGTGGATATAAATTAAATTGACCGACATCGACTCCATATACAGGAAATTCAGATACCGTAGTGGTAGATGGTTCCGCTGTGCTCGTGACTGCCGTCTTAACATTTGATTGGGGCTCTGCGTTATCTACTGGATCATCGTCTGAGCTTGATAATGTTACTTCCGAGGCAACGACCCCTGACGATAGATTCCCAAGTGTCCTATTTTGTTCCTCATTCGTAGGGCTGGCCTTGCACCCACAGAGAACAGCTATTAGGACCACGTAAATTGTGGTTTTTACAGTTCTAATCAAAGACATAAATATCTTTAAACCTCAAATATATGTAATTTTGATTATAATAGCTTGCTGATTTGCTCCCGTCTTTGGTAAATACTAGGACTGTGACTCACCACGTAATAATCTCTCAAAACATGGGCTAAGACTCATTACCCGCATCACGTTATTTTGCCAACTAGCAACAGTTATCTATACTCGTCAATTTCCTCAAGTATTGCGTCCTCTAGCTTTTTCGCCGATATATCCCAGTCGAATTTTTTGGAATATTCAGCGCTTGCTTCGCTCATAGCTACCCATTGTTCGTCTGCTAGATTGACTATTCGCAGAATTGCCTCAGCTATTTTTTCAATATTACCGACGGGTACTAAGAATCCATTGTGTCCATTTTTTACATAATCTTCGGGGCCGCCGCACAGTGTGCTTACAATTGGGCAACCACAGGCAGCAGCTTCTAGGCCTGGCATGCCAAAGCCCTCTGACGTGGAAGGCATTAACCAGCAATCTGTCTGTTTATATAGCTTTGGAATTAGATCCTGACTAGGGCGAAGGAAGAAGTTAAAATTCTTAGGTAAGTTATGATGTGCATTAATAGCACAAGAGCCAAAGCATATTACTCGTAAAGATGGGATTATTTCTTGGACTAGCTTAAGGGATTTGAACGCTGTCTCAGCACCTTTCCATTTAACAGGACCGTACAGTAACCCAACTGTCGGTACTAATTGCTTAGACCTAGGTTGGAAATTAAATTGATGCCTGTCAACACCATTGGGGATCAAGGCTGCTTCATAATCATCATAGTTTTCAGCCATTAATGTTTTTAGCCAATTTGCAATAACTAACTTTTTAAATGGTAGTCGATATGTTAACTTCACGAGGTCTTCATCACCGCCATGTAGCTCATGATGGCGGATAAAGTAGGCTTTCATTCCTTTGGAGTCTGGCCAGTCTTTAATCCAGTTAGCGGTCTCCCACCAAGTGGCAATAGTAACATCTGAATCAGGAGCATCCTCGGCCACTATTGGCTTAGCATGTTTTACTGCGATCAGATTAGCAGTACTCGACTCAAGGTGATGCTGCTCTTTGTTTATAGTCATGCGTTGATGTTTGAAATACTTGTAAAAGCTTCGAAGCCTCCACCATCGTGGCACTTTGGGGGGACCGTCAATATACAGTATGTTTACGACATGGCCCCGCCTTACCATCGCCTCAGCAATTAGTCGATTTGATTTAATGCCGCCGGATAGGCCAGGACGAGGATTGACCCAGTTAATGATTAACGGTTTTACCCTCATAGTATCTGGCTTGCTTAGTTTTTGGCCCACGAATAGTCCTCCGCATATCCCATCGCAATAAGTAATTCTCCCGCTACATCAGTGAACTCTCTTTTCTCTTCAGAAGACAGCTCCTGGGACCAACGACCCACACTTTTTGACGAGATTTTGTCTTTGCTATTTTGATTATTAACAAGCCTACCCACGTCCATGCTATCTAAGAGACTAGCATTGGGTTCTAGCATCTCATTACTATAATCTTCATCGATGAATTCGCATATTTTTTTCAGAGACAGTACTGGTTCCCGCACTAGATCTTCGTATCTAACCTCGTAATACCTAGGGTGACTTCTATAAACCAAGCCACTACTCGTGTCATTTAGCCAGCGCGTTGCACATTCAGATATAGGGCGATTTATCTCACTGGGAACAATCTTTCCATGCACTATTTGTTGTTTGGGATGGTGACGGAGTGAACAGGCAACATCTCGTCCATCGCGAACAATATGAATGAATCGACTATTGGGAAACCAAGTCAATATCTTATCGATTACCCTAATGTTGTTCGGTGTTTTATCAGCTGCCCGTTGTTTACCCGCTTGCTCACTCTGGGATTGGTAAAATTGCTCTGCAAACTCAACTAGGTTGTCGGCCTGTTGCGCTTGATTGAATATTTTCTGCTCATCTATATTCCACATCTTTGATATGTTATCAGGCCAAAAAGGTAAGCCAAACATAGATGTTTCAGGTCCACAAAAGATATTGGGATGTCGATTTAACATTTCCCGCAACAAGGTGGTCCCACTGCGCCCACAGCCTCCTATAAATATCATAGGCATT
>Ga0209195_1002295_pt1 | contig 11440 bp, 9 predicted proteins | sample COGITO_mtgs_1004_3_FD_184788 | JGI IMG/M metagenome (GOLD analysis project Ga0209195, IMG submission 184788) | Pelagic marine microbial communities from North Sea - COGITO_mtgs_100420 (SPAdes) (version 2) | ecosystem: Environmental > Aquatic > Marine > Epipelagic ...
AAAAAAAATAATATTTTTATTTCAAATAATATTAATCCCTACGGCTTTAATCTCCATTATTTTATTTTTTTTATGTGGTGATTATACATTTGCATTAAATACCTTTAAAGAAAGGGTGTTATCTCTTTTTTTATTTCTAACAGTTATGTTGCTTTTAAAATATTTATATGAGTATATCAAAATAGGTCTTTATGAAATATTTGATAGGTATTTAAAGGACATAAACTTTTTTACCTGTTTATATAATTATTTGGAACTTAAAAAATCATTCCAAATAGAATTATTAAAAACATCCAAAAGTATACAAGAAATTAATTCTTTAAAGGAAAAATAGAATAGTTTGATTAATTTCACATTTTATTCATATAGCTTTATTTATTTATTTAGTTTTTATAATAAATTAAATATTATTTTTTTAAATGAACAAAAAATCATTTGCTTTATAATATTTGTTTTGCTAATATTTATTTTTAAAATAAACTATTGGTTTAATATCTATAAAAGTTATTTAAGGTTTTTAAATGAGTTATTAAAAAATAGATGTATAGATCCAAAAGGATTTGTTGCACTTAAAATAGTTATAATGTCTCAAGTTTCTTTTTTTATTTTCTTTGAGGCATTTTTTTTATGCTTCTCTGTAATAAGTTCTCAAATATTTTTTGATTTCAATCTAATAATTGGTCGTATAATTCGGTTTTTATTTTATATGTCATTAAATAAACATTTTTTAGATAATTTTAATAAAATTATCTATTTAAATTTTATTTTTTTAATTCATTTACTGGTTTTTTAAAATTTATAATAGATATAATCTATATTTGAAGATTAAAAAAAAAATTTTTTTTTAATGTAAGGTATTTAGTTTAACAGGTATTAATAAATAAAGTACTCAATAACTACTAAGATTTTTTATTTAGATGTAGTTAATTAAACTTATAAAAAGATTAGTTTAAGTTTAAATGTCTTTTATTGAAAAACAGGACTCTGAGTAAAAGTATTAAATGGATACTTTGATATGGTGTTGAGCAATAATTAGAAATAAAAAACAATGAAAACAATAATGCAAAGATTTAACCGTAGAATAATTAGAAATACAAGAATATTAGGAGTATATACTTTTAAAAGATTTATTAAACACAACATTTTGAAATTATTTGAAGTAGCCTTTGTTAAAATAAGTACCAAAAAAGAAGTTACAGCTTATATTACCGATCAAGGTAATAATCTACAAGAATATTCTATTGAGGGTCTTGTACAATTTGATTTATTTAAAAATCTAAATAGTTATGTTTGGCCCTAATTTTAAATTATGGTATGATCGAAACTTGGTAAGTTTCGAATCTCAAACGGTATTTTTTTATACCGTGGTCGATACCCTATATATACTAATAAGTATATTATTGTTTTGGGTATTCCGATGCTTTTTTCAAAGGGAGCAAAGGGTTGTTATTTTAATTTTTAAAAATAATGACTTGCACCAAAAATTTTTATTTGTTTTATTTTTGATAACGTTCGGGATTCCGAATCGGGTATATATTTATAACAAAGTACCTACAGTTATCACGTTTTTAATATATTTTTGTTTAGGGCTTTTAGGTTATTATGAAGATGCGTTATTTTGGTTTGTTATCATCGCATTTTTCTTTTTATCAATAAACTCTACGTTTATTGGTTATACTTTGGGTATGAAGAATGGTAATATTAATTCTTTTTATACCCGCTTTCTGTTTAATAATGATGTTAGGTTACAAAAAATTTTTGTAAGATTATTTTTTGGGAATCCTCACGGACGAGGGCTTGCTCGTACGTAGCAGACCTTTACGGTAGGTGCAACTGCAATGAGTATAGCGAACCAAAGCTATGAGAATAAAAAGTTTGTTTTTAAAAAACAGAATGAGGCCTTTAAAGGGCATTCAGAAAATGTGGGAGTCGGTAACATGACACCCGAACAAACTTTAAACTTAAGAAGGGAAAGCGATAAGCATGTATTTAACGAACTTGCATCTTTTCCAAATAAAACTTTGTCGTGGGCTCAGGGTTCTTATGAAAAGTGGAGTAATAGCTTTTCAAAGCCTACGATTATTCAAGAACTGAAAAAAGGATCAGTAGGGTCCTTTGAAACAGAAGTAAAGCCTTTTAAGGATATAGAAGAGGTAAGGGCCTTAGAAGAGAAACTAAAAGCTCTTGATGTTCACGATTTAAAGGACATCGAATAAAAAATGGTACGAGGTGAGTATAATTAATTAATAAAAAAGTAATAAATTTTTGATAAGTTCTAAATTAGATATAAAATAAAAGTTTTATTTTATAAAAATTCAAGAGTTTGATCCTGGCTCAGAATGAACGCTGTAAGTGTGCCTGACACATGCGAGTCTAACGTTTCTTTTTAATTTTTTAACAAGAAAAGTGGCGAACGGGTGAGTAATCTATAAGTATTTACTTTATAATTTGGTTTAAAATTCCAAATAATTATCCATAACAGTAGATTTACCCTTTGGATAAAAAGATTAATCGTTATAAAATAATCTTATATAAGATTAGGTAGTAGGTAAGGTAAAAGCTTACCTAGCCAATGATCTTTAATTGGTCTGAAAGGACGTACAATCACATTGGGACTGAGATACGGCCCAAATTCTATAAAGAAACAGCAGTGAGGAATATTAGACAATGAGCGAAAGCTTGATCTAGCGACACTTAGTTAGAGAAGAAGACTTAATTGGTTGTAAATCTATTTCAATAAAGAGGATAATGACAGTATTTATAAAAGAAAGTCCCGGCTAACCTCGTGCCAGCAGCCGCGGTAATACGGGGGGGACAAGTGTTATTCGGAGTAATTGGGCGTAAAGAGTTTGTGGATTGTTTTACTTATAAAAAATGTAAAGTAATAAAAAAGATTTAAAAAATTTTTTTTTTTATAATTTTTGTTGTAATTTTATAAGTTTAATTTAAATGAAAGCTTAAATTTTTTATAAACCTTAAGACGTATTTAAAATTAAAATAAACTTGAGATTATTAGACGATATAAGAATCTGAAGAGTAGAGATAAAATATGGTGATATTTCAGAGAAAACCAAAGGCGAAGGCATATATCGATGATAAATCTGACATTGCAGAACGAAAGTATAGGGAGCAAATAGGATTAGAGACCCTAGTAGTCTATACTGTAAAAGATGAATGTTAAATATTAGAAATAATTTTTTTTAGTATTAAAGTTAACACGTTAAACATTCCGCCTGGGGATTACGGTCGCAAGATTAAAACTCAAAGGAATTGGCGGGAATCTGCACAAGCGGTGGGGCATGTTGTTTAATTCGATAATCCGCGAGAAACCTTACCAACTCTTGACATATAATATTGTTTTATACAGGTGTTGCATGGCTGTCTTAAGTTCGTGTTGTGAGATATAAGATTAATTTCTGGAACGAACGAAACCCTTGTTTTTATTTACTATTAATTATAAATTTAATTAAGTACTATAAAAAGACTGCCATATATTCTATAAATTGGAGGAAGGTAGGGATAACGTCAAGTCTTTATGGCCTTTATGAGTTGGGCTACAGACGTGCTACAATGGTTATTACAAAAAGTTGCAAAAATGTGAATTTTAGCAAATCTATAAAAATAACCTAAGTTCTGATTATAGACTGAAATTCGTCTATATGAAGTTGGAATCGCTAGTAATCATAAAAAAGATCGTTATGGTGAATATGTTCTCAGATTTTGTACATACTGCCCGTCACACCATGGAAATTAGTAAGCTTGAAATTTTGTATTTAAATAACTCGTTATTAGTTTTATAGAATGCTTATTAGAGTGGTCTCAACAACTAGGGTGAAGTCGTAACAAGGTAGTCGTAGGGGAACCTGTGGCTGAATGATTCATTATATTTTTTATTTAATTAATTTTTTTTTTTAATTTTTTAATAATTATTGTACTATATCAAATCATAGTTTTCTCTTCTGTGATATAAAATGCCTCAATTAGATTCAACAACATTTATATCACAAATATTTTTTACTTTTTTATTTTTTATATTTTTCTATAACCAAATAATTACTAAGATCTTACCTTTTATATACCTGTTTATTAATAGCCGTAATAAAAAAGTGTGCAATACTTTTTTTAAAGTAAATAATTATAGTTCTTTAGATATAAAAGCTGATGGGTTTACAGTATCTAAAACTTTTTTCATGAATAATACCTGTAAAATCGCATTAAATAAAAACCTTATTAAATAATTTATGGTTCTTTTTAATAACTACATATATTATCAATATAGTCCGATACTAATTTTTGCTTTAGTTTGTATAATATTAGCAGTTTTTTTACTTTCTGCTTCTTTATTAATAGCAACACAATTAAAAGATTCTGAAAAGATTTCAGCATATGAATGTGGTTTTGATCCTTTTAATTATAAAGATATACAAACAATTCTAAATATTCGTTTTTATTTAGTTGGTATTTTATTTATTATTTTTGATATAGAAATTGTGTTTTTATATCCTTGGGCAATGACGCTTGGTAGTTTAGGTTCTTTTGGTTATTGGTCAATGACCTTATTTTTATTCATACTTACTGTAGGTTTTGTGTATGAATGGAAAAAAGGTGGCCTTGATTGGTCATAGGGATTATTATGAAAGTCCATCAAGATAGAAAGATAAAATCTAATAATTATCAAATTAAAATTTCAAAAATTATTATAAATTTTATCTTTTCAAGTTTAAGTATCATAAACGGATTATAATTGTATCTATTACGTGTTTTAAATATTAAAGGTTTATTTCATGATACCTTCCTAAACAAGGGTTATTTTTCAATTTTGAAAGAACTTATAGATACTAGCGTAACCCTAAGTACTATATTATGTATATGTTATTTCTTTAAAACCCAGTGTTTTTATGAAAGGTTGGGTTGGGTAGATTATTTATATTTATAGTTTTACTTATTTTGATATTAATTATCGGTGTAGAAATATACCTTTCAGTCATATACCCTCAAGCTTATAGATTAGGTATGGCTTATGATTGGTTTATACTTATTTATATATTTCTTTTTTTTATATACTTAAAAGTTCGGGATGTAGCATAATGGTAGCGCGTCTGTTTTGGGAATAGAAGGTTATAGGTTCAAGTCCTATCATTCCGATTTTTAATGTATATAAACCCCTTTTTTCCAAAAAAAGTTCATTTTAATAAAAAAAAACAATGCCAACAATAAATCAATTATTTAATAATACAAGAATAAAACAACCCAATAAAACAAGAGTACCTGATTTAAAAAAACATCTATTTAAAAAAGGACTTTGTTTAAAAATTTTTATTAGAAAACCTAAAAAACCAAATTCTGCATTACGTAAAGTAGCACGTGTTAAACTATCGACCAAAAAAGAAGTTACAGTTTATATTCCCGGTCAAGGTCATAATTTACAAAATATGCCTAGAGTAAAATATCATTTAGTTAGAGGTTGTTATGATTATAAAAAGTCTAGTTTACTTAAGAAAAAACAAATAGTATGCTAGGTCAAAATTTTAAAGATTTTTTAGATCAAAGTTTGACCTCTTTTGAGGCACAAACGGTTTTTCTTTATACCCTTGTTGATACGCTATATATCGGCCTAAGTATCGTTTTATTTTTGATATTTAGGTGTTTTTTTTACAGAGAACACTTAGTGGTTCTTTTAATTTTTAAAAAAAACAGATGGTATCACAATATAGTATTTTTACCGTTTTTAGTAACTCTTTGTATTCCTAACCGGGTGTACGTCTATAACAACGTACCGGATACGTTAACGTTGTTAATCTATATGTTATTAATGATATTTGGTTGGTTAGAAGAGAATATATTACTCTGGTTTTTTGTACTCGCATATTTTTTTTTATGCGTCGAATCAACTTTAATAGGTTATAGTTTAGGTACAAAGAATGTTAAGATTAAGTCTTTTTACTCTAAATACCTATTTAATAACCAAAATAAACTCCAAAAGAAATTTGTGGAGCTCTTCTTTGGGAATTCGAAGGGGTTCAAGCGTGGAGTAATAAAAAAGATTTAAAAAAAAAATTTTTTTAATGTAAGGTATTTAGTTTAACAGGTATTAATAAATAAAGTACTCAATAACTACTAAGATTTTTTATTTAGATGTAGTTAATTAAACTTATAAAAAGATTAGTTTAAGTTTAAATGTATTTTATTGAAAAAAAAATACGCTGAGTAAAGTATAAAAAGTATTAAATGGATACCTTGATATTAAAAACAAAACGTTTAAAAATGCGAAAAGTTTTATTTAGTAAAATACGATAAAATAAAATTGTTTATAAGGGAAACCTATTAAAAATTAATATAAATTACTTTAACGTAATTTATAAAATATAATGAATTGAAACATCTAATTAATTATATAAAGAGAAATCAACCGAGATTTTGTGAATAGTGGCGAGCGAAAGCAAAAAAGGCCTTATTTTATATTTGAAAAAATTAAAATAATTTAATAACGGTACAAGGTATAAGTCCTGTATTAATATAAATATATAATATAAAATACGAGTAAAACAAATTAAATAAGATTTTGTTTGAATATAGGGAGACTATTCTCTAAGCCTAAATATTTTTAATATTCGATAGTAAACAAGTACCGTGAGGGAAAGGTGAAAAGAACAGAATTATATGAGTGCAAAGAACTTGAAATTTAATACTGATAAACAATTGAAGTTGTTTAATAATAATACCAATGTACCTTTTGTATAATGGGTCAGCTAGTTTATTTATGTAGCAAGCTTAAATTAATAAAATATAGGCGTAAAGAAACTAAATTTAAAAAAAATAAAAAGTTATATAAATAAGACTCGAAACCAGGTGATCTAATTATGAACAAGTTGAAAGTATCGTAAAAACTACTCGAAGACTGAACCCGTAAATGTAGCAAAATTTTGGGATGATTTGTGATTAGGAGTGAAAGGCTAATCAAACTTGGAGATAGCTAGTTTTCCACGAAATCTATTTTAGTAGAGCATTTAATAATCAAATATTGGGGTAGAGTACTCGATAAATAAGGGGGATCTTTGATTTTACTAAGTTTAATGAAACTTCGAATACATTATTTTGTAATTAAATAGACAGACTTTTAGTGTAAAGGTTTAAAGTCAAAAGGGAAACAGCCCTAATTGATCATTAAGGTTCGAAAATAATTTTTAAGTGCAAAAGATAATTAATTAATAAAAACAATCATCAGGTAGGCTTAGAAGCAGCCATCCTTTAAAGAAAGCGTAATAGCTCAATGATCTAATTATTTAATATTGAAAATTTAGATGAACTAAAAAAATTTACCGATATGACAAATATAAAGGATAAATGATAGCCAAGCGCTAAACAGCATAAGTCTTGTCCGTAAGAGTTTCAAAGATTGAAACCATAATTTATTTTTATTATAGTAGTGGAACGTTCTGTATTTTAGATAGGTAAGTTGTGAAATTTATTGTAAAAATCAGAAGTGATAATGCTGACATGAGTAACGATAAATAATGTGAAAAACATTATCGCTTTAAGTCTAAGGTTTCTTATGTAAAAATAATTTTCATAAGGTAAAACGGCCCCTAAAAAAAAAATGAAAATTTTATTTGATGGGTATATTTTAAATGACAAAAATAAAAAATAAAATATTTAAACTTTATTTCTATTTTTCAAGAAAAAGTTTTTAATTTAAATAATAAAAACCGTACTGTAAACCGACACAGGTAGACTGATTGAGTAGATTAAAGCGCTTAAGAGAACTAAGCTGAAGGAACTCGGCAAATTGATTCTGTAACTTCGGGATAAAGAATGCCTTTCTTTTTTTAATAAAATAAAGGTGGCACATACTAGGGAAAAGCGACTGTTTAGCAAAAACACAGGACTCTGCTAAATTGTAAAATGAAGTATAGGGTCTGACACCTGCCCGGTGCTGTAAGGTTAATAGGATATGTGTAAGCATTTAATTGAATCCCCAGTAAACGGCGGCCGTAACTCTGACGGTCCTAAGGTAGCGAAATTCCTTGTCGGGTAAGTTCCGACCTGCATGAATGGTGTAACGACTTTTCCACTGTCTCCAGCTTAGACTTAGTGAAATTGAAATATCCGTGAAGATGCGGATTATCTGTGAATAGACGGGAAGACCCCGTGCACCTTTACTACATCTTTATATCGTATATAAATTATTTAATATATAGAATAAATGGGAGTTATTATACAAAAATGAAATACCATTTTTTAAGTATTTTATAACTAATTTAACTAAGTAAACTTAGTTTAAAGACAGTATATGGTTGGTAGTTTGACTGGGGTGGTCACCTCCCAAAGAGTAACGGAGGTGTGCAAAGGTAAATTGTTTTTAATTTTTTTTTAATTAAAAGTATAATGGCATAAATTTGCTTGACTGTAAGATAGACATATCAAGCAGGGACGTAAGTCGGCCATAGTGATCCGGTAATTTTAAATAGAAAAATTATCGCTCAACGGATAAAAGGTACGCCGGGGATAACAGGCTAATGACTCTTGAGAGTTCCTATTGACGGAGTCGTTTGGCACCTCGATGTCGACTTTACACATCCTGGGGCTGAAGAAGGTCCCAAGGGTTCGGTTGTTCGCCGATTAAAGTGTAACATGAGTTGGGTTCAGAACGTCGTGAGACAGTTTGGTCCCTATCTTTCACAGAAATAAAAATTGAGAGGACTTTATATTAGTACGAGAGGATCATATAAAATTTACCTATGGTGTTTTGATTACTTTTTTAAGGTATTGTCAAGTAGCTACGTAAATCAAAAATAATTACTGAAAGCATATAAGTAAGAAATTAACCTCAAGAAATATTTTTTTTAAAGTCGTAGAAGACTATTACGTTAATAGGTTTAAAATGTAATTAGAGTAATCTATAAAGTTTATAAATACTAATTGCTTTATTAATTTTTTTTTTTTTAAGTTTTTTATTTTAATTTTAACCAATCACTTGATCTTATTTCAAATTCAAAGAGTTACACTCGAGTAATACACAGATACTTTTTTTAAAATTGGAAAAAGTGTATCACTAGAGAGGCCGTAGTTTAATTGATAGAATAAAATAAATCGAATTAAAAAAAAAAGATGGTTTATTGAAAAATAGTTTTAGCTGTTTTATTATTTATTAATGCAGCTATATATAAAAAAAAAACATAAAATGTATTTATTAATAATATTTTTACCGTTATTTGGAGCAGTTTGTTCAGGGTTTTTTGGGTATTACATAGGTTATAAAGGCTCATCTCTAATTACAACATTATGCATTACGATTACGTTTTTTTTATCATGTTTTAGTTTTTATGAAGTAGGTTTAGCAGGAAGTGTTTGTTATATTTCATTATTTGATTGGATTAATTTAGAAATATTTAAGATTTCATGGGGTTTTTTATTTGATAGTTTAACTGTTGTAATGTTAATTGTAGTAACTTGTGTTTCTATGTTAGTACATTTGTATTCAACAGAATATATGAGTCAAGACCCTCATTTATCTAGATTTATGTCTTATTTATCTTTATTTACTTTTTTTATGATTATTTTAGTGACTGCTGATAATTTAATTCAAATGTTTATTGGTTGGGAAGGTGTTGGTTTATGTTCATATTTATTAATTAATTTTTGGTATGGTCGTATTCAAGCAAATAAAGCTGCCTTAAAGGCAATGATAGTTAATCGTATTGGTGATTTTAGTTTAATTTTAAGTGTTTTATTAATCTTTTATACTTTCAATTCTGTTGATTATTCAACTATTTTTTCTTTAGCACCTAATTTTATAAATGATAATATATTTTTATTTGGTTTTAAATTTAATACTTTAAATACTATATGTTTATTCATTTTTATAGGTGCTGTCGGTAAATCAGCTCAAATAGGTTTACACACATGGTTACCTGATGCAATGGAAGGACCTACACCTGTATCTGCTTTAATTCATGCTGCAACTATGGTAACTGCTGGTGTATTTTTAACGGTTCGTTGTTCTCCTTTGTTTGAATACGCCGAAAATACTTTAATTTTTATTACTATTTTAGGGTCTATAACCGCATTCATTGCTTCAACTATAGGTTTATTACAAAACGATTTAAAAAAAGTGATTGCTTATTCTACTTGTAGCCAATTAGGTTATATGATGTTCGCTTGCGGTATGTCAAATTATACTGTAGGTGTTTTTCATTTAGCAAACCATGCTTTTTTTAAAGCTTTATTATTTTTAAGTGCAGGTTCTGTAATTCATGCAATGGGAGATGAACAAGATATGAGAAAAATGGGAGGCCTTGTTAATATTTTGCCTTTTACGTATGCTATGTTTGTAATAGGTTCATTATCATTAATGGGGTTTCCATTTTTAACCGGCTTTTATTCTAAAGATATTATTTTAGAATTAGCTTATGCAAATTATACAATACATGGTCATTTTGCATATTGGCTTGGTACTATTGCAGCTTTTTTTACTGCTTTTTATTCAATACGTCTAATTTATTTAACTTTTTTAGCTGAAACTAATAGTTATAAACAAATAATTAAGAATGCTCATGAATCTCCTATTAAAATGATAATCCCATTATTTATTCTATGTTTTGGAAGTATTTTTTATGGTTATATAAATAAAGATTTATTTATTGGATTAGGAACAACTTTTTGGGGAAATTCTATTTTCATAGCCCCTAAAAATTTATTATTTTTAGATTCCGAATTTTTACCTTATAATATAAAATTAATCCCTGTAATTTTTAGTTGTATCGGAGCATTATTTGCCTTTATTTTTTATAGGTCTTTTAATTATAATTTATTTCAAGTAAAAACAAGTAATTTAGGGTATAAATTATATACATTTTTAAATAAAAAATGGTTTTTTGATAAGTTTAATAATGAATTTATTTCACAAAAATTATTATTTATAGGGTATAATGTTACGTATAAAAATATAGATAAAGGGGTTATTGAATTTTTGGGGCCTGAAGGCTTATCTACTATAGTCTATAAACAAAGTTTATATTATAATAAATTCCAAAGTGGTTATATTTATCATTATGCTTTTATTATGATTTTAAGTCTTGTTTTTTTTATAACTTTAATTGGGTTATATGAAATTAAATAATATTTAAAGTTAAAGGGAAGATGACTGAGTGGTTTAAAGTGTTGGTTTGCTAAATCAATGTATATTTAGAATATACCACGGGTTCAAATCCCGTTCTTCCTACTTTACCAATAAAAAAATATGGCGAAGTAATTCAACTGGTAGAATAATGGAATCATAATTCATTTGTTAAGGGTTCAAGTCCCTTCTTCGTCATTATTTTTTTTTTTTTTTATATACTTAAAAGTTCGGGATGTAGCATAATGGTAGCGCGTCTGTTTAGGGAATAGAAGGTTATAAGTTCAAGTCCTACCATTCCGATTTTTAATGTATATAAACCCC
>Ga0209195_1002322_pt1 | contig 11374 bp, 7 predicted proteins | sample COGITO_mtgs_1004_3_FD_184788 | JGI IMG/M metagenome (GOLD analysis project Ga0209195, IMG submission 184788) | Pelagic marine microbial communities from North Sea - COGITO_mtgs_100420 (SPAdes) (version 2) | ecosystem: Environmental > Aquatic > Marine > Epipelagic ...
AGACCGCGCCCGCCGCGTCATCGACACCGTCCTCGCCGACATCCCCGCCACCGTCCGAGCACGGATCGCTCACCGCCTCGGACTTGTCGCATGGAGCGACTGGTTCCCCGACCACCACACCGCACGCGCAGACGCTTTCGCAGCCATGACCGTCACCACCCCGGCCGGTACCCCCGGAGCGGATCGTCGGACCTGGACTACGCGCAGCTTCCTCGACGCCAGCGACCGCCCCTTCACCCCGCACGAGCCCTACCTCGCGACCGCCGTCATCGACCACGCACTGTTCCTCGGTCAGACCCCACGCTTCCTCGAGCTCAACCGCCGCAAGGAGCTCACGAAGGCGGAGGTGACGCTCCCGCCACCTTGGTGGGCCGCCTGCGAGTGGTCACGCCTGCCCATGGCGCCCCCGGTCAAACCCGTCCGGCACTCCACCACGACCGGACACACCACACGCGCCCTCAACCCCGACGCCCGCACCGAACGACAAGTCCTGCCAGCCTCGATGAAGTTCGACCTGTGACGAGTTCCGCACGACGCACGTCCTGCGGCACGCCAGACATGACCCGGAGCCGCACATCGCCTACTTGGCGGATGATCACAAGCTCGGTCTCGACCCACGGATACTACGGCGAGCCGCACGGAACTCGGCGCACTCGGTGGTGTCACACCCGGGATCTCGCCACAGTCGATCCGGCCTTGCTTCACCCACTTCGAGAGCCTCACTGGACACGGTGCTCAGCCCGCCGGTGGGTCAGGTCACGGTGGCAGCTACTGGTGTAGCAGACGCTCCGCTTGGTTGACGCGGTGTGTCGCCCAAGTGCCCATGCTTCCTGCTCGCGACGCTATCGCAGACCACCTTTTGCAGTACATCGAGCTGCCGATCGAGGAATTGGTCGGACGTGCTCACTCGGGCGTAGCCGACCAACGGGGCTGCTTGTGCCGCCGACGTTTCGCCGGTGGGTTTCGCCGGAACCCCTGAGCCTCGGACACCTCCGTTTGCGCCGGCGCGGCGGAATCGGTCGTTAGTGCCTGATCCATGGCTCAGAACTAGCAGTAGGCACCGACATAGCGACGGGCTCGGGCGAGGAACGCATACAGCAGGAGGGCTCGCGGTCGAGTCCAGGCCGAGGCGATCGCGCTACGTTCCTCAGGTGATCTTCACCGCCCTGCACCAGAGGCTCGGTCGACAGCCCGGACCGATCGACTCCGAGATGCTCGATGAGGCAATCGCGTCCGGGATCGAGGAGAGCGAGTCGCTCGACTGGAAGCGAGACCTGCCCGACGAGAAGGTGCTTGCGCAGTCGGACCTGGTGAAAGACGTCGCCGCGTTCGCGAACTCAGGCGGCGGGATGCTCGTCTTCGGCGTCACCGAGGAGCAGCGCAGGGCGACGGGACGCGTCGATGTCGGCGAGGTAAGCGAGTCGTTCGAGCGCACGCTGCGGCGTGTGGTGGTGAGCGGTATCCACCCGCCGGTCTTCGGTCTGGATGTGATCCGCGTGGGACGGGAAGGCAGCAGAGCGCTCGTGGTCGTTGTTCCGCCGAGTGTTGAGGTTCCGCACCTCGTCTACCGCGGTGAGATGTTCGGCGCCCCGATTCGCAACCATGCCGACACCGAGTGGATGAGAGAGCGCCAGTTGGAGTCGCTCTACCGACAGCGGCTCGATACTCGGAGTCACTCAGATCAAGCGATCCAGAACCTCCACGACGAACTCATGACTGGCCGGGACACCGACAAGCGTGCCTGGATGGCCGTGGTCGCCTATCCACGGGTCCCGCTCGTTGGTCGTCAACTCGATCGAGATCAAGCGCAGGCCGTGGTCGGGGCCGCGGAGGGACTGACTCTGGCATGGGTCGACCGCGGCGTTGCTCATCCACTTGAAGCCGTCGAGAGGTCGAACCTTCGTCGGGGAATGCGTCGCTGGGTGGTGCCTCATGCGCCCTACGGGGTCGGCAGTTGGTACGAGGCGTGGTTCGGGATTCATGACAACGGCGCAGTCAGCCTCGTGTGTGGCATCGGGTCCCACAGGATCAGCGGACCTGATCAGGGGACACTGCCGGGCGAGCGGATCAGGTCCCGCCACATCGAAGCCGCCGTAGCGGACGCCATGGCTCTGCTGCGGGAGTCCGCTCAGGCGATGGGCTCCACCGGTGAGTACGACGCACTCCTCGGGGTCGAGTGGACCGGTGATGAGCGACTCGTCATAGAGACCACCGACGGGTCCGGCTCCCGCTACGACGACATGTCGATCCCACTCGGGCGATTCGCGCCGGTCCGTTCCAGCGTCCGGGTGGACCTCGACGCAGATGCGTACCTGGCTCAGGTCTCGGCAATCGCGTTGGACGCGATCAATCAGGGAGGCGTGCAGAACCTGCACTCACTTCCGATGCCATAACTGGGTGCAGTCACAGCAAGCGCTTACAGCCCTTTGGTGCCCAGTGCCGCTGGCCTCCTGAGTTGGGTCACTTGGCTCGATTTCCAGGTGCCGGATCGCGCTGACCTGCGGTGATGTGTCTGCTTAGTGCGCAGCTAAGGCACTAAGTGGTGCAGCTAGGATCGGCTGGTGGCGTGGATTCGGCGGGTTCGTACAGCCTCGGGCGCCACCGCGGTCCAGATCGCTGAGTCGGTCGATGGTCGGCGCCGGATCGTTCGTCATGTCGGTTCAGCGCGCGACGATGCTGACCTTGGCCTGCTCATGGCCGAGGCCCGGCGTCTACTCGAGGACGATCGCCAGGGGGTGCTTGATCTCGGGATCACACCGGTGGCTGCGAAGGTCTCGATGGCATCGCCGCCGCGAACCAAGGGGCTCTTCGCTGACCCGGCTGCCCACGCGCCGGCACCGGCGACGATGGTGTCGCGCTCGCAGGTCCTCAAGACGTCCTCGGGTCTGCTCTACGAGTCTCTGGCTGGGGTCTACACCAGCCTCGGGTTCGACATCGTGGGCGATGAGAGCTTCCGCGATCTCGTCATCGCCCGGGTCGTGGAGCCGACCAGCCTGCTCGACATCGACCGGGTCCTGGCCGAGCTCGGACGACGCGCGGTGAGCCTCTCGACCCGCAAACGCACGTTGCGTCGCTGTCATGAGGGCAAGTACCGCGACCAGATCGCGACCGCGTGCTTCGCTCGCGCCCTAGCCACCGGTGATGTGTCGTTGGTGCTCTACGACGTCACGACGCTCTACTTCGAGGCCGAGAAGGAAGACGACCTCCGCAAGGTCGGGTTTTCCAAAGAGCGCCGAGTCGACCCGCAGATCGTCGTCGGGTTGCTCGTCGACCGGACCGGGTTCCCCCTCGAGATCGGCTGCTATCAGGGCAACAAGGCCGAGACCCAGACGATCGTGCCGATCATCAAGCAGTTCCAGCAACGACATGGGCTCGCGGACATGGTCGTCGTGGCCGACGCCGGGATGCTCTCGGCGTCGAACCTAAAGGAGATCGACGAGGCCGGGCTGCGGTTCATCGTCGGCTCGCGCGTCACCAAGGCCCCGATCGATCTCGCCTCGCACTTCCGCTGGCACGGTGATGCGTTCACCGACGCCCAACTCATCGACACCATCACCCCGACGAACAGCCGGGTCATCGAGAACGACCCCATGCTCAAGAAGGAACCCATCTGGGACCCCAAGCAGCATCCCGCCTCGTGGCGGGCGGTGTGGGCCTACTCCACCAAACGAGCCGTACGCGACAACCGCACGTTGACGCTGCAGGAGAACCGCGCCAAAGAGGTCGTCGCCGGCGAGAAGAGCGCCCGCACGCCGCGGTTCGTGACGAGCACCAACGGCACCAAGTCCCTCGACGACGCCTCCCTAGCCAGGGCCCGCAAGTTGGTCGGGCTCAAGGGCTATGTCACCAACATCCCCGCGAATGTGATGGGGCCCAGCGAGGTCATCGGCAGCTACCACGACCTGTGGCGCGTCGAGCAGTCGTTCCGGATGTCCAAGACCGACCTCCGCGCCCGCCCCATGTTCGCCCGGACCCGCGACGCGATCGAGGCCCATCTGACCATCGTGTTCACTGCGCTCGCGCTCTCACGCGAGATCCAGGACCGCGCCGGCATGTCGATCCGCCGCGTCCTGCGGACCCTACGACCACTGCGCTCAGCGACCGTCGAGATCAACGGCGTCACCACCACCATCCCGCCCGCGCTCAGCCCCACCGAGACAGAGATCCTCAACGCCCTCCAAGAGCCACGCGCAAGGCACTAAGCCGATGACCCAACTCAGGTCTAGGTCTGCTGTTAGCCACGTCAGACCCCTGCTCTTGATGGTCGGCGCATCGTCACCGCGTACCGGCCAACGATGGGTCAACTCTGGTGCTGTTGAGATTCCCTGCTGACCCGGTGTGATGGTCACCGTGTCTCCCTCAACCGTCACCGTGTCAGGTGTTGATTCAAGGTTCTGTCCACCAGCCCATGAACCTCTCCACCATGAGTAGGACCACTCACGCGCATAATCACCCTCACGCCACTCTGGCCTAGTGATTTCCTCATTCGGAGGAATCACGTCGTACCTGCTGTAGCGCTTCTTTGTGGTGTCCTCCACCAGACCCTCAGTGAATGAGACAAAGATGCGGCCCTGCACAACCTCATTGTTGATGGTGTCGCCAGGACGAACAGCGATGGTTACCGCGTAGTCCCTATATGGGTTAGGGATGAACGTTGCGTCCTGCCAGATACCTGCTGCAAACGTAGTCACCGGCACACCAGCACTTACCGCTGATAGCGGAGTAGCCGGGTATCCCTTGGTCCTGTTGTCCAACGGTGTTACGTCGGTGCGACGGTCAGCACCGCCAACGTCACCACCGTAGGGAGTTCCCATAATCCAGAACTCGTCACCAACGTTTAGACCGTCGTTGCGCTTCTTCCACTTCTCTGCGTAGTAGAGAACTCCACGCTGATACGGGTGGTAAGACTCCATGGTCTCAACAAGAATGTCGCCCGGTAGGTCTGTCAGGCCCTCAACCGTGTTGACCACTCTCTGCAAGTAGTTGCCGTGGGTGTCGCGGTGGTAGTTGGCAACACGGTTGATTGCAGGAGTAATCTCAGTTGCAGGACCATCAGCAGAAGTGTTGGCCGTTAGTAGGTCTCCGCTGTTCTGTCCCCATGGGTTGATAAGCGCTGCGCGCAGGTCCTTTGAAGGTGTGCCATTTACGCTGAATGCATTGGCGTCAGCCGGGTCAATAATCTGTGGCACAAACTCAACGTCTGAAATGACACCAAGAGATACAGCGAATACCGGGTCACTCACCCAGACGCTACCGCCGCGAATGGCGTAATCTCTTACATCATCAACCATCTTCTCAATCTGCTGACGTGCGCTACGACCACCGTATAGAGCAGAACGCCCAAAGTTCTTCTCAAAGGCGTCATAGTCGTTTGAGTCGTCAGGCAGGTTGGAGAGCGTTACAACGTCGTAGTCGTCAAGGTTGATATCCAGTTCAAGGTCAATCAGCCTTGGCTCTCCTGTGCGCTCGTCGTAGCGGGTGCTCGTCGCGTTTGCGTAGAACATCTGGTACTGACCAGCGTTGAATGCCGTTTCAAGATTTACGTCAGTTCCCCTAGGTACAACGCTGTCTAGGTTGTTGAAGCCAAAGGTCTGACCGTCGATATCGGTCATGTATCCACGAAGCCAGTGTCCGTACCAGTTATTCCTATTCTCAGGAGAGTTAACACCGACGACAAGAACACGCTTGGTGTTGCTCTTGACTGATGCCTCAACACCGTCGGTAGTGACCTTTGCTGTCTCTGCGTAGTACGGCTGGAATCCGAAGATGTTGTCGTACTGGATGTGAATGCGGTCCTCATTGAGGGAGCGTTCGTTGTACTGCACAACCTCGGTGATGTCTCCCACGAACCACTCAGACTGAGGGAATGCAGGGTAGTAGACACCTGAGATTGGCCTACCGCCGATGTAATCAGGGAAGGAAACACCGTATCCACGACGACGCAACTCAAAGTTACCGTCAATGTAGACATTCATACGTGGTCCAGTGAACACGTCACCGTCTAGGTCTTCCTCAGACACAACGACAATGTGGTGCCACTCACCGTCAGCAATATCAGTGAAGCCTGTCCACTGAATCTCACCGACACCAGCGCCGGTACCGCCAGGACGGGTCCATACCTTGAACTGCAACTTACCGTCGCTCAGGTAGAAGTCACGAGGCGTGGCGAAACTGGAAAAATTGTCACCACCGCTAAGCCTTGTGTCGTCCATACGCATGACGAACTGGTTGTCCTTGGTGGTCCTGATAGAGAACTCCAAGGATGAGTTATAGGAGAAACGTTCGCCACTGCCGCTACCGGCAGTTTCGTACTGCTTGAACATTCCGGTACCGTCAAAGGCAACGTACTTACGTCCATTAGGCCCATCGTTCTGACCTACGACCACACCACCAGTGAAACTACCGGCGCGGTCTGGGTCATGCTGAGCAGAACCGTAAACACGTGGTACCGGTGGCGCTGTAGCGTCGTCAAAGCGGTACCAGATATCAGGATTGTTGTACATCGTTGATTCGAAGTACGGGTCCTCGTCCTCGGTCGGCACAATCGGCTGTCCGTTAACGTCGGTAAGGCCAATCTGCGTAACAAGGATGCGCGGTGTGTCTAGTTCAACATCTGCGCTTTCGGTGGTCTCAACAGTCACGTCGTAGGACTCAACAGCACCGGTAGGTGAGGATAGGTTCGTCACAACGTTCTGTACGAACTCTGCTTCGTAGGAATCAGCGGACGCCTGAGCGGTCTCTGTAGAAATGTCAGCGTCGGGTGTGATGATTGTGTCCACCGTTGCCTCAAAGGCGCTCAGAGTCGCTGTGGCGACCTCTACGGCTACCTCTGTGGTCGTCTCAACCGCTGCGTCTGCCGCGCTGGCGGTCGTAACTGCTGTGTCAGCGGAGAAGTCCACAATCTCAGGGACAATCTCGTAGTTGACCGTCAGCAACGGACGCAGGGAAGTGGTCGCGTACTCCTTTGAGTATGCGGTTTCGTTTGCTCCGCTTGGTGCGCTCGTTACCACCAAGGCCAGACCGTAGAAGTTAGGCACAGTGACCAAAGAGGAAACATCTAGAGTCTGAGCACCACCTGTATTCGCTACCGCGACAGTCGTAGCACCTAGGGTTGGTGCAACACCGGCAGTTACCGGCGCTGTGATTGCCTGTAGTCCCAAAACTGGTGCTGCGCCGCTTCGCGTCATGCCAAGCCTGAACGTCACTCCGCGTAGACCGCTGTTGGTGACCTCTCCCGGCAGGCTAAACAGGAAGTAAGCCTTGTCGCCAATAGAGTCAAAGAGCATTTCAGGAGTGTTGGACTCCGTACCGCTAGAGCGTAGGTAGTCGCTCGTCGGTGATAGCGCTGATGTGTAGACGTACTGAGCATCAACTGTTGCCTCATAAGCAGCAGAGGACGTTGCAGCCGTGTCTGCGTCAACTACAGCGTCAGTCTTTGGACCTACGTAGGCAGGCTCTACTGCTGCTGTGCTCGTGGTGACAGTCGGCGCATCAAAGGTGACAGCCACGCTATCAACAGCGTTGTAGTGCGCCAAGATGCGGGTCTCAGATAGCGCAGACGGGTATACAGCGAATTCGTCAATCTTGTGGTCGGCAATAGTGTAAGGGCCATATGCGCCGACATAGATAGAAGGGCTTGCAAAGGCAGTACTCTTGAAGGAGTGCGTGTAATCGATATCCTTCACGCCGTCCACGTAGACAACAATGCTGCTGCCAGTGAAGATTGCAGCAATGTGGTGCCAGTTGCCATCATCCATTACGGCGGTGCCCCTGCTTGTGCCTGAACTATAACTAGAACCGTCGAGAGTTGCCTCTGCCTTGATGTTGCTACCGGCTGTCTTTAGGTCAAGGTAGTTTGCGCCAGTACCCCTGAAACGCATGATTCCATAGGCGTTTAGAACAGTGGTCTTTAGCCACATTTCTACAGTTACACCGTCGTTCGATGTGCCAAAGGCATCCGTAGTTGCGCTGCTAAGGACGATTGGGGTGGTGCCAGCAAAGTTTGCTGCATTGCCGAACCTACCGGAAACGTAAGATGTCGGTGCACCGGATACGCTTGCTGATGCAGAACCCAAATTCGCTAGAGAGTCATTGAACCTGTAGTAGAGCCTTGGGCTGTCTGCTAGAACTTCTGATTGGTATGTCATATGAAAAAACCCACGGGGTCATGAGCAAATGCTCACGCTGCCGTGGGTAGTCCTCCTTCAAAGATGTAGTCAGGCGCAACCGCGCTGATGCTGTGGCTGCCCTGAGAGATGACGCGCAAAGTAGAGGTAGAGACAACCGGTGTCTGTACCTTTGCTGTGACGATAGGAAGTGCTGTTACCTCTACGTCGGTGCTTTGGACTGCTACCTGCGCAGTCTCTACCTCTACTAGTGCGTTCATAATGTTTGAATGCGGGGCGCCAGAACTATGGACCCGAGCGCCCCGCAAGCCTTTCTGTTTGCCTATCAGGCTGCTGTTGCGGAGAAGATTCCGTCAGTACCCCAGCGGACGATGAAGTCACCGTTGCTGGATGCACGGTCAGTCGTGAAGTCGAAGTAAGCAATCAAAGGCTTGGTAGCGTTTGTTGCCGGGCTGTCGTCATACACAACTGCGTAACGTGCAGTGATGCTGGATGCGGACCATGTAACGTCCGAAGCATCGAACTTAACCGTGTTCGTCGCAGCGTCATAGGTAACGGTCTTGCTAGCAAGAGCCTGACCACCAGCGGTGTAGCCGGTACCAGTCACCTCGTTTGCTACAACGTCGTCAAGGTAGTCGTGCGTATCCTGATTAGGGGAGTACGCAGACGTTAGAAGCATGACCTTGACGGTATCGCTGTCGAAGTCAATTTCCTTGTTGAACGCTGCCTTTAGTGCGTTTCCATATACCTTAGAAGCCATTTAGAATCACGCAACCTTCTCTAGAACGCGGAAAGCGTCAGCGGTTGCGGGAGCGAATGCACGACGTGCGCGCATCTTCAACTCACGCTCGTCGTACTCCCAGCGGTGGTCAGCCATTGCGGACTCAACACCGTCACGAACACCTAGGATAAGGTGGTCAGCGTTACCGACAATCAAGAGCGGGTTACCGGTCGGCTTGTCAGTAGCGGTTGCGGAGGTACGCGCACCGTTGGAGAACACTAGGTTGTATCCAAAGATGGTGGGGATGCCTGCGCCTAGTGGCTCAGAGACAACACGGTCACCGGCTGCGTCCTTTAGGTTACGTAGAACACCCTTGAAAGAGGTGTGTGCGACAACGACAAGGTTGCCGTTGTAGTCGCCTTCCTCTAGGGATGCGAACGTCTCGTTAAGGTCCTCATACGTAAGCGCACGAGGTCCAGCAGCACCGTCGTCAATCGAAGTAACACCGTCGCCGTTGGCGACTGCGTTGTAGACAGACGTGAACGGAACAGAAGTGCCCGGTCCAGTCTCATCGGCGGTTACACCGAATACGGAGTTGTCCAACTCCTTTGCAAAGGCAGATGCCCAATGCAACTTGTAAGCGTTAACTGCATCAACTACAGCGTCACGCTCGTCCTCTACTGCGATGGTGAAGCGGTTTGCCCACTTGTTTGCCTCTAGAAGAACAGAGTCCAACTCTGCCTCTGCCTGAGGGATAAGAGCACCCTTTGCTACGATGTCAACACCGTCAGCGCTGAAACGCGGTACGCGAACAGCGTTAGAGGTCATGGTTACCTTACGGGCAACCTGCTCAGCAGCGGAAGTCTCAAGAATCTTAGTAATGACGTCACTGGATGCGTCTTCACGAATCCAACCAGCAACGTCCAAATCTGTACGTGCCATTTTTATATTCCTTCTTTCTTAGTTTAGTGTGTGATTGGCTCTCCAATCTGTTGTCCAACAGGGGAGTGCGAACCACACCCTTTCGTCCGAAAGAAATGCGGTTCTGTACTCCACCTATTGTATTCGATATGTACTGTTAATGCATAATCTTGTTAATATTAACCAAACATTGCGTCTACTTGGCGGTCAGTAAGAGACTTCTGCACGTTGGCAGGCTTCTCTTCATGAATATCTACTGACTGCCTACCGGCGCGGCGCTTGGTATCAAACAACTCCGGGAAGTCTGTCTTGACCTCGCCCAACTTGTCGTCAAGACCAGTGAGAGCGTCGTCCTCACCAAAGTCGATATCGTCTAGAGACATGTACTTCAAGATGCGGTCTGCATCCTTGATGCCCTCGTTCTCCAAAGCAGACTTCACAGCCTGCTTGACAGCACGGTCCTTCCACTTAGATAGGTTCTCGTCGGAACCCATCTCGCGTAGTCCGTCCAACTCGCTCTGCGCTGCCTTTAGGTCACTACGCATAGCGTTCAGGTCATCGAATGCCTTGTAGTGCGCCGCAATGAACTTCTCAAAGTCCTCAATCTCGTCTGCGCTTGTAATTCTCTCAGCCATTAGTTCACGTTCCTCTCATCGTTGTTTGTTTCAACACGTACCGCGCGGTCTGTGCTGGTGTTGGAGCGTTCGTATCCGGCAACCATGCCTAGTTCACGCTCCTGCTTTGCCTCTTCAATCACGCGGGCAATGACCTCTTCGTCGTATCCCTGCTCACGCATTACCTGCTGCAAGGAAAGACCCTCGTTGCGCTTCTTTAGAGCGGCGTCTAGGCGCTCCAATTCATCAAGTGACTCAACCTCTACCCACTTGACCTGAACGTCCTCAATAAGACCGTTGACCTTCAAGACGAACCTGAATAGGTCGCGCCATGCCTGACCAAAGGAGACCTTGCGGTCGGCTACCTTCTTGATGAGCGGTGCCTCAGCGACACGTAGAGCCTCACCAGACGGGACGTTGCCTGTCTTTTCGAAGTAGTGCAGCGGAGTGTTCGTCAAGGAAGCCATGGAGCGCACGGTGTCCTTGATGGGAGTCCAGAAGACGGCAGGGTCGGCAGGCTTGAACTCGCCAACGCTGTCTACGCCCTTCATGTACCAGACCTCGCCCGGTCCATTGCGTAGAGCGCCGATGTTCTCGCGGTCGGTGTCGCCCTCGTTGAAGTCCTCAATCTCAGAAGAGGACTCAACCTTGGATAGCGCGTAACGCTGCGGCGCACCCTGATAGTCAGCCGTAATCATGGACTGGATGAACTGCTTGTTGATGTAGTTCTGTGCGTCGTATGCGTCGGCGTGCTCCGGGCGTCCTAGCGGGCGCATGGTGCGGAAGTGGAATACCGGCACCTCACCAAAGGGGTTCTCTACGGACTCCGTTAGCGTCCACTGGACAGCCTCAGTTACGTCCTTACCCTTGGTGAAGTACTTGTCTACCTTGTCGGGACCGTAGATGTTCATACGGGTTCCCTCTGAGGTCTCCCACAACTTAACCGCGTACATCTTGCGGCGCGGGTGCTCCGGGTCATAGACAACACTCGT
>Ga0209195_1002329_pt1 | contig 11347 bp, 10 predicted proteins | sample COGITO_mtgs_1004_3_FD_184788 | JGI IMG/M metagenome (GOLD analysis project Ga0209195, IMG submission 184788) | Pelagic marine microbial communities from North Sea - COGITO_mtgs_100420 (SPAdes) (version 2) | ecosystem: Environmental > Aquatic > Marine > Epipelagic ...
ATGAAAAAATAGCCTCTATAGATTTATTTTTTAGTTTCAAATTCAATTGGAAAATTTTAAACTTATCTGAGAGAGTTCCTATTCCTGAAAAGAGTGTTGAAAAAAGTGTAGAAATATCTCTTAAAGGATCTCCAATAATTTGTTGTTTCCCATTGTTAAAAATAACAGCACCAGGTTTTAATTCTTGTAGCTTAAGAGCCTTAAAATTCAAGTATTTTTGAGCAGCTGGATAGGATGATAACAATACTTGAAACCCATGATCTAATTGAAACCCTTTTTTGATATCTGTTTTCACTCTCCCTCCTGCTCTGTTTGATGCTTCAAGAATAACCGGTTGATATCCTTGGTTTTCCAATACCTGCGCAGCTACCAAACCACTAACTCCTGCCCCAACAATGTAAATTTTAAAATCTTTTTTATCCAACAGTCTACAATTAAAAAGTTATTTGTAAAATTACTATTTTAAATTCTAAAATAATTATTAATTGATAGACTTCATATGATTGAAATTACGCGTTTACTCCTAGACTTTGGCTTGTGTATTCTGATATGGATGGTGCAATTAGTAGTTTATCCCAGCTTTCTTTTTTTTAGTTTTAATAATCTATTTACCTGGCATAAAACCTACACCAAAGCAATTGCTCTTATTGTGATTCCTCTTATGCTTGGACAATTAGGTATAGTCATATATCAGGTGTTTCTTGTACAAAATATCTATACTTTAGTTAGCATTGTATTTGTGGTTTTTCTATGGGGCATCACTTTATTAAAGTTTGCGCCTATGCATCAGCAAATTTCTAAAGGAAATACGCAAATTCAACTCCTAAAAACATTAGTCCAAATGAATTGGATCAGAACCATCATTTGGACTTTGTTGTTTGTGTTTAGTGCTTATCGTTTTTTTTAGAATACTATTTAGACTAGGTATTAATCTAAATCTATTCTCAAACCTAGAGAAATGTTATTTTGTTTTTTTGATTGATTCTTAAAAACTGGAGATAGATCATACTTTACATATAAAGCGCTAGAGCCAATACCAACATAACTACTTAGACCATACACAAAATTATTTACATCAAATACTCCTTTTTGTTTGTCTTTTATTCTATCACCATCTATTTTGTATTTTAATTTTTGTAAGCTTCCAATATTTACACCTGCATAAGCACCCAATCCTATTTTTAAGTTTTTCCTTGTATCATATCGAAAGTAATCTTTCGCATCCAACCTTCAAAACTTCCCTCGTTTTTAAAAGTTTCTAACTGTTTAAAGATTTTGAAAAAACCATTTAATAGAACCTCTTCCGCTTGTTGAAGGTCTCTTATATAAAACCTACAAATACTGAGCATCTTAGGAGCATGTTTCTTGTAGAGTTGGTGTTGGGCATCCCGATGATTTTTGGAGGCTTTCTCGATAAGCTCTAATTCATTCTTATACAATTTTAAAACTTTCAATAGTGAGTTTTTTATATCTTCTATTTATATAGACGCAAAAGTTATGCAAAAGGTTGCTTGAAATACTAACTATTTTTTTATTTCATATAAATACCCAAATAATAGTCTTATTCAGACAATCCTTTATTAATCAGATTCCCTATATTCGTTTACTACATCCATGTAAATAAATGATTAAAAAATTAAACCATACTAACCAAGCGATTGCTACAAAAATGCGTATTGTTTTTCAAGAATCATATGCAATTGAAGCTAAATTACTGAATGCTGTCAATTTTCCACCTTTACAAAGACCTGTGGAAAATTATATAAAAAGTACTACTACTTTTTTTGGATACCATATCAAAGATAAAATCGTTGGAATTATTGAAGTTAGTTCTAATGAAAAAGCTACACACATTAATAGTTTGGTAGTGTCTCCTCATTTTTTTAGACAAGGCATAGGAAGACAACTCATGCAACATATCTTACAACACTTTTCTTCTAAAGTTTTTACCGTTGAAACTGGCCTAGAAAATATACCTGCATCAACCTTGTATAAAAATTTTGGTTTCAAAGAGGTTAGACAATGGGATACAGATCACGGTGTTCGAAAAGTCAGGTTTGAATTGAACCTATAAACATGACCAATTAAACTAAAAAGAGCCACCAAAAAGGTGACTCTTTAAAGCTATTAAACCTGTGAATTATTATTTAATAATACGGGTATATGTTACGGTCTTAGGTTGGTTTTTTCCATAAGCAACTCCAACATCTCTTGCTGCTTGAATCATGGCAGCTGCGTTGTCTAATTTTCGGTTCTTAATGGCTTGACCATCTTTATATTTTTCATAATTTAAGTCCCACTCTCGTTGCTCTCTCTCATCTAATAACCCAGATATTTCTTGAGCTATTTGAAGACTTTCTTGATAACAGGGTGAGCTCGCATTAATTTTTGCTAGCGCATTTGCTGCAGAAGTAGAATTTCTATTGGCCCAATGCCCTCTTGCCTCTCCTAAATATTTAGAACAAAGACCAACATTAATTTCTTTTAACAGTGCTGCTACATCACTGTAACAATCCATATCTTGAGTGAAAAAATTCAAAATTTGAGAGGCTCCAGAAAAATCTCCATTGGCAATTAAGGCTCTGGCCTCAGCAATTTTTGATTGACATTCAAATTCAAACTTTCTCTTGGTAATTTCTACCGCTAAATCCATAGATTTATCATAACACTCTTTGGTTACTTCAGGTACCTGATTTAATAAAAAAACAGCTTCATCAAACTTTCTGGAATCAGCCAAAGCAGAGGCTTCTTTTATTGAAACAAAAAATAATCTTTCAGAGAAGTTTACAATGAAGGAAGTTAATATGATTAACAAGCTCCACAGAACATGGCAGCAAAATAATAAAAAGTAAATTTTCATCTTTTAAAAAAGATAAAACAATTAAAAGGTTAGTGTTAAAAACACTTAACCTTTTTTAATTTTACAATAAAGGCATGAAATTATTCACAATAATTATTGTATTATTTTACTTATGTATAAGTAATGTAAAGAGTCAAACAGGTCCCTACGCCATGGTTGAAAAAATGGATAGAGGAATAAATCTAGGAAACACATTAAGTGCTCCTATTGAAGGAAATTGGGCTCCAGAAATCTATGAGCAATATTTTATAGATATTAAAAATGCTGGATTTAACAATGTAAGAATACCAATGGACTTCTATGGAAATAGAACTAGTGGAACCACAACTCAATATTCTATTGCTGCTAATACTTCTAATGATTATACCGGAACAATTGATGATTACGTTGTAGATCAAGTTTATTTAAATAGAATTGAAGAAGTGGTAAATTGGTCTCTAAACCAAGGACTTGTTACCATTATTGATTTTCATGGAGCACAATTAAAATCTGAATTTTTATACACATTCTCAGATTCAAATACTCAGTATACGCATCCAACCTCTGCAAAAAGAGCAGCTGACCTTGATAAATTTAACTCTATTTGGAATCATATAAGTAATCGCTTCAAAACCTATTCTGAAAACTTATTGTTTGAAATAGTTAATGAGCCTTACTTTGAAATGAGTGCCATTGAAATGGATGCATTAAATACAATGATAATTTCATCGATTAGAGCTTCGGGAGTAAATAATAGTACCAGAAATATTATTATTACAGGAGGGGGTCAAAATTCTCAAAATGCTCCTCAACAAATTAGTGATAATGTCATTAGCAGTGATGATTATTTAATTGCCTCATTTCATTATTATCAACCTTTTAGTTTTACAAGTTCCTCAACAGAAAATAATAATGATTTTAATTGGGGTACAGTAGCAGATAAAAATACTGTTAATGGTCATTTTGATGCTGTCAAAAATTGGTCAAATTCAAAAAATATTCCTATTACTTTGGGCGAATTTGGTGCAGATAACGAAAATGGATTAAACTATAATACTGGAGTTTATGGTGAATACGGTGGCCCTGTAAATGCAAGTAGAGTAGAGTACCACAGGTACATAGCTGAACAAGCTATTAATAGAGGTTTTTCTTTTTCTGCCTGGGATGCAGGAAGTAAATCTAATAAAGCAATTCATTTAAGGACAGATAATCCAAGTACAGCTAATGAAATTTCTGGAACATGGGTTTTAGATGTAAGAGATGCTCTGCTTAGTTCGGGAACGTGGCCACTTTGTTATGGCTCTACAGAAGATCTTATAATCTTAAATCCAGAATTTGAATGTGGTTATAATACAGATTGGAATTTTATTGTTTCTGGAACAGCAGTAGCAACATTTTCTGATGCAGACACAGATTCAAGAAATGGTTCTTCTGGAGCAAAAGTTCAAGTTAATTCGGCAGATACTTATAATAAAGTACTATTGAGTAATAGAATATTTACTGGAGACTTAACAAACAAAAAAATAACCATAAAAACCTATGCTAAATCTCTGGCAACTAGTGGTCAGTCATTTAAAATACGAGTTAAAGCAGTTGTAAATGGCAACAACTCTTTTGTACCATCATCAGAATTTAATTTAACAAATGAATACCCACAGAACCCATTTGAATTTGAATATATAATTCCAGATAATACCTCATCAATCCAAGTTCAAGTGATGCTTGGCAATGAACAAGGCTCTTATTTTTTAGACGATTTTGAAACTAGTATAGAAAGTACTGAACCACTCTCTAATTATGAAGAGATAATAGTAAAAAACAAAAATATAATATATCCTAACCCAAGCTCAGGAAGTATAACAATTCTAGGAATATATGAGAAACAAGCTTATAAAATATATAATCTTATGGGCGCAGAAGTTTTAAAAGGCTCTATTAATTTTAATGAAAATATTGAAATACGTAATCTAACAGAAGGACTATACTTTTTAAAACTCGAAAACGGAAATACACTTAAATTTATAAAAAAATAACCTCTAAAATAAACGTGCATATTGAAGAAACAATAAAACAAAAACAGAAACGAAAAAAACTAATGAAAAGTTTATTAAGAAGATTTTAAACTTTTTAATCGCGCTTTTGTTGTTTATTTTGTCTATAACATTGTATTCATAATTGTAATTAAAATTATAATTATAGAAGCCACTGTTCTTTTTATTTCTTATAGATTTTCTTTTACGTCTAGTTACTTTGTTCTTAATGGTATTATTGAGGTAATTTTTGTTTAGGTATTTAGCAATTTTATTTTCTGAATTAAGCCCCAAGTCAAATTTTTCTTCATTTACAAAAAAAGAATAATTGCCTTCAACATCTGTTTTGATCGCTATTAAATTTTGATCAAAAAATCCATGCTTATATAATTTTTTTACTTTCTCTTGTTCAATAAGAAGAGTGTTTTTACCCAAATATCTCCATGAAGCTGTGTCTACCTTACCATCTTTAGAAATTAAAAGTTCTTTATTTTTTCTAAAGATATATAGTTTCTTTTTGGAATTAATTTCATCAATTAAAACCCAATGATGACTGAGTATTAAAGAAGTATTATCAAATTTCTGTGAAAGTTTACATACACGGGGTATTAATACAGAAAGGTTAGTTTCCATTTAATGAGGGGATTAGGGGTTTTATTTTTACTACCATTGCTTTAACAGATTAAAACAATGGTAACAAAAATACATTTTTTTTGTAAAAAATAAAAACTAATGCTAAGTTTTAGAATTTTATTTTTTATAATTTTTTAGTAAAACACTAAGAATAGCATCAACAATTAAGCTAAAAAATATTCCAATTATTGTTCTATTTTAAAAAGGGAAAACCTCCAAGTTGAGTTAATTCTTTTTTTGAAAGCCTAAGAGTACTTACTTTAATGGAAACCCTATCTATTGGTGAGTCTAAAGAATCTGTTTTAAGTGTTGCAATTTTATTTAAAACTTCAAAACCATTAAACAATTGACCGAAAACAGTGTAATTTTGATCTAGCCTCGGTATTCCAAGTGTGTCATGAACTATGTAAAATTGACATCCTGCTGATCGTTTTTCGGGGTTATTATCTCTTCCCATACCTACTGCTCCGTATAGGTGTTTAATTTCAGGAATGAATTCTGGTTCAATAAGATAAGGCGAATTTGAAAACCCTTCAGGAACATCTGGACATCCTCCTTGAATCACAAAATTCTCAATGACTCTATTAAAACTTAAACGATCCCAATACTTATTATTCGATAATTCTACAAAACTTGCCTTGTGCAATGGAGTTTCTTCGTAGAGCCAAAAGTACATATCACCATAAATAGTTTTCACATGTCCTATTTCATAAGTCTTCACATTATAATTTTCACAAGACAGAAATAGGATCAAAGAGAAGAAAAAAGACTTTATTATAAATAATTTATTTTTTTGAGCAAACATCTTTATTATTATTTAAAGTTTCAATTTAATTTTTCTTTACTATTTTTTTTACAATTATTTTTTCTTTGGTATATACATTTAATATATAGATAGCTTCTTTAAGATGTTCTACATTAAATTGTGTTTCAAATTTATTTAAATTATTTTGCTGAATTATTTTTCTTCCTCTTAAATCATATAATTCAACTTTTAAAATATTTTCAGAAGATTTCAGAAATATATCACTTGAAGAAGGGTTAGGGTACACACTTACTGTTTTATCATTTTCATCAAAATTGTCAATAGCTAGGGTATTATTTACGATTATTATATAATCCTCTACCTCACCGAAAGCATTTCCACAGGGGTCGCTAACATTATTATAAATATTACTAACGCGTAATCTTAAATTTTGCCCATAAACAGCATCATCAGGTACCGTAAAACTCCCATTTGAAATGTTATTATTATATTGAGACATCGTAATTAATTCTGTGTCATCAAAAACAGCATTTCTGTTAAAATCAATCCAAGCAGCTGCATTATCCAAATTAAAAGCATAATCTAATCTTACTGATAGTTCATAGGTTTCACCAACGTTTAGTTCAATAGGCTCAAGATTATCATATAAGGTATAATAATTTTGATCTGAGTCATTTACAAAATCGCCTAATCGTACTTGATTTATGTAATCAGATGTAGTTCCGTTTAAGCCAACGGAAGAACAATACATAAATTCACTCACTTTGTACATCAATTTATAAGTGCTTGAAGTATCATTGTTAGCGCCTGTTGCAATTACTTTAAAATACACCTTATCACCTGATAATGTTGAATTTGGCAGGGCCTGATCTGAAACCCAAAGGTCACCAGAAGAATTAGACATATTTATAGAATTATCAAAGGATTGATTGTTTATCGAAAAACTCACTTTTACATCAGTTAAATTACCATCATAAATAATTTCAGATGTTATAAACTGATTGCTTCCCTCCAATGGAGAATTTAATGAAACAGGATCTGTAATTGAAGTACTTTCAATTGAGGGATAGCTTGCTCTATCTACTAAGTCATACTCCCAAAGACCTCGCCCCCATGTTGCTGCTTTCAAAGTATTTGCTCCATAATTAATTTCTAATTCTTCAATGGCTACATTTGGCAAATCAGGGCTATATAACACCCAATTATTTCCATCAAGCGGCATATAATAAACCCCAACCTCTGTCCCTATGTAAATCTTGGGGTTATTTGTATGATCAATAACAACAGTATGCACTGGAATATCTCCAATATTATGGGTTATATTAATCCATGAAGCGCCTCCATTTATTGATCTGAAAACCTTTTCAGAATTATCAGTGAAGCTAGCATTGACTACAATGATATCGTTATCATCATTTGGATTTATGGCTATATCTTGAATCATATGATTAGGTAAGTTATTCCTAATGTTAGTAAAACTAATCCCACCATCTGTAGATTTTTCAATCTCACTAGTTCTTGATACTATGATGATGTCTGAATTGTTTTGAGCGATTTCAGCATTTCTAATTTGCCACCAGTAATTACCAAGATTTGAACTTAAAAATGAGGGGGTCCCTACATAATTGTAGTTTAGACCAAAATCTGTACTTACGTAAACACCATTTCTAAAATCGTAAATTTTAAACTGATCATTAGGATCATAAGCCAAAGGTGCTTCCCACCAACCATCTGTACCATTTGAAGTTACAATAGTGTTAGATGTTCCTGCATTGAGTGTTCTAATTCTTCCACCAAATTGGTAACTCCCAATCATATAATCTGGATTTAGAGGTAAAACAATTCCTTCCATACCATCTGCTCCGTAGGCTTCTACCCATTCTGAAGGTTTCTTTATGGAAGTACCATTATCTTGAGAACCACTAATAGCAACCTTGTTGTGAGATTGGCTGATTCCTAACTTATAATTCTCTCTAATAGGAGGTGCATTGATTTGCATTAAATTTTGCCAAGTGATTCCGCCATCCTCACTTTTTGCTAAACAACCATCTGTTCCAACATAAAACAAACCGTCTATAGATTTTGCAATTCTTAAATCTGCATGAACATAAGCGGTACTGTTGAAATAATTCTCTTCCAAAGAGCCATCACCATGTAATGAACTTCCTAAATACCAATCTGTTCTTTTAGTAAAACTTAATCCACCGTTGGTAGAATTTGCTGCATCAACTCCACCAATCAATAGATTTTGATAATTAGAGCTACTAACGGCAAAAGCATCAGTACCAATGTTACTAATATTGTTAAACGAATTTGAAATAAAACTAAAGTTAGAACCAGAGTTCATGGATTTAAAAATACCTGAAGAAGAGGCAAAATAAACATGATCTGGGGCATTTTCGGTAACCGCTATTGTAGCTAAATTATTATTATTACTATTAATAGTTGTTGTTGAATATTCATTATTTAAAGAATTATAAACATAAACTAAATTTCGTTGAGAAGTATTGTAAGCATAAAAAATAGCATCATTTGTAGGATGAAATTCTACTTGTATAAATTGACCTGAGTCAACTATTTTTGTCCAAGAACTAAAATTATTGGAGGTTATGTATAATCCGTTAGAGGTTCCAACTACTAAAAAATCTTCTAGTGTTGGGTGATGCTTTACTGTATAAATTTTAAAATTAGACCCCAGACCTCCTAAACCCAAATTTGTTGGATTAAAACCGGTTTCAGTAAAGGATTCTCCCCCATTTGAAGATTCATAAATTCCATAGGAATAGTTATTCCTAGCATTTTGAAGGGCTATATATATATGATTAAAATCTGATGGATTTACAGCTATAGAATTAACACCAGAAGCCACTAGGGTTTCAGTACTTAAGCTATACCATGTTGCACCCTCGTTCTCTGTTTTCCATAGACCTCCACTTCTTGAACAACTATAGATTTGTTGCTTATTATTTGGATTTACATAAAAATCTTCAACCCTTCCCATTCCTGCAGCATAATGACCCGTAATATTATTTATTGCAAATGGACCTATTTCTCTCCACCCATTAGTTAATACAGTAGTACTTGATTGGTCTTGTTTACTAGAAAGATTTTTTTTATAAGCCTTAACAACAAATTCTGGATCTACAGCTAGTCTATCTCCTGAAGGATAATATTTGTACTCATTACCTACAGCCCATCTCATAAATTGCTTATAGCCAGACCCTTTTTTAGTTACATCTATTGTTTTAAAGTAAGACTCAGCCTCTTTAACAACATCATAAAAATTAAAAGAGTTATCATTCATCATCTCTTTATACTTTTGACTAAAAATAGAGTTATGAAAAAAGAGAATAGCTATACTTACAAAAATTGTTCTAAATATTTGGTAGACTTTCATAGGTGTATATTATAGCATTTTGATGAACTAAGACATCTTAAATTTAATCATTATTTTTTTTATAAAGATGGTAAAAATATAAGATTGATGAATTAGTAAGGTGCAATTAATTACAAATAGTTGCGCTTACTAATTTAAACTGGTATAAAAATACTAAAAACACTTTCTTTATACTTTTTTTCATTGAAATTATTGAGTGCAATTCTAGATAAAGATAGATGTACGAGAATACATTATAAAACAAAAAAAGCACCTCTAAAGAGGTGCTTTTTGCGGTCTGGACGGGACTCGAACCCGCGACCTCCTGCGTGACAGGCAGGCATTCTAACCAGCTGAACTACCAAACCGTTGCCTAAAGCGGTTGCAAATATAACTCAGTTTTTTATATATCCAAACAGAAAGCGTGAAAATTACATCATTTTTTGCCTACTTAAAAAATAGCGAGTTAATACCTGATGAAAGCCTTCTTGTATGTCTACAGGAACATAGGTTATCTTGTATTGCAAGCATTTGTTTTTCAATTCTTTAAAATAAGAATTAACTAAATCTGTGTATTGTTCCCTTATGTTTTCGGCATATAAATTTACGGTCTCACCAGTTTCAACATCCATAAATTTTTTAGGAGAATTATCAAAATCAAAATTAAATTCTGTGTTACCATCAAAGGTATGGAATAAGACTACCTCATGTTTGTTATATTTTAAATGCTGTAAAGCTTCAAACAATTCCTTTTGATGTGTATTAGACTGAAACATGTCTGTAAATAAAAAAATTAAAGAGCGTCTGTGAATTTTTTTAGCAATCTCATGTAAATACATAAAAGTTTTAGTGGATGCATTAGATTTTGTTTTCATAAGCAGTTCTAATTGCGCTATCAACATCTTTCTATGGCGATTACTGCCTTTTTCTGGAGCATAATATTGATAAGTGTCTGCATAAATACTTAAGCCTACTGCATCACGTTGCCTACTTAAGATTTCCATTAAACAAGCAGCTGCAACTGCTGAAAAACCAATTTTATTTAATTGATCTAATTGTTGTTCTTTTACAATAGGATAGTGCATAGATGCAGAATTATCTATAATAATATGACAACGCAAGTTTGTTTCTTCCTCGTATTTTTTCGTATATAATTTTTCTGTTTTTGCAAAAAGTTTCCAATCTATATGGCGTGTACTTTCTCCTTTATTGTACAACTTATGTTCAGAAAACTCAACTGAAAACCCGTGAAAAGGGCTTTTATGCAATCCAGTAATAAATCCTTCAACCACTTGACTAGCCAAAAGCTCTAGGTTTTTAAGCTCTGAATTTTGAATGTTAGAAAAATCTATCATAGACTTCTAAAATAAAAAAAGGTCTGGCAAATGCCAAACCTTTTAACTTTGATTTTTTTTACAATTTTATAAGTTGGCATCAATTTTTGCCGTGTATACATTTTTTTGAGCGACTCCAACCTGTTTATCTACAACCTCTCCATTTTTAAATAATAAAACTGTAGGGATATTTCTAACACCATATTTAGCAGCGAACTCTTGATTTGAATCAACATCTACTTTTCCTACAACTGCTTTTCCGTCGTACTCTCCGTGAATTTCATCTATAATAGGTCCTACCATTCTACAAGGTCCACACCAAGCAGCCCAAAAATCTACCAAAACGGGTTTGTCTGATTGTAACACTAC
>Ga0209195_1002340_pt1 | contig 11303 bp, 11 predicted proteins | sample COGITO_mtgs_1004_3_FD_184788 | JGI IMG/M metagenome (GOLD analysis project Ga0209195, IMG submission 184788) | Pelagic marine microbial communities from North Sea - COGITO_mtgs_100420 (SPAdes) (version 2) | ecosystem: Environmental > Aquatic > Marine > Epipelagic ...
TCTCTACAGACATCACAACCATCTGCTAAGAGTATATCAACAGATCCAAAATCCCCAGCCGCAACAGCATCACAACCTCCGGTGATGGCGAAATCATCGATGCATTGATTACAATCAACATCTATATTAATAACACATTTTGAGTTAATATTCGTGTTAAAGTTTTCTTCGTATTCACACATCTCACAACCTTCAGATAAATATAGTTCGACTAAATCAAAATCTCCAGCAGCAACAACATCACAACCTCCGGCGTCTGCGAAATCATCGATGCATTGATTACAGTCAACATCCATATTAATATTTGTGTCACATTTTGAATTGAGATTATCTTCAAACGTCAGATCATCTCTACAGATATCACAACTATCTGCTAAGATTATATCAACAGATCCAAAATCTCCAGCCGCAATAGCATCACAACCCCCAGCGATGGCGAAATCATCGATGCATTGATTGCAATCAACAGAAACAGTACTTGTGTCACATTTCAAATTAATATTATCTTCAAATATTGGATCGTCTCTACATACATCACAACCTTGTGCTAAGAATATATCGACTAAATCAAAATCTCCAGCCTCAACAGCATCACATCCTCCAGCGTCGGCGAAATCATCGATACATTGATTGCAGTCAATATCAATCTGAGTAAATATTGATTTTACTAATAGTAGTAAAATAAGACATTTTGTTTGCATATTTATATTTAATTAAATAAAAATAATAATTTTTTATTTTATAATCATAATCAATGGCAAAGTTAATCAATTTATTTGATAAATTAAAATTATTTGCTAAACAGCAGAACGAAATTGATTCGACATTTGACGGGTTAACATTTTGGGAAAGCTTTAAACCAATATTAAGCAAATATGACGAGTATGTCGCCGCGGGTGGTTGGGAAAAGGAAATTATGGATAACGATCATTTTGTAATGAACGGTCTTCCAGAATATAACGTATACCGTAACAAAGAAAAGGAAATAATCCCTCATAATCATTTTATCATACAAACTTATCGAATACCTTTAATAAGCCCTCCAAATATAAAACGCATACTCCAAATTGCACTTAATATTGGACAGTGTCTTGGAAAGGGATCGAAGTATAATAAATATTTAGTTGACAGAAAACACATAAGTGACTATATTAGTGAGAAAGATATCGAAACATTGGGTTCAATGATACTTGATGAAGATATTGATCAAATATGTCGATGTTTTACTAAATAAAACAGAAATAAATATATTTTTATTTGTATAATATATTATTAATCAAGCGCAATATAAATATAAATGAACCAACCTACCAGAAATATATATGATACAATATTTGATAGAATATTCAATGAAAATCTAATGCAACTAATACAAGATAGAAATTCGAACACAGAAACAACACAACTACACCGAACAAATGAAACGTTTTTGAATAATATTCCAACTACAGAAATCAATGACTCAACCCGATGCTCCATATGCTTAGAAGATATTGAACCAAAAACTCCAATGCACCAACTACCATGTGGTCATTGTTATTGTATACCCAGGATAGGTGCTTGTGTTGGTATTCGACCATGGTTAATGGATCATAACACATGCCCGATGTGTAAATATGAGCTTCCAGAAGCAATAGAAACTTCGAATACAATATCTCCTGATCTGATTGATCCCGATGCTGATTCCGATCTAACCCCAATTACCGAGGCAGATATAATAGCCGGAAATACGTACAACCCATGTGAAGACTTTGATTGTGCATACTGTGTTTATGTAGAAGCCAACGAAATCGATATTTCTCGGACATCACAATTATTAGGATTTTATCATATAAAGTGCACATCTGCAATTCAATTAATAATGAATCAAAATTTATCAAGAGAACAAGAAATCAATATGATTGTATCGTTATGATTTAAAAAAATGATTTTATTTAAAACGGAAATGTAGTGAATAAGAAGTAAAAAAACAAGATGGTACAACCTGAAGAAAACAACGGCATTATTACATACAGTGTAGAAGAAGATTGTTTCCCCAACAATAGAGGAAACGGTTTTTCCAACAATAGAGGAAACGGTTTCCCCAACAATAGAGGAAACGGTTTTTCCAACGGGCCAATTGTGGGGAACAATACTGGATTTAGTGAATAAGGTGTTGGTTTCTTTTTAATTCATGTATTATATACATCATGCTCAATCAATTAGGAACACTGATTGGAAATTTCAAATTATCAAAAGATCAAACAAAAAATATGTATATGCACATATCCATCCTAGTAGTTATTTGTATTTTATATTGGCTTTGTTTCACAATGGATAATGATAGTTTCACAAAAAAGGACATGGACATTTTCGATGCTACGTACTATGCAATCACAACACACACAACCTTGGGTTTTGGTGATATTTCACCAACAAAACCATTATCAAGGTTCTTAACCATGATACATTCATTAGGTGTATTCTTTTTACTTCTTGGATAAATTCCTATATAATGATATCTTATATAGTTATAGTAGAATGACAGGTAGTAGCACATTAGATAGTGTAAGATCAAATTCAGATCTACGTATAAAACTACATAATTTTGGGGGCATAGTTATTTACTTCTTATTGATTACGTATTGTTTTTATTTCATACCAATCAATGATATTCAGCTAACGAGGGCTATATGCATGCTTTTAATTATTGACATCATTTCGATCATCATAGAATGCTTTAAGATAATCAGTCAACCAAAATCAAAGATCATATTACTATTCTACACAATGATCATAAAAATATTCATAGTGATTATTCCAATAACAGTTTCTGTTTGGGGAACCACAAATATGTTTTATGTCACAATGTTAGTCACAATGTCAGTATATTTAAACTTATTCCAATTCTTCAAAACATTACGTAGTGACTGTCTTAGCATTCGTACTATTGAAGAGAATCCCCTGGAAGCCGAAGAGGTGGAGGTGGAGGTGGAGGTGGAGGTGGTTTTTGTGAATCAAGATATCGATGTTATGGATGGAGCACTGTGTAGTATATGCCTTGACGGGGGAAAGAAGGTTGATTCTATGATTGAATCATGTGAACACGTTTTCCATAGATCGTGTATTGAGCATTGGGTTGATATCAATCAATCGTGTCCAAATTGTAGATCAAAAATAACCGAGGTTCATTTCAATTGAAAGATAACCATTCTATGTATACATGTAGAACAAAGCATTGTTATCATCTTTATTTTCAACACAACGCTTCGATTTCATATTTTCGATGGCCTTTTTAAAATCCTCACATGTAATTACCATCTTACGATCAACTTGTCTCAAATCTGTCGACTCTTTCATTAATCGAATACTGTAGAGCATCTTGGCTTGTTGAAGCAAAGAACGCATGTCGGCACCAAAGAATTTAAACACCGATAAGTCCTTTTCTATATCAGCAACCTGTAGCTTAGGATCTACCACATACCCATCTTCCTTCGCAATCTTTGTCAAAATTGCAAACATTTCGGTTGCATCGTAGGATTTTATGTTGAATCGAATAGGAAATCTACGTTCCAAGCCTTTATTGTATGCAAAGAAACATTCATCGACCTCTTTTTCATAACCAGCAATAATGCACAGAAAACTTCCCCCTTCTTCGGTTAACGACTGGTTGATCGTATCAATGCATTCCTTAGTGAAACTATCTTTTTTCTCTGGGTTCCCAAGAGAGTATACCTCATCGATGAACAAAACTCCACCCTTAGCCTTGTCGATCATCTCCTGGGTTTGTTTAGCCGTGTGTCCACAATATTTTCCTATCAAATCACTACGTCGAGCACTTAGGAAGACATTATTTTTTAAAAAACCTAATTTGAGATAAATGTTTCCCAATAATTTGGCCAACGTAGTCTTCCCAACCCCCGGGGGTCCTGTGATTACGATGTGATTCAGTTCTTCTGTATTTTGTAAACCATGTAGAAAATAACAAATCATCCGAAACACCTCTTCTTTTACATCTTTCATCCCAATAATAGCATTTAACCGTTCTAAAGATGGTATGATTTTATAAAGTGTCTTGAACTTGGTCTGGGTGTTGATGAAATCAAACCGATGAGGATATGTCTTGAGATTAATGATGTCCTCGATCGATGTAAGATTCTTGAAACAGTTTTGAATCTCAACAATTTGTTCCGATTCACACAAGGAGGTGTACTTCGTTGGACGTTTTTTTTCTCGTCGAAACCAGGAAGCGTCTGACGCACTCATCGTATTCGCTTTGCGTTTCCTACGATTTCCTACGTTCTTTGTATCAACCTGATCCTGGTACTTATCCTTAAGTGCATCTCGCTCACGTTTTAATCTTTTGTTCAACTTCCTCTCTGTTTCTATATCATCATTAAGGAACCGTATCTTCCTATTCAGTCGAACAACCTCTTCGTTCGTAAATTTATTGTAATGAATAAATGACCACATTTCTTGCATGGCACTTGGTATACTGCTAAGATACTCATCCCAACGCTTTTTCAAATCTGTTTCGTCTATTGTTTCGATCATAATATAACTAATATACAGATATTAAAAGAATTTTTTTGTTTTCTTACATCTACCCTAACATCCGAAGGTGTTTTCTTTGGCCAACACAAAGTACAAGAACCCGTCATCCTCAAGAGTTTTGGTTTCTTGAAAATCATAAAAAATATCCCCAATCACCGCATTGGATCGTAAGATCGTGTTTTGATAGAACATGAAGTATCCCGTACCAGGATCAACTTTCTTCATACTTTTACGAATATTAAACATTAATTGTCCAATGGTCAAAGATTCATCTAGTAAAAATTTATTCGTTTTCAAAAGATTAGAATCAACGATAACTGGAATTTTATCCATATACTTTGCTCTAATTTTATTAAATTCAGCTCTACGTTCGGTGAAAGAATGTTGACTTGTATAAGATTTATCATAATAAGATGCGAACATGTTGTGAGTATATAATGATGAAAAAATTAATAATCTTATTTTTTCATCTTATTGTTTAGTAATGAATATACAAACATTTATAGAATCCTTTGAATGTAGCTTTACCGCGTGTGGTTTTATTTATATAAATCTTAGTAATATATATATATGGAAGAGTTTATCAAAAATTCAGATAGTTTAAATATTGAACAATTCAAAAAAGTTTGCGAAACTTTACATAAATTGTTAAATAAAAGAAATGCAACAAAAATGTCGTATTTATTAGATTTATCCAAAGGTAAATTTTATAATTTTGTAGTAATTAAATTAAATACAAATGATTTATCGATAGAGGATTGTGTTTATATAAGAAAAGCTTTAATCGATAAGCCTTCAGAAAGTTCCAATAAATTGATGCACAAACTAAATATTTATGAATCAGAATACTGGAAAAAAACATTACCTAATGCACCCAATCATAGTATTGATTTGGAAGAAAATAAAGAACAATTGAAGCTTAGCAAATAATATAATATTCTACGTATTGTCATCTATTAGAAAGCCATTCTTGATCCCATTGTACCAACTTCTTTTTACAATGGAATGGGAAGTGTATGACGAATCAGATCTGTCAACTATTCCTACTACTAGGTAGAATCACATGGATATCATGTTTATACTTGCATAAGATGTATCATAATAAGATGTGAAAAGAATGGTAAAAAAAATAATGTTCTGTTTTTTTTTAATCTTATTGAATAGTAATGAATATACAAACATTTATAGAATCCTTTGAGGACTTTCATCAACATAACTTCCCGACAAGAAACAATCAACAGTGTCTCACCCAGTGTGTACCAGCTGGGAATATTTTGACCCATCCACTCACGGGTGAGCATTTAAGGGATCGGGAGGGACCATATTGTGCGACCAATAATTGGAAGAATGAGAAACTAGGTAGTGTACAAAATTATGATGTATGTGAGATACCGATACAGATTCAAGATGAGTGGCATCGACCTAAATATGAAATCAACTATCCAATGAAAACCACAGACTGTTTACGATTTCTAACCGAAATTGTTGGTAAGGAATCGTTAATCTCATTGAAGGCTGTGATTCGGTGGTGTGAGGGGAGATCTATGAGTAGTATGATGAAGAGTCGTATACTATACAGTGCGTGGAAAATCTTCGCTAAAGAACAAAAAGAAGTAGAGGCAAAGATTTTCATGAAATATTGCAAGAAATGTCGGAATGAGTGGAGTGTGGGAATTTTGACTGCGATTGGTCATTTTGTGAGGGAAGAAGATGTTGGTGAGTATGCTACTAAGTTTACGGACGATATTATCCATAGTATCCTGGGAGCATATGTGAAGAGGTATAAGTATATGGGCTCAACTCCCGTAACCTTACGATTCGAGGAGGAAGGATTGTATAATTTTATCATCGATATGGTACAAAGGATCACAAAACAAGATCTAATCGATACACTACGCTCCCCCCCCACCCCAACCTTAGCCAATAAACCGAGTTTCGTACAACAAGGGGGGGTTGATCGCATGCCAAAATCAAATAGGATTATATCTTGTGGTGATATTCATGGAGATTTGATGGTTATGTTGAGTCTATTGACGATCAGTAAATGTATCGAACCTACTCGAGAGAATGGTAATTGGGATCTATACATTGTGATCGACGATCGTACTACGATCTATTATAAATACATAGGTTTTTCGACAACGATGGTATTTTGTGGTGACTTGATTGATAATTATCGTCCAAACTACTCAGAAATTAACGATATTGGAATAGTTGAAAATGAGGTGGTGTTTGCCGAGATAAAGATACTTGAATTTTTGAATGTATTGAACGATGTAGCCGAATCACAAGAGGGTAGAGTTATTAAGGTTACGGGGAATCATGAATTGATGAACATATTCGGGGATACTCGATACGTATCCCCATACGCCCATAGAAAAAAAATTACCTACCACCCTGAAGCAAAAACGAATCAATTTGTTTTCTCTAAAACCATCGTTCCAGATCCCAATGCAAAAACCAATTCATACGATCGCGCAGATTTCTTTACCCCATCGAAACCAGGATACGATCTACTTATGAAAGGGACCTTCCAATTAGTAAGTGCGATTGATAATATTCTGTTTGTTCACGGGGGGATTAGTAATAGTCTAAACGATATTGAGATACAGATCTTAGCCCTGAAAAACAAAGAAACAGTTCATGGGTATGGAGAAATAAATCAGGAATTTATGAAATATTTAAACGATCTACGAACAGAAGGGAAGAGGGTTGCTGATAATTCGGATTTGGTGTTTAAAATTATGTGGGACAAACACGGGGTTACGTGGAATCGAATGTTTGGTAAGACCGAAACACGAAACACCGAACGTTGTACGAAACTTGAAACAAATGTTCAGGATATTCTTGGTCTATCTAAAAACGATTCTGCTTACTTGGTTGTAGCTCACTGTGGACAGGCAAACAATTTCAACAAACATAGTTCAAAATCAAAAGAAGGTGGCTGGTTTTTCCACAAGAAGTCTGGTGAACATTTTATGCAACCAAATGAAAAGATGGAGTATGAATTTGATGCAAAACTCGAAACAGAACCCGATATATTGTATTATGAAGCCGATGTAGAAGCCAAGGGTAATGTAAAGGGGTTTGTATTTCATAAATCAAATTCCGAGATGAAACAACAAAATGTGGGGGTAAATTTTGGATGCGTGAATAAGAAAGTAATCGTTTTGAAGACAGACGCGAATCATGCTCGTTGTCTACAAAGATCTGATGATAATCTTAGCAAACAACATTTACCTACGATAGTTGAGTTCAACCATATTGATGGTGTGTATGTACCTAAAATAGTAAAAATAAATTCTTACAAACACAATAGAGAATACTTCCATAAACTAAACGAGGGGTTTGTTATGGGTTCTACAAACACAATAGAGAATACTTTCATGAACTAAATATAAGTATGAGCAAACTATTGTAAACTAAGATTCAAATACACCCGATATAACACAAGAACTAATGGATGATATTGAAGGAAATTCCAGATTCGGCTTATAAACACTGGAGTACAATGTACTGCTTTTCTTTATTTTATAATTATAAATATTATGAATTTTACACCTTTGCTGATTTAAAACGCCACCTTTTATCAAAAAATGACAAAAGGACAGTGAGAATCCTCAGCTCAGGATTGAGGTATTACCCTCGAGCAAAAACAACTGATTGACCCCGTTTTCCCTCTTTTTCACTTTCGCTAATGCTATGTGTCAAAGAGTCAGGGTCTGAAGTTTATGACGCAAAGCGTTGACAAAATGGTTCTGGTCTTATTTGAGATGAAATCCATTTTGTAGCAATATTTCTAATATTAGTACAAGCATTGATGTCACGATTCATAAAAACAACCTTTTTGCTTTCAGAGCCATTGTTTTTACAAAACCGTTGGTTTTGACATCCGTTACACACCAATAATCTATGTATATATTGAACGCTTTGTGTCTTATTAGATTTGTAATTTTCTAATTCGTGATGACATTTGCTACATAATTTTGATGTCTTAAATTCATTTACTAAGACACCATTATAACGTTTATTTATTATTCTTCTCAGACCAACACCTTTTGTAGGCATTATATATTTCATTTGCTTATTATTACTCCAATCACCGTAACACAACAAAATATCGTCTGCTTTTCCAAATGTTTTCGCAATATTATTCAGAAATTTATCTTCACTTTTACGTCTATATATAGTTGTTCTCCATTTCAATTTTCTGAATAACTTTTGTTGATAAAAGTCTTTTACTTTATCATTGAGTTTAGTTTTTGCGGTAATATATTGTTTGAATTTTTCATAATCAACACTCTTACAATTGTGTTTTGATAACTCTGTTTCTAATGGAATAATCCCATGTTTCTTTCTCTCGGCTAAGGTTATACGACTACATCTTTTCCTTAAACTTTCTTTACGTCTCTGACAAGATGTATAGCGTAATTTATTATTTTCTTCATCTGTCATATATACCAAAGATAACTTTCCAGGGTCTATTCCTATTAGTTTTTTGGTTTTACAAATGTCTAAGTCAGATTTATCTAATTCATCAATGTAAAGATTTATATCATTTTCTGATTCAGTGTTACTATTTTCTTTGTATCTTTTTCCTTTCTTTTGGAAACAGATTGAAACACCAATACCATCAGTTTGAATGGTCTTGAATTCATAATCTTTTTTATTCATTACACTGACATTAGTTTTGAATATTTTATCCCAAATGTAGTTCTTATATTTTTTGGTTTTCTTATTTTTATTACTTTCACCATTTCCTTTGAAGAGTGATAAAATAACGTTGGTATCAATAGTAATGTAACTTGGAACAATACTATTTCTTAATGGAATAGGTTGAAACAGTTTCTTTCGTTCATCTTCTTTCAATTCAGAATTATATTGTTCAATTGTTTCATTCATTTTGATGGTGTAAAACACATACTTTTCAGGATGTACTTTAACATCATATCCATATACTTTTTCAAATTCTTGAGGTAAGTAATTCGTTTGGATATGAATACCAAAATCCTTATACTTTATATATAGTTCTTCTCCAAGGTTGTCGATATTTAACTTATTGGAAAGGATCGCATTTTTTATTTTGTTAAACTCTTTCTTATCATCAATCAAAATATCCCATTTGGCAACTTCTATATTCATAAAACGTCTAATACGAGTTAGAAAATGCTCTTTAATATTATTGTTAAAACCTGTTTGAATTTGTTGTGCTAAATAAGGTGTTAAATATGTTTTATTGATGAGACTAAATTTTTCCTTTGGACAACAAGTTTTGAATTCATTTTCATAAAAGTCATTCAACTCTTTTTCAAATGCTTTATTGGTTGCTTTTTTCCCACGCTTATCTCTAATTCCTCCCGCACGAATAAAGTATAAAATATTATCTTTATCCATAGTTGGTAGTAGGATATTATTAGTGATAACTCCATTTTTGAATTGATTGTATTTGTAGAGTGTATAGAGACGAATAAATTGGTATGTTCTAATCACAATATCATTCGCATCTAAAACTAATTGATTGATAATAGGATAATTTGTATCATAATCTTTCAAAATAGATTTTAGACTTGTTTTGACAGTTGTAAAATTACCTTTATCTTTTTCAGTAAAAATAGATTGATATGTATCGGTTGGTTTCTTCTTCTTCCTTTTCTTTTTTACCATATATTAATATTCAGATAAAATTATCCTATAAAGTTTTTATATTTTTTACTTATTATCAAATGCCTAAACATAAAAGTGAAGATTACAAATTACAAGCAGTAAAACACTATTTGAAAATAAAGAATCAAAAGGAAACGTGTAGGATCTTTGAATGTTCCGCCAGAAGTTTAATGAGATGGGTAAAACGATATGAGGAAACCAAAGAAATAAAAAGACATAATAGAACACCCGTTTCTTATAAACTAACTGAACAACATATCAAATTCTTGAAAAAAGAAATTAAAGCAAATAAAACCACAACTATTACAGATTTAATGATATTACTAAATGAAAAATTCAAAACCAAATTTAGTAGGTCACATATTAATTCTGTTATTAGAGACTTAAATATAACATTGAAACGAACAAAAAAGAGACACGAACCTGAAAGTAGATACAATAAACCTATAGACATCAAGAAAGAGTTGAAGGTATTTTACAAAGAAATTAGTAAGTATTCAATTGATGATATAATTAGCATTGATGAAACTTCATTGAATACTGATGAAACACGAAAGTATTGTTATGAAGATATTGGAAAACGCTGTGTTATCAAAACTACCGACCAAGTAGTATTTAAGAAATATACAGGCATTTTTGCTATATCTTCCAAGGGCGTAATTGGTTATGAAATATATGATAAAGGAGGTATTGATAGTGAAAGATTGATTAAATTTTTAGAAAAGTTTGTAACTTCAAAGTATAGAAATAAATTAATTGTGTTAGATAATGCCAGTAGTCATCGTAATAAAAATGTTAAAGATAATATTTTAGAGAATAATCATTTACTTTATTCTGTACCATACCAACATTATACTAATGTAATTGAAGGTTTTTTCAGTGTCCTCAAAAATAAATTACAAAAAGAGAAAGAAATAGGATTGAACGCATTGAAAAGGAATATACGAAAATCTTTAAGAATTATACCATCAACAACGTATAAGAAACTTTATGAAGGTGCGTATAAAAGACCATTAGAATACAAAAGAAATAAATCAACACGTGAAAAGAAATTGAAAAATTATAAAAAATAAACATCTTAAAATTTAATAGTAACATCATTAACA
>Ga0209195_1002349_pt1 | contig 11264 bp, 7 predicted proteins | sample COGITO_mtgs_1004_3_FD_184788 | JGI IMG/M metagenome (GOLD analysis project Ga0209195, IMG submission 184788) | Pelagic marine microbial communities from North Sea - COGITO_mtgs_100420 (SPAdes) (version 2) | ecosystem: Environmental > Aquatic > Marine > Epipelagic ...
CCTGTAGATTTATTTCTTACACCAACAGTAGCTCCAATACATATATCGCCTTCAAATCCTTCTTTTTTTATTAAAAGAGTAGTGGCGTTAACAAGAACATCTGCGTTTAAATCTCCATAACCACCGTTAGGGTAATACAAACTAACAACATCATACATTGTAGTTTCATATTCATTAGATATAGAGGATTCTTTATAAAGCTGTATTGATTGGTAAGGGTTGTATTTTGCTACAGATATTTGTTCTTCTATAGTATAATAATTTGCAACACCTGAAGGATCTACAGTTGAAGTAGCTAATGTTACATTTATAACTCTTGGTTGATTTCTATTGTCTGTAAAATATAATAAATCTTCTAATATATTAACCCCTGTGATAGGAAAAGATGTTGAGAAGTTTAAAAAATTACCTTTAACAACAACTGTAGTTGATTCTGTTAAAGTATTATAAACAACTATAAAGTTTTCTTTAGTGCTATCGTATGATAAATTAGAATTAGTATTGTTTGTTAAAAAAATAAAAACTCTATTATTTATTTCATCTGTACAATAACCTATAGAAACTAAACCAGCGGTTAACGTCATGCTTCCAATGTTAATAATTGAAGAGTTACCTAAAACATTTTCTAGCGCACCAACATTAGCACCTTCAGATCTACTCACTTGAGCGTTCATTGCGTTTCTATATTCGTTAGCTTGTAAAAGTCGATCATCACGATCTTTGTTCATTTTACCAGTAACAAAACTATTAGTTGCTTTTGCCATTAAATTTTAGTGTTTAATCCATTTAGACTGACCTCTCATTACTTGAACTATTTCTTCAAGTTTTATGTTAGATAATCTTATCTTTGCGTTTCTTAATGCAGCTCTTTTATCTTTTTTAAATCTAGCAATCATACCCTCTGATACATTAGCTCTATTTGCTAATAAGTTATATGATATACTTAAATACATTGCTTCCTCGGCCATCTTAGGTACTCTAGTGTCTAGGTCATAAGCTAAACCATCTGATATATATTCTAATACTATTAACCTATCTGCTAAGTTACTAGAAAAAGTAAACTTACCATCTCTTTCATTTATACCAAACCAACCGTTTACATTAGAATACTGAGGGTCTAAACCGTATAGTCTTCCCCAGTTCCAAGGTCCTGAACCAAAATCATTACCATAAACATCGTAAGCTAAATTATCTATTTCTGACAACGCTTCATTATTTAATAATCTATTAGGATTTGTTTCTCCCCATCTTTCCACTGTTATTGATGTTCCTTCTAAGTCTTCACCAAAAGTGTCTTGAGTAGGTATACCTCTCTCGTCTTGTAGTAATTTTTCATAAGGATTTATAGTCAGGTTGTTGTTTGGATATATAGGTCTTTTAATACCGTGTGAATCTATCCATGACAACGCTACATAATTAACATAATCTTGAGGTATAACTAAAGACAAGCTTGCTGGTATTGTAAGCTCTTGCGATTTGATACTTTTTAAAGTATCATAACTAAATTCTTGTAAAGATCTTTTAGCGAAAAACAACACATCAGATTTTTTAGCGTTTTGTATTATTTTACCATCACCTACATAACCAACCATATAGTTATCTATAATGTCTTTTAATTTAACGTATTGATATGTGCCGTAATTTTCTTCAACAGCATCGCCTATTGCTTCTTCTGTTATACTACTAGCATACTGACCACCATCTAATGTTTTTAACTGAACAACTATAAATAAATTATTAGCAGGAAAAGGAGCTGTGTTAAATGTTATTTGATTGTTAACAACAGTGTACACTGAAAGATATTCACTCCAACTGCCAGGAAAACCTGTAGTACTAGTGTATATTTTAAAGTTATTTAAAGAGTAGTCTGCAATCGCTGGATCATAGCTACCAAAAACTAAATCAGTATCAAAAGTTGTTGTAATAGTAAGAGCATTACCAGTACCTCTAAAGCCTTGTGCGCCTTGATAATATTGTTGATTAGTTTCTGTTATTAATGCCATTTTTTATTAAGATTTTATGTTTTGTTCTGTCTCTTGAGCTTCTGCAGCGGCTGACTGTATTATTGTTGGATCGTTTATTATTAATCCACAGTATTTTAATATACCTATTATTAAGTTTGTTTGCTCTGATATATCTAATTCAAAGTTTACTGATGTGTTAGAGTATATGTATTGACCTAGGTTACCAGTAGTAAACTTCCACTCTGGTGCTACTGGTGTAAACAAAGCGTTTACGCTTAAAACGTTTGGCTGAGGACTAACTTTTATAAGTACAGAATTATTTGGCCCTGTGCCTGTCGTGCATAAAGGATATTGCATAGTTGGAGCTGTCAACGTAGATCTTGTGATCTTAGAAAAGTCACTTTGACTAGCTAGCTCAGTAATAGAATCATACTGAGGATTTGTTGTATTGTATGTAGATATTATTTCGCCTAACTTAAATATAGTTCCAGCGCCTGTGTATTCCCAACCTAGGATACCAGCACCTGCGTTATAAGTAAACAAAGCTGTTTTTTCAAAAGGATATAGTTTATAAGCAGTGTCTTTAAACATGTTAAAAAACTCTGTATCATTTTGTTGATTATTTTGATTAAACCTATTTAGTTGGTTACCATCTGGAAAATATGATTGAAAAATCTCATCTTGAACTAAAGCAGCTAAGCTATTAAACTCCGCTGGAGTTACATAACCTCTTTGTTCTTTGTTTAATATGTACAAGACTGTTGTATATACTGTATTTATATTTACCATTTATATTTATTTTAATATACTAAAAAGGCGGCCGTAACCGCCTATATATAGTATCACTTGTTTTTATAGCTTTTTATCTATAGATTTGTAAATTTCAACACCTTCATCCGTTTTTAAAAACGCAGCAAATGCTGAATAAGGGTTTTCATCAAACGGAACATTCATTAACTTTCTGTTATTTGTTCCCCATGTGAAAGTTCTTTGATCTCCAGATAATTTTATTATTCCAGCTTCACGAGCTTTTATTGCAAAATTTCTAAGCTGTACGTTTTCATCATTAGCTAAGCTAATAAACATAGAAGCGTTTTCTTTTGCAAACAATAATAAATCTCTTTTAATTTCTTTAGAACTCATACTATTTACTTCAGAACCTTTTTCTACTCTTAATATAGCCTCAGCATGATCAATATCTATCGAACGCGCAGCATTCATAGCATCAATCTGTAAATCTAAATCTTCTAATTCATCTATAGCTTCTTCAACAGCGCTATACTCTTCGTATATTCTATTTCTTAAAGGGTGATATAATGAAAGTAGTTTTTGCAGGTTTTGCATATTTTTAGGAACTCTTAAAAATCCATCTCTAAAAATAATATGACCCATCGTGCATTCACCTTTTTGTTCATCTACAAGAGGTGAATCTTGATTTGTAGCATATTTTAATTCTCTTTGCTTACCTGTACTTTCATCAAAGTATAACAAAGCGTGTTTTTTAGTATGCTTACCGGGTATTGTTAAAGTTAAAGGAGATTTGTTTCCTTTTAAATAATAAATTCTATCTTTTATTTCCCAGCTTAGTTTAGCTGGTGGTGCTACTTTTGTAGCTACCGGTTGAGGTGCAACCTCAATAGTTTCTGCTTTAGCTTTTTTAGCCATAATATAATATAATTAAATAGTTTATAAAAGTAATAATTACCCCCGTCAATACAACGAGGGTAAGAATTACATTTGTTGAATCAATTAGATTCCTTGGAATAATACAAAGTTGTTAGCAGCTTGCGTTACTAAACATCTTTCTGATAGGAAGTTAACTTGCATTGCATCAAGCGTAGAAGTCATTGCTCCACCAGCACCACCAGTTAACCATGATTTCATTCTTCTGTCGTCACCTTGAGAAGCTCTATATCTTACGTGTAAGAAAGGTCTTCTAATGTTAGTACCTAAGATTTGATCATAAACTGTAGATGTTCCAGCAGGAACTAATACACCTTCGATTGAATTAACACCAACGATAGCGCCTCTTGTAGAAGCATCGTTTAAGTATTTCCAGTCAGTTTTGTAGAAGTCATAAGAACCTCTTCTAAAACCAGAGAAACCTAAGTTAAGTGCCATTTCTTCTGAATTTTCGAATAAACCGAAAGCAGTACCACCAGCAAATCCGCCAGAGATAGAAGCTAACATATCGTCAAAATCAAGAGATGTTTGTCTCTGTAAGAATAACATGTTTTCTTCAATAGCTCCTTGAGTATCTAGGTTTTTAAGTATTGCATCAAAGTTATCAAGTCCAGCAGCAGCAGTAAATCCTACTTCTACGTTTCCTCTTGCTCTAATAGCAGCAAATAAACCTTGTGTACCTGGTAAGTTAGCTTGTACGTAGTTTGCAGCAGCAGCAGCGTTTACGTTTAATTCACCTTCAACCATTGCCATTTCTAAGTAATCTTCGAAACGTAATCTAGTTTCAGATTCAGCTTTTAAATACCAAAGGTATCCAGAAGCACCATCTTCAGTAGCAACTTCAACCCAACCTATTTGAGCCATATCAGATCCAGTAACTACGTACTGATCTCTAATAATAACTGGTGAGTTAGAAAATTGCGTGAAAGAAGGATCAACAGATACTCTAGCGGCAGAGTTTCCTACTCCTGCACCAATAGTTGTTCCTTTGGTGTAATCAGAACCGTATACAAATACTTTAACTCCAGTAGCACCAATTCCTTGAGCGGCAAAAGTAGCATTAGCGAAAGGTTGTACTACAAAAAGACCACCACCAGCTATAGGGCCAGGTGTTGAAGATATTACAATACCTTTAGCTTCAGCTCCAGAAACTGGATCTAAAAGAACTACCGTATCGTTAACAGACACAACAACTGATACTCCAGCAACCGTAGGTGTTACTGTTGCAGCGTTATTAGCACCTGTAGCGACTACAGTACATGCGTCGTAAGATATATGTAGTCTGTTTTGTTCTGACCAAATTACTTGATCACTTGTCATTGGCATTTCAGCGCCAACCATTCTTAAAAAGCCAGATAACGTTCTGTTTCCATAACGCTCTACTTCTTGTTCGTAAATTTCTGGTAAATATTGTTGCGCAAAGTCATTTGCCCCACCATTAAATGCTAAATAAGCAGAAGGAGATGGAGTCTGAATCGGACTTGGTACAATAGAACCAAATTGTGGAGATAAACTCATAATTGTTTAATTTTTAATTGTTAAATTTTTTTGTTTTAATTTTCAGTTTTGAAGAATCAGCACCAGAAATTGCTTTAACCTTTAATCCATTTATAAAAACTTCACCTTGTTGTGATCTAGCTTTTATAGGTGATAAGTTTTTAGACTTATTCACCACGTCTTTAACTGCATCAGCTTTTCCTTGCTCATAAAAATGAGTTGCGATCCTATCGACATTGTCAGCAGCATATATAGCTTTGTGATAACCAGCCGCGTCATTAACATTACCATCTTTGTCTAAGAACTTCTTAACCAGGTTGTTAATATTTGATTGGTTTTCAGCAACCTTATCTACATCTTTTATATTATACTTAAATCTTTTTTCACCAACTTTGATATCGAAACCTTCGAAATCTTGATTAAAAAGTTCTTTAGTATTTTTTTGAAATACATCATGTTGTTGCTCAGCTTGTTTCTGCTGTTCATTGTAGCGATTGAAAAAGTCCATAGCTTTTTGTTGGTCCTGAGTTACGCCGGGTCTCAACTTGATTTCGTCGTAATATTTCTTTTTCGTTTCCTCTAAAAAGTTTTTTGCTTTTGCAATCTCTTCTTTTTTAGCGAGTTTTTTCTTTTTGACGTCACGCTCTTCGTCAAGATCTGTATCATAATCGAAGTTGTCTTCCATTATAAAATCTATTTCTTCAGAATCTAAATGTGGTTTAGTTTTTCTGTAGTATTCTTTTAATAAAGCTGTATCATCTATATTACTATAATCAGCATTTAATCTTGTGTAATCTTCTATAGTTCCACCAGTTTCTTCCATAAAAGTAACTAGCTTTTCAATATTTTCAGGTAAAGCTTTGCCTAATACTTTTTCATCTCTTATAGCTTCTTTAGCTTCTTTTGTTACTTTTTTTACTTCTTCTTCAGTTACTTCTTTGATTGGAGAAAACCCTTCAACATTCTCGTTGGACTCTTGTATAGGTTCTCCCACCTCTGCGCTATCTCCGGATGGTTCTTCCACAGGTACTTCCTTTGCTTCTCCGATTTGAATGGCATCTGTTTCTTTTTTAACTGGTTCGTTAGGTATTGTAACCTTAATAACATCATTTGGTATTTCTACTAATGGTTCTTTAAGATTAACTTTTTTAATTTCTTGTTTTTTGTTACCTAATTGTTTAGGTTTTGTAGGTTTAGACTTTATTTTAAAGTCACCTTCCTGTTTAACAGGTTCATTTGTTTTTACTTCTGACATAATATAATATAATTAAATAATTAATAATTAGACGTTAGGCATCATTGCTGCCCCGTCTTGTTCTTCAAAATTTATTGGTAATAAATCATTTTGTCTTTGATCTATCATTTGACTTTGTTGCGTACCTTCTAGTTTAATACGTTTATCTTTGCGATCTTCTATTTCAGCTTCTTTTTCACTAGTAGCTTTCATGTCCATTTGTTTTAACTGCATATCAAACTTATGTTGCAGTTGCATTTGTTGTTGCTTTATTTGAGCAGCAATTTGCATACGCTGTATTTCCATTTGATTATTAGCTTGTTCAAATTGTACTTTAGAACCTGATATAGCTTCTTGTTTTTGAACTTCAGACATTGCAATTTTTTCAGCAGCATCAGCTTGAGCGTTTGCTTGAGCTTGTGATTGCTGCATAGCGTTTTGTTGCTCTTCTCTATCTTTTTTCTTACGCTTAATTTTAAGCATTTGATTAGCTAACTTAAGATTTTTAATTTGTCTTAAATCTATAGCATCTTCTAAATCAATACCACCTTGCTGTAAAGCAACTTGTATGTTTTGCTCTAATTGTTGTTGCTCTTCTTCATCTGGTTCTAGTTCTAAGAATATACCAAAATCATGTAAGTTTAAATTACTTATCTCTGTCAACGTATTAACATTGTAATTAGATATGTTATTTACTAAAGATTCAGCTGTAAGTGGAAACTGTAACGCATCTGCTATTTTTAAAGCTATATTTTCTGCTATCCTTAAAGTTACATATAAGCTAGCTTGCTTTATATGCCTAGTGGCAGTGTTTGAAGCGTTAGCAGCTATTTTTTGTAATCCTACTAACGTTTGTTTGTCTGGTGTACTACCATCTCTAGCTTCGTTAAGTCCGGTTACGTCACGTATCATTTGTAAATAATACTGATAAGTTTGTATTAAACTTTGTATTTTACCTTGACCAGAGCTAGAACTTAATTCTTGAATAGGCACTTTACCTTGATTAAAGTCACCGTCTTGTGTTAACGATCTACCAACAATACTACCAGTTTGGAAGTACATGTTTAGTGCTTCTGCTGGATTATAGTTTGTACCATTACCTAAATCGACCTCTGCTAAACCATCCATATCTAAATAAACACCATCTGGTACCATTTTAGACATTACTTGTTGTAACTTTAAATGTGTTAGCTGAATCATGTCAGCAAAACCTATACATTTACTTACAAGTGATTCTATACGTCCTTTGTATATTCTAGGCGCGCATATAGAATAATTCATTTCTACTTTTGTAGTATCAGCTAAAGGTCTTGACATGTTCTCTGCAAGTTCCCATTTAAGCATTGTATCAGTACCTAAAACTTTAGCACCACTGTACAGTACTTCAATAGATCTTGATACTCTTTCAAAGCTATCATTTTCGGGTGGATTAAACGAATCATCTTTTTCTAAAGCTTTCATTAACCCTTGATCAGTTTGTTTTATTTTAAATACTTGATTAGAATATGTTTTATAATCAAAATATAAAACCTGAACGGTGTTTTCATCATAACCACCCCAACCAGTAATATAGGATCTGTTGCCTGGAGTTTTTTGTATACGTTCTAATTCTTCCTTGCTAATGCCTGGAAACTCTTTTTTAAGTTCTGGTATTGTTATAGACTTTATCTCACCAACATAATATATATCCTCAAAATTTGGATCTTCTGTGTAAGAATAAACTAAATAAGCAGGATCTACATAATCAACAGTAATTCCTTCGGCAGTATTAAAATTTGTTTTAGCAGCAGCGATACCGCAAACTGTTAAGTCCATATTTAATCTACGTCTAACTAAATCATACTTATTCTGCGCTAATACAGATGATATAGCTTCTTCTTCTGCTATTTCAATTGATTGCTTATAACTAAGCTGCATGTGTAGTTCTAGTTCTTCTGGTGATTCAGGTAGATTAGTAGGATCTATACTTTGATATAAACTTATACCTAAACTGTCTTTTAAAGAATCAAGATATTCTCTAGCTAACATATCTTCTTGTATTTTAGAAGCGTACTCTGTTCTAGCTTTTACAGATTCAGGATCTTGCGCGTATGCTTTAATGTCATAGCTTTTAGCCGATATACCGTTTACAACTATATCAACAAATTTAGATAATATAGGTACTGGTTGCCAGTCTAAATTAAGATAAGACAAATCGCCATTTATAGACAACTCATCTTTGTATTTTTGTACGCTTTGTTCTCCACGAGCATACAGTCTCAATTGGTGAAATTGATTCCAATTAGTTAAATATCTATTACCTGTAGTTCTTCCTGAGCGAAACCACTCGTACTCAATTGCCATAGCAACTTGACTTCCATATTCAATACTTGCTTTTTCAGCATCACTCACTACTTGACTAGGGAAAGCACTATTGGTATTAGTATATATATTCATTAATTTATAATTTTTGATAAAGTTCCTTTGTTGTCGTATCTTTTTATTCCAAGATCAACTGGTTTTAATTCAATTTTATTAACAGGTAAATACCTATGTTTATTACAAGCCATTAAAGCTAAACCAGAACTAATAGACGCATCATGTGTTGTTCTATTGTTTATATTAAATCGAGCCCAATCTTCTAAAGTTCTTTGAAAATATACGTCTCCATAACCTGTTTCTTTTAACCCTACAAAATGCTCTATATAAGTTTCTATAGCAGAAGCGTGAGCTTGTTTTATATCTTCGCTAGAATTAGGTATACCACCTATTTCTCTTTCAGTTACAGATAATTTGTTTCTTTTTTTGTCAGGTCTATTCATAGAAAAACCTCTATAACCTCTACGTTTAAAATAATAAAGTAACCTAGGTTTGTTGTTCTCTGCTAATATTGGCATACCATAAAATACACAGGCCATAAGTACGTCTTCAAAAAATATTTCAGCTGTTTGTGGACGAGCGATATATTCTAAGAAAAAATGATTTGGTGGAACTTCTTCCATGCTAAATTTAGTTAAACCGTGTAAAGCTCCATTAGAACCTTTACCGTCAACTGTACCTGATATATCATATGGATCGCAACCAAAAGCACCACAGTGCTCGTTACCAGGGTAATTAACACCGTTCTTTATAAATCTTTTGTTTTGTAACTGTAATGGTGGCACCCATGTTATAAAAAACCTACCTTGTTTACTTGGCGCAAATATAACTCTAGTATCTTTCTCTCCGTTTTCCCATTGAAAATTACCTTGCGTAACTGACAGTGAATTTTTTAAATCTTCATTAAAATCTATTTGTTGATAAATCTTAGTTAAATTAAATAAAGACATTTTAGATTCATCTCTAAACGCGTGTTTAGTTGTGCGAGGAAACTGTCTATAAAATTCGTTTAAACCGTCTTGATCGTCTTTAAGACCTTCTACTTCATTATTCCAGTATTCAATAACCCCAATTTTGATTGGCGTTCCATGAGGTCCATACACTTTTTTTGATGGGGTTTCGAAGACAGGGTAACCATAAGAATCAATGTATCCCTCGTAATTCCACTCCATAGGAATGAACAAAGAATATAATCCTGAACGAGTTTGTCCATTGGCATTTCTTTTTGTAACGTCTGAGTCATCGTATAATTTTTTAAAGTTTCTACCACCTTTGTCTAAAGCGTTTGATGTTGATCCCATCATACACTTACCAATAATTCTAGAACCTAGCCTTAATGTTGTTTTAGTAACACGCCAGTTGTTTTGTATATCATTAGGTCTTTCCCATTTACCACTTTCATCATGTACTAATAATCTTAGTTTTTCACCATCATAAGCGTTGTCACCAGTGTTTTTCCAATCAATAGTTGTATCAAGTCCTGTTATATCCTCTTGTTTGTCTGTAGAAACTATAGATCTTCTTGTAAACTTAGAAGCTGGCACACGATATGCTAGCTCTGTTTTAGGTCGATCCATACCGTCTTGTATTGGTTTAAAAAAGAAAGGATAGTTTACTGATATTGGTACTACCTTATCTGTAAACATTTTTTTAGCATCAGCACCTGACTTTGATAATATACCAAAACGCGCATCGGTTGATATTGTAGCCATGTTAACAGTTTCACCAGATGCCATAAATGAAAATCCAGATCGTCTGTTTTTTAAATAACACATACCGTAGCTTCTGTCATCTGCTCTGCAAGCTTCCCAAAATATAAAAAATAATCTATTTGATTCTCTAAAGTCTGGTTGGCCAACATCAATTTTTGACCATTGTAAATACATGTAATGAGTACCAGTTATAAATATAGGTTTATCTTTGTTTATATACCAAAAACCTTCTTCACGTCTTTTAAACTCAAGATCAATATAGTCATACCACTGTTCTTTAAAATCTTCAGGGTATTCTCTCCAATCAAATACTGTTTTTATTTTACTTAATACTTTAGGATAATCAAACCTAGTCCATTTGTTCTTTTCAAACTTATGAACATTGTTTTGTTTAGGTAAAGCTATTTTAAGATTTTGTATCTCATAAACTTCTCCAATTTGTCCAGTCTTAGATATAATAATCATATCATGATCATCATTATATCCATACTCCCATTTATTATACCTATTCATTCGTTTAAGAATTTTAGGTTTAATATAATCAGGTAATACTTTATATAAATTCTGCTTATACATTACTTAGATCTTCCTTCAGCAAAACCACGAAATGTAGTTTCTTTTTTAACTTCTTTAGGTTTTTTTTCTAACATGTCTTGTTCTTCATTAATACGATTAAGTATTTCAAAAGCGTCAAATATAGCTAATTTTTTTGTAGCAGCAGCATTTTTAAGTCTGTCAGCTGATATATCATCGTCTGAATCTACAATAGCTTCTTTAGCAACTTTAATAAGTTCCTCAACCGCTACGTGCCCAGCT
>Ga0209195_1002351_pt1 | contig 11247 bp, 8 predicted proteins | sample COGITO_mtgs_1004_3_FD_184788 | JGI IMG/M metagenome (GOLD analysis project Ga0209195, IMG submission 184788) | Pelagic marine microbial communities from North Sea - COGITO_mtgs_100420 (SPAdes) (version 2) | ecosystem: Environmental > Aquatic > Marine > Epipelagic ...
TCTCAGTGTTAAGGAAAAATTGGCTCACATAGACCAGCTTGGAGGCCCTCTACTTTTTAACGACTACGCCGCAGGATGGTCTTGGGCAGGTAACACGCCATTTCAGTGGATGAAACACATTCCGTCTCATTTTGGTGGAACACGCAACCCCCTGGTGATTTCATGGCCAGATCATATCAAGGAAAAAGGCGGATTGAGGACTCAGTTTACGCATGTCAACGATGTGGCTTCAACATTGTATGAAGTAGCTGGCATCCAATTCCCCAGCAAGGTCGATGGCGTAAAACAGGAACCGTTGGATGGGGTCAGTTTTGCCTACTCTTTTGATCATCCCAATGCGCCGTCCCGCCACAAAGTCCAGTATTTTACCACGACCGGCAACCGGGCCATTTATCAAGACGGCTGGGTGGCAGGGGCGAGGCATTTAGTGCCATGGAAAACGCATCGTCAAGCAAACGATGATTTCGAAAACGATCGCTGGGAGCTTTACCACGTTGACAAAGATTTCAGTCAGGCCCACGACCTTGCCGAGCAATACCCTCAAAAGCTTAAAGCACTACAGACCCTGTTTGATGCTGAGGCGCGCAAAAACGACGTCTATCCGCTGGATGCATGGCGGATGAAGCCGGCCGCGTCTTCTACATTAAAAAGGACAAAGTAATGTACGACACCGTCATTCGTAATGGTATTCTTCTGGCAGGGTTTCTATGTGCGTTCATTCAATGCCCTTCTGTTAACGCCGACATTCAACAACAGCCCAAACGACCTAATATTATTTTTGTTATGGCTGACGACCAACGTGAAAATACTTACAGCGCTGCGGGTCACCCGATTTTAAAAACACCCAATATAGATTGGCTTGCACATAACGGCGTACGTTTTTCAAATACATATACAGCCGCTCCTGTATGCTCCCCAAGCCGCACCTCATTTCTAACGGGCATGTATGAGCGTAAACACGGCATTGGTTTTGGCTCTGCGTACCAACTTACCGAAGAGCAATGGTTGCAGACCTATCCTGCTTTGATGCAGAGCAATGGCTATAAAACAGCATTTATCGGAAAGATTGGTATAGAGTACTATACCTTTAGAGAGCAAATCGCGAGTAAGTTTGACCACTGGTATGGTCATAATGGCTGGACTGCGTTTTTTCCTAAAAAGTATCCAAATTCTCCTTCCACCTTACCTTACCTTAATGCAGAAAAAAATATTATCACCGAGGTTATGAGCGATGGTATACGCGAATATTTAGATAAGGTTGCAGAAGACAAAGAGACAATCCACAAACCATTTATATTAAGTGTAAGTCTAAGCACTCCGCATGATTCACAAGCTCATTCTATGGGGGCTTCAGATTTTAAAAGAGCGCCATCAACCGAAAATGCCGAGTTAAAAAATCATCCTGTTTACGACAAATTATTCCGTGACGGAAGTATAGCGGCCCATGAAGATACAGGTAAAGACCCATACGAATTCCTACCTAAAAATATATTAGATCACAGCAAAGGACGTGCTAGAGGACTTTACTCTGTCTACTATAAAAGAGATACGAATAAAGAAGCTCATGTTCGTTATTTCCAAATGATACAAGGTATCGACAAATTAATGGGCGAAATGATTGAAACATTAAAAGCAAACAATCAACTGGATAACACTGTTATTATTTTTAGCTCCGATCATGGTCTACATATGGGTGAAAATGGATTCGGTGGCAAATCATTATTAACAGACGTAGCGGCAAAAATCCCATTTTTATTGTATGACCCACGGTTAGCAAAGAAAAAACGCGGGCAAACCATTGATAAACTTATTTCATCGTTAGACATTACCTCAACCATGCTGGCTTATGGTAATACTGAAGAATCTGAGCATATGCAAGGTAACAGTGTGCTGCCATTAATTGACGATAACAACGCACAATGGCGTGATGAAATATATTTGGAATCGTTAATGAGCTGGCGCGACAACCCAATTCAAGAAGGTGTGCGTAAAGGGGATTGGAAATACATACGCTATTTTCGTGGCAATAGATACAAAACTACGGACGGAGGCATGGGAAATTATATGGTTTATAAAGAGGAAGATTTAGATTTTTCTAATCAAACACCTATTTTTGAGTCTCTTGTTAACTTGAAAGATGATCCTTTAGAAAAAGTAAACCTGATCACAAATATGAAAGACTCAAAAATACTAAAAGAGTTACGTGGTAAAACAAAGAAATACTCCGAGCAACAAGTTTCAGAGCGCATTCAATTTAAAAAGAGCGTAAATACTGCGTTAAGAGAACCCTACTAATTTGGGGCGAGTTTCACTTAAGGCCCTAGAGTATCGTAGAAGTTTTCATCAATGGTAAGCAGTATCTCGCAGCAAGAGTCTATCCCGGTCGTGAGGACAGTGTAGGTATTTCCCTTCGTGCCCATGGGTACGCGGCCGAACTTAAAAGCCTGGATGCATGGCAGATGAAATCGATCTGGCCGGTTAAGTCTATCCAATAAATGGGATTATTAGGCAGGAAAAGCCAACAAAAAAGTATAGAGAAATTCTGGAAGGTCGCATTATGGCGATTAGAAAATGCTTCGCTCAAATGAAAAATAGTATTTCAAAAATAGCAACACAATGGCATCGATATTGTTGAAGATGATGGTCTATGCATTGGTCTATTTAGCCCTTTCAAATAGTTCCTTTGCCGAGGTTGATAATCAAACAGGTACTTTTTAAATGACGTGTTTCGGTGTAGGTGTTCAACACAAGCAGAATAGGTTTCCGCTATGAAAAAACTCATCGCCATCATTGCTTGTTCCACTAGTGCCTCGCACGGTTTGCTCGCTTTAGGGCCGTTATCACGACTGCCGCGTTTTTTGTGCTGAAAAAGAGGAAATAATTATGATCAGAGTAATTTTTTTATTGTTTATTGCGCTGTGTTTGTTCGGTTGCGAAGAGAAAACTCAACATACCCTGAGTGCGACTAAAAATGTGAATAGTGATGTTTCAGTTGAAAGCATCGCAACAACACAACACAAACCGAATATTGTCATCATCCTTACGGATGATTTGGGATATGGGGACTTGTCCATTCAGGGGCATCCTTTAATTCGTACGCCCAATATCGACCAGTTAGCACGCGAAGGACAACGATGGACATCGTTTTATTCCTCTGCGCCCATATGTAATCCAAGCCGCGTAGCGCTGATGACTGGCCGCATGCCGATCCGCATTAATCGTAAGGGTAAAAATTTATGGGAGCCCATGCCCGATTCAGAAATTACGCTCGGCGAGTTTCTCAAAACCAAGGGCTATGCGACCAGCTATATCGGCAAATGGGGGATCGGCAGTCCCAAATTTAATTATAAAGGTTCGCACCCTAACGATCAGGGGTTCGATTATTTCTACGGCCTCGAAAACAGCAACGATGGTGCTGCGCTACCCAATGGTCTTAATCGCAATTACGAGAATATTAAAAACATCGGTAGCTCGGACTTTGAGATTCCGCTTTACCGCCAGCGGGATGTTGCCGAAATGCCTGTTGAGCAGTCCACTCTGACAAAACGTTATACCGAGGAGTCGGTAAAGTGGATTGAGGAACATAAGGACAGGCCCTTCTTTCTCTATCTCGCACATAGCATGCCGCATGTGCCGCTTTTCACCTCGCGTGCTTTCCAGGACCATAGCAAGGCGGGCCTATATGGCGATGTGATCGAGGAAATCGATTGGTCGGTCGGCCAGGTGATGGACGCGCTGAAAAAAGCGGGCGTCGCCGATAACACACTTGTTATTTTCAGCAGCGATAACGGGCCCTGGCGCACTTATTATGATCTCGCCGGTTCATCCGGCCCATGGCGGGGCGGCAAGATCACCGGTTGGGATGGCGGTTCCCGCGTGCCTGGTATTTTCTGGTGGCCGGAAAAGATCAAGCCCGCCGTTGTCGACGGTATTGGCGTGAATGTCGATTTGATGGCGACGATTGCTTCACTTACCCATACGCCACTGCCCAAAGACAGGGTTTATGACTCGATTGATCTTTCGCAGACGCTGCTGCAAGACAAGCCGAGTCCACGCAAGGAATGGTTCTTCTATGGCGTGCCCGGCAATCTCTGGGCCGCGCGAGTTGGCGACCACAAGCTGGTTTATGAGTCCTGGGAGGCGGTGGGGAAGGATAACATTACAAGCAAAACCACTGAGGAAACCATGTGGACCGATCGTGGTTATGGTAACCATAAGGTTCACAATCCGCCGCTGCTCTTCGATCTCAGCACGGATATGGGTGAGCGTCTGAATATCGCTGATAAAAATCCCGAGATCGTCGCCCGCATCCAAGAGGCGGTGCAACGCCATGAAAAATCCCTTGCAGAAGATTGGCAGCCGAATGATTAATCTTAATAGCGTAGCTCGTATGAATAGCGACAACCTTTTAAGACCGTCACGACCGCAGCACTCTTCATTTTGAAAAAAGGAAATTAATATGCTTAACACACTCTTTTTCCGTGCTCTATCGGTTATCGCTTGGGCACCGACCGCTGAAGCACAGTTTCCTGCCGTGCTAATGTCGAGAGATACAGCGTTATTTATCGGTCGCGCCACAGGATCGCCGGTTAGCAATGCATTTGTACAGCCGTTTGCGTTTACCGGAACATTGAACGACGTCAAAGTCGAATGGAAATAATTAATCGGAGTGATATCAATGAAAGAAAATAGGTTTATCTCAACATCGCTCATGTCCCGTCGCCGTTTTTTTGCACTCACCGGCGCCGCCGTCGGCAGTCAGTTTTTACCTGCCTTTGCGGATAGTGCAGACACACAATCCAGGACTACACCGCCTTCCTTTACACTGTTTTACAAGCCAGAGTTTACCGGGAATATTTGGGACACCTGGACTTATTACCACAAGGGTACGTTCTATCTTTATTACAATCCGAGTCCCAGTGATCTGAAAACATTCGGGGGTTGGAATGGCGTCGCGCTGGCCACAAGCAGCGACGGCGTTCATTGGAAAGAGTATGGGATGGTCATCGACCCTGTGCCTGACATCACCTATCTCGGAGCCGGCGCCGTGTGGCCGGTGGGAGAGAAGTTCATCATGAATTTCTCGGAGATGCAGCGAGATTCGAACGGCGGTATCGAAAAACAAACCATCTTCTTTGCCGAGTCGCGTGATTTAATTCATTGGCGCCGCCTCGGTTCGGAATACGCGTTTAGTCCGGACACACGGTGGTACGAATCGAAAGGTCGCTGGGATAATATCTGGCCTGTCCCTCGTCCGGAAGGCGGTTATTACGGCTATTTTGCGGGATGGACAAAAGATAATAAAGCTGGAATTGGTTTTGGCGAAAGCGATGATGGGGTCACTTGGCGCGCTCTGCCACCACCGGCACTACCCGAAGAAGTCGTGTTGCCGTGGAGAGAAAAAGAGATTAATAATACCTCGCCGGAGGTTAACTCGGCTTATTTCAGGGATGGGAAATACTATATTCTGATCGGCGGAGATTATACATCCACACCTACTTTTCCTGGTATTACAGCACTCGTCAGTGACTCAGCGAGCGGACCCTTTCGCTTTCCCCATAAAAATCCCCGACCGTTGGTATGCAATGCCTCATATTTTCTGCGTTTTGTCGATGTCGGTGGCGATGTATTGGTCAATCATCATAGCTGGGAAGTGGGTGATACCTTGAATCCAGAACGGGTTTGGATGGCACCGCTCAAAAAAGCGCAGTGGGATGATGAAGGGACATTGCGGCTGATGTGGTGGGAGCAAAATAACCTGGCGAAAGGAGAAACGCTGTCGGTTTCATCTGGAAAATCATCCACTGCTTCACAACCGTCATTGCTGACCACTTTATTTAATCCACAGGAAACGTTGATTCTCGAAGGAGAAATGCCCTTGCCGAGCTTTAACAATGTTGCGCCGATAGGTTTGTATCTGCAAGGAAGTGGCGATATAGGAACCGCTTTTCTCGTGCGAGAAAACGGACTCGTTGATTACGGATCAATGCGAATGGATGGGGGCGGATTCGAAAAGCAAGGTAGCGTCGATCGTGATTTAGTGTTCACAAATTCAGTGCGCTTTCGTCTTGTTCGAAAAGGTCAGCTAACGGAGTTTTATTTGAACGATTATTTGATGCAGTGCTATTCCCTGCCGGAGCAGGGCACGGGTCACATTGGACTTATCGGTCCACCCCATGATTTCAGCAAGCTCAAGGCCTGGTATTGCGCGTGACTGAAAAGAGAAGCACCATTATGAAGAAATTTATTTCAATTCTAGGTCCGGCAGTCATAAGCCTGTTTATTATAGTGGCTGCTCATACGGCATTTGCTGCTAATATTTTGCCCAATCCCGAACCACCCTTTAAAGGCAAGATCGGCTTCAGCGGCAAAGACTCTAGACCCGATTGGCCGGAATTGATCAAAGCGCCCCAAGATGCGCCGAATGTCGTTGTTATTTTGCTCGACGATATGGATTTTGGTAATGCATTCGTACAGCCGTTTGCGTTTACCGGAACATTGAACGAAGTCAAAGTCGAATGGAAATAATTAATCAAAGTGGTGCAGATGGAAAAACACTATCGCTGTGGTATGCAGCGCACGTTTATCGATGTCTTAAATTTACTCATAGCAGGAGACAAACAACCATGATGCCCAATTTGAGAAAATACTTTTTCGTTGCGCTGGTTACCTCATTAGCCGTCATCTCGATGTCAGCTTCAGCCGATTCCAGTCGTTTAGAGGTCAAAAAGGAACCGGAGTTCCAATCAACCCAGACGCTGACGGTCGCCGTCGTTTCATCACGCAGCAAGCCAGGAGATATTGAAGGTAACCTTAATCACTTTGAAGACCTTATTATGGAAACCGCAGGAAAGGGAGCAAGGTTTGTTCTCTTCCCAGAGCTGGCACTAACTGCATACTCGTTCTCGTTTGATCCCAAGTTGCCCTCACCCGTCGCCGGCTGTGTGCAAGAGGCTCGAGTCGCTCAAGGGTGAAAGCCAACCATCACCACGTAAACAACAGAGATAAATGATGAGCTTACTAAACCACATAAATAACAGGAATAAACGAGTCCTTTCTTTCACTCGGCGTGACTTTCTGGCTATGGGAGGGGCCGCAGGCGCTGCCTTTTTCCCCGCGTTCAGCGCTGCTAAACAGCCTGAATCGAAGAGTTTAGCGACGGGTTCGACCGCGCTGTTCTACACACCCTCGACGACCCTTTTGTGGGACACCTGGGTTTATCATCACAATGGAAAATTTCATCTCTACTATATGACGGGTCCCAGAGGGAAGTGGAACGGTATTGGGATGGCCGTCAGCAATGATGGGGTTCACTGGGATGAAGTTGGGAAAGTCATTGAGAAACCTGTTACTGGTGTAGATCGCAGTGGTGCCGGCACGGTCTGGGCCGTTCGCGACGAAGCGGGAAACGAAAAATTTATTATGGGCCACTCCGAATGGCAAGTCTCGGCGGAGTCAAAACGTGAGGACGGACTGCGTCAAACCTTACTGTTCTCCGAGTCGCAGGATTTGATTCATTGGCAGCGACTGGGGGCGGAATCTGAATTCCATCATGACACGCGATGGTATGACGGTAATGGTCGCTGGGATAATTTATGGCCCATTCCTCGTCCGGAAGGCGGCTTTTATGGCTATTGGGTAGCGCAGCCTAATAACAAGAAAATCGGTATTGGATTTGGCGAGAGTTTGGACGGGGTGACCTGGAAGGCTCTAGAGTCCCCAGATCTTCCCAGCGTGCCCGCTTCAGCCGAGGTCCCTGGAGTTTATAGGTGGAAAGACAAGTGTTACCTCACGTATAACTCTTTTGATATCCGGGATTCACAGCTGGAATTTGAATGGGGAAACAGTACGCTTGTCGGCGATTTCCCTTCCGGCCCATTCTCATACGCTCCGAAAAATCGACGTTTGCTTGTGGGCGATACCGTTTATTTCACACGCTTCGCGGATACTCCGGACGGCGTATTGGTCAATCATCACAGTTGGGAGAATGATGACAGGGATAATCGCGGGCATATTTATATGGCTCCGCTCAAGCGGGCCGATTGGGATGATGAAGGCACGTTACGGCTGAAGTGGTGGGATGGAAACGAAAGGGCTAAGGCCAAGCGAGTATTTATTCAATCGCAGCTAGTGGAGACAGCGTTCGATCCGAATGAGACGCTGATTCTGGAAGGCGTGATGCCTTTGACGTCTTCGCCAACGGGGCTTTATCTGCAAGGTTCAGGCGAGAAGGGCACGGGCTTTCTCGTGCATGAAAACGGCTTGGTCGAGTATGGCGACATCAACCGCGATGGTTCGGGCTTCGAAAAGAAGGGCTACGTCGATCGCGAATTACCATTTGAAGACAAGGCGCATTTCCGTCTTATCCGCAAAGGGCGCATCACGGAGTTTTATTTGAACGATTATTTGATGCAGTGCTATTCCCTGCCAGAGCAGGGCACGGGTCACATTGGACTTATCGGTCCACCCCGTGATTTCAGCAAGCTCAAGGCCTGGTATTGCGCGTGACTAAAAAGAGAAGCACCATTATGAAGAAATTTATTTCAATTCTAGGTCCGGCAGTCATAAGCCTGTTTATTATAGTGGCTGCTCATACGGCATTTGCTGCTAATGTTTTGCCCAATCCCGAACCACCCTTTAAAGGCAAGATCGGCTTCAGCGCCAAAGACTCCCAGCCCGATTGGCCAGAGCCGATCAAAGCCCCCAAAGATGCGCCGAATGTTGTTGTCATCTTGCTCGACGATATGGGTTTTGGCAACACCAGCACTTTCGGAGGCACCGCACAAACGCCAGAATTGGACAAACTCGCGAGCCAAGGAGTGCGTTATAACAATTTCAATACCACTGCCATCTGTTCTCCCACACGAGCCGCGTTGTTGACCGGCCGCAATCATCATCGCGTGGGTTTTGGCGGCCTCACTCAGTCTGCCTCTGGCTATCCCGGTTACAACTCGGTGTGGAAAAAAAGTACGGCGTCGATGGCGGAAATCCTACGTCAAAACGGCTACAGCACAACAGCGTTCGGTAAATGGCATAACACGCCCGATTGGGAAGTCACGCCCACGGGTCCTTTTGATCGTTGGCCGACGGGATTGGGTTTCGACTATTTCTACGGGTTTATGGGCTCGGGAGGGGAAAATCAATGGGAGCCGACCAACCTGTACCGTAACACGACGCCAGTCGACCCGCCCGCCACCGCCGAGCAGGGGTATCACTTCACCACCGATATGACCGACGATGCCATTCGCTGGTTACAAACGCACGAATCGCTGGCACCGGAAAAGCCCTATTTTCTGTATTTTGCAACAGGTGCAGTGCACGCACCGCATCACGCACCCAAAGAATGGATCGATCGCTATCGCGGCAAATTCGATAGGGGTTGGGACACACTACGCGAGGAAATTTTCGCGCGGCAAAAAAAGCTGGGCGTCATTCCGGCGAACACCAAGCTCACCCCGCGACCTGGGGAAATTCCAGCCTGGAATTCCCTTTCCGCTGATCAGAAGAAACTCTATGCGCGGCAAATGGAGGTGTATGCGGGCTTCGTCGCACATACCGATGCGGAAGTAGGCCGGCTCTTAAAAACTGTGCGTTCCGGATCTAACGCAGATAATACATTGATCATGTACATCGTAGGCGATAATGGTGCCGGGGGATTGTCGGGAATAGATGGGTTTGCATCGGGGGCGACGACGGTTTGGGAGCAACTTCAACACATCGATGAACTGGGCAGCGCAAAAATCCCGTGGAACATGTATTCGGCGGGATGGGCATGGGCCGGCAGCACACCCTTTCAGTGGTGGAAAGGTATCGCTTCGCATTTCGGCGGCACGCGCAATCCGTTAATTGTATCCTGGCCCGCAGGTATCAAGAACAAGGGTGGACTGCGTAGTCAGTTCACGCATGTGAACGATGTAGCGGCCACAATATACGACGTTGCGGGAATCGCTTTTCCATCCACTGTCAACGGCGTTACTCAACAAGCTCTTGACGGCATAAGTTTCGCGCAGACATTCGATCAAGCTTCAGTGCCTTCGAATCACCCTACACAGTATTTTGAAATGTTTGGAAATCGAGCGATTTATCAGAATGGATGGGTTGCAGCAGCACGTCGTCAATGGCAAACAGATTTTACGCAGGATCGGTGGGAGTTGTATCACGTTGCCAAGGACTTCAGCCAAGCCGACGACCTTGCAGAAAAATATCCCGAAAAACTGAAAGAGCTGCAGGCCGTATTCGATCAAGAGGCGCGTAAAAACGATGTCTACCCTTTAGGCTGGGCAGTGGATCCCGACAAACCTTCTCTGCTTGCCGGAAAACAAGAGATTGTTTATTCACCGGAAACTTACCGTATTCCAACAGCGCTATTACCTGGCTTTGCAGAATCCTCTTATCGATTAACGGCGACCGCTGTCATTCCGCCAGACGGCGCCAAAGGTATCCTTGTCTCAAATGGGGATCGAGTTTACGGTTTTGTCCTGTATGTCAAAGACGGGCATGTCATCTACGAGAACAGATCGGGCGTTTATCATGATGTGATGACTTCGAAAACGACATTGCCACCAGGGGGTGTCACCATAGCGTTTGAGTTCGATCGAGATAAAGAAAAGAATACGGTGTATGTGACAGGCTTAGGGTCGGAATATTCTGGCACTGGACGGTTATACATCAACGGGCAGCTATCCGCTGAAGTGCAGCTGTCTTCGGTGCAAATGGCGAGAGATGCGGCGTTATTTATCGGGCGCGCCACAGGATCGCCGGTTAGCAATGCCTTCGTACAACCGTTTGCGTTTACCGGAACATTGAACGAAGTCAAAGTCGAATGGAAATAATTAATCAAAGTGGTGCAGATTCTCTCATGATTCAACTTACCTCAGACAATATTCAACTGAACGCCAGGGCCGCGACCAAAGAAGACGCCATTCGCGCCGCCGGCCACAATCTTATCGAAACTGGCAACATCGAGCCGGCTTACGTCGAGAGCATGCTCAATCGCGAGCAGCAGGCAAACACCTTTCTCGGTAACGGCATCGCCATCCCGCACGGCGTGGGCAAAGACCGTGAACACATCCGCCACACCGGTGTGTGCGTGGTGCAGCTCCCCGAGGGTGTTGAGTGGAACCCCGGACAGATTGTTCGCATTGTCATCGGCATCGCGGCGAAGTCGGACGAACACCTCGGCATCCTTGCCGCTCTGACCGAACTACTTGATGATCCCGCGATCATTGATCGCCTCGCGCGCACGGA